>Ga0310786_10000766_pt1 | contig 51499 bp, 60 predicted proteins | sample AusTroGonzalo_MG_FD_203881 | JGI IMG/M metagenome (GOLD analysis project Ga0310786, IMG submission 203881) | Bovine rumen microbial communities from tropical cattle in Woodstock, Queensland, Australia - Gonzalo_03 (v2) (version 2) | ecosystem: Host-associated > Mammals > Digestive system >...
TGCTCACAAGAGACATGTGAGTTGTGGGATAGTCTGCGTAATCTGACTATCTGTTTTGAGTTGGAAGGCGAGTTTGGTGTTGTATTCGAACCGGAAGAGATGGCAGAAATGAAATCGTTCGATGACATTGTACGCTTATTGAATGCTAAATTAGGGTAAACGGATGACATCGCGTTGGCTGAAATATGGTGCATTAATCGGCATTAACTTGCTTTATGCTTGTGTGACATTGTTCACGAAGTATGCAGCGCTGCATGAGTTTTTGTCATGGCAGTATTATGTGGGTTTGTGCGGCGCGATAGGCGTGATGGGGGTGTATGCAATCTGTTGGCAGCAGATATTGAAGCGGATTGAGTTAAGTACGGCGTACATGTTTAAAGGTACAAGTTTGATTTTCATCATGTTGTTTGCCGCTTTGTTCTTCAGTGAGCAAATAACGCAAATGAACGTAATAGGTGCAATAGTGATAATTATAGGAATTGCATTATTTGCGAAGGAATGATATACTATATATTGGTCATATTATCGGTGTTTGTTGCTGCATGTGCGCAGATGCTACTGAAGCAAGGAGCACGGCAGGGGTATGTCGGCTTTTGGCGACAGTATTTGAACCCGTGGGTTATTGGGGGTTATGCAATCATGGCTGGAAGTCTTGTGATGAATATATGGTGCATGAGCAAAGGAGTGCAAGTGAAAGAAGTTAGTACGATTGAGTCGTTGAGTTATCTGTTCGTGCCGTGCTTGGCATTCATGCTATTTAGGGAGAAAATCACTTGGCGCAAGGGAATTGCTATTGGAATAATAATTGGTGGAGTAATATTGTTTTTTATATGAGTTCATTAGGTATACATAAAATAAAACCGCAAGTCATTTTAGTCGGGTTGTACATACTGACCAATATCTGGTTGGTCTTTCAGTATGGCATATATGGCGATGATAGAGTGCTATATAATCAAACCGAAGAAGGTATCATGCAGCAGTTCTATGGAAATGGAAGTATTTATGTGGGCTGGATGCATGTAATGATGCAGCAAGTGTCGAACCCGATATTATTATATAGAACGATAATCTTCATCATAGGACTTTGCAATGTGCTCCTCTTCCTCGGTATCGTGAATAGAATCCCTGTATTGAAGGAGATCTCAGTCTCTGCGTCCATCTTATTTGCGGTATTCCCCTTGGGGTACTCTCACATGTCAATGATATGCTTCCCGTATCAGATAGGTCTGCTCTTCCAACTTTGTGCCATGTTTGCCTTTGTTGTGCATTGGAATATGCAAAAACCATATAAGTTCCTATGGGTTGTTCTATATGCAGTTTGCCAATTTTTGGCATGCGCATTCTTGGTGTCATGTGGTGTGATATGTGCCGTGATATTGGCTATTGCGTTCTGGTCTGTAATTCCGAAGAAAGATATATTTGTTCGTGATAATATTCGAAAGATAGGACTTGAGGCACTCATCCTTCTGCTATATTTCATTCCGTGCTTGTTGTTCTGGTGGGTTAGATCCAGGTTTTTTATGCCAACAGGTGTGTATGCTGCCGGTAATTATAACACCTTTTCCCTCTCTCATATCATTCATTATCCCGTTAATCTATTGCAATCAATGGGCAACAGCGCAGAGGGATTCCTCATGGCTATGCAAGATGTGGTAACGTGGATTCCGTTGTTGTTGATCTTTATCGCATTGTTTGCCGGGTGTTATTACGTATTTAGATCGGATAATCTGTACGATTCTCAGAATAAGGAGTCTAAGTCAAGGTGGGCATTAGCGCTGGTTATGTACATTGCCGGTATTACGGCATACCTTTTGGTGGGACAGATCCAAAAATATAATACTCTGGATGATAGACACGGGATATTGCTTACATTATCTTTGCCGCTGATTACTATTTGCATCATTAAGGCTTGTTCTCAGTCATCACGCGTCCGCAGACTATTATTCTCCGGATGTGTGGTCTTGTTTATCTGTACTTCTTGGAATGCCTATTTCGAGGTTTTTGCTGAGGGACAAAAAAACGATGCAATAGTTTCCTATTTCCAATCAACGGAGTTGCCGGAGGGGAACGTATATATCATAGACGAGACAGATGGATTCAAGTGTACTGACTGTGCCTATTGGAGCAGCCTATATTGCATGGCGACAGGCAAGCAGGATCGGTGTTTTACCTTGAACGGCTATCCCATCCTGACAGATTCTGCGCACTTAACCGATATGTATTTCCAAAAAGATGCCAAAGCCGGAGCACCTACTACATGCCTGTATGTTTATCGGGATGAAGCGAAATTTAAGAAGCGTGTCGCCAAGAATATCTTATATTATTTCTTGAAGCCGGAGAAGTACAAACGACAAGTAAGCGAAACATATTTAATTGATAGAGTCTTTTAAGAACATAACACATAACACATAACACATAAAACATCAAACATGTTACATCGAGTAACTTCATATAGAGCCAACAAGATATTGTTCAATTTCTTGAAGAGCAATAATCTGTCGGGAACGATTATCCTACCGGCAAATATCTGCCCGGATGTGGTGGATACTTTGCGGTATGCCGGTAACTCGTTGTACTTTGTGGATATTGATGCGCATACCTTATGCTTAGATTGGCAGCAAGTGCAATTGATAGCCAAAGATGCTGCGGCTGTGTTGGCAGTGCACACCTATGGCATTGAGGAGAATTTCAATGAGCAGTTTGCTGCATTGCGTGCAATCAATCCGAATATAGCCATCATTGACGATCGTTGTCTCTGCATGCCGGAGTTAGATGAACCGAATAGTACCGGCGATTTGGTGCTTTATAGCATGTGCAGCAAGAAGCAAGTGGATTTAGGCATCGGTGGAATAGGGTATGTGGCAGATGATTGGAACTATGAAGAGATAAACGTGCCGGAGAATGATGTACTGACCAACGAGACATGGACTCTGGATGAGAAGGCATTGCTCGCCAAGATGGATGCGGTGATAAAGCATAAAGAGAAACTGAATGCTATCTATCGCAAGAACCTTCCGGCAAATATCCAACTCCCTGCGCCATACCAACATTGGCGATTCAATATTATTGTGCCTAATAAGGAAGATATATTGAAAGCAATCTTTGATGCCGGTCTCTTTGCCAGTGGACACTATCAACCGCAAGCAAATGACTGCACGGTTGCAACCAACCTATATAACCATATCATCAATCTCTTCAATGATTTTTACTTCACTGAAGAGCAAGCGATAAAAACGTGTGAGAGGATTAATGAATTAGTGAGTTAGAGAGACAAACATAAAACATTACACATAACACATAAAACATTTTAAACTGCATGTTTAAAACAAACATATTAAATCCGGTTAGAGAAGCGATACGCGAGTATGGTGAACGTTATGCCTTCTACATTGATGGCACGTACTATACGTATGAGCAGTTTGCGGAGAGAGTGTCGGCTATAAGAGGTGAGATCCGTTCGGCTCAAAGAAACGAACAAATCTGGGGCTTGGCTCTGCATGACGACTTGAACACCTACGCATCTATCTTCGCGCTATGGATGGAAGGCAAGGCATACGTGCCGCTGCATCCGTCTTGGCCGGAAGATCGTATAGAGTCCATCAAACAGCAAGTGGGTTGTTCCAACGTCCTCGATGCATGTGATGCACCGTTCACCGAGATGGATTTGGACAATTGGGCAGAAGCGTCCGACGATGACTTGGCATACATCCTTTTTACCTCCGGCAGCACCGGTGTGCCAAAGGGAGTGCAACTCTCGCGCCGTAACATAGCAGCCTTCATGGACTCGTTCTGGCAGACCGGCATCGACATCACCCCCGACGACCGGTGCATGCAAGTCTTTGACTTGACGTTCGACGTGTCGGTGCAGTCGTATCTGGTGGCACTGACGCGCGGAGCATGCGTTTATACCGTACCGTACGGACAGGTGAAGTATCTCTACGCCGCATCGCTCATCCAAGAGCAGCATATCACCTTCGGCGCGATGGCTCCATCGATGCTGACTTATCTCCGTCCGTACTTCGATGAGTTCGATGCTTCGTCGATGAAAACTTGTATCCTCACGGCTGAGGCTTGTCCGGTGGACTTGATGGAAGCGTGGTACGGCTGCGCGAAGAACACGGAGATATACGATTTCTACGGTCCGACGGAAGCGACTATCTACTGCACGTACTACAAGCTGACGCGGGGTGGGGAGAACCTGAGTCTCAACGGCATCATCTCCATCGGCAAACCCTTGGCGAACGTGCAAGCGATTATCATCCGCGAAGACGGTAGTCTCGTGGAAGGACAAGAGAAGGGTGAACTATGCGTAGCCGGAGATCAAGTGACTCCCGGCTATTGGAATAATGATGAGAAGAACGCTTTTTCGTTCTTCGTGCGCGATGGGGTGCGGTACTACCATACAGGAGACTTGTGCTACTGGCATGAGAGCGGTAATATTATGTATTCCGGACGTATTGACCAGCAAGCGAAGATCCAAGGCTTCCGTGTCGAACTGGGTGAGATTGAGCACCATGCGCGACAGTTCTATCAGAATGAGCGGCGTGTGATGGCGATAGCATTCCAGAATGCGCAGAACCTGACGGAGATAGCACTGTTCGTAGAGTCGAGCATCGAGAATTCAAAATCTTTATTGGACTATCTACGCTCCAAGATGCCGCATTATATGATCCCCACCCGCATCCTCTTTGAACCCTCCTTCCCGCTGAATAAGAGCGAAAAAGTAGATAGAAATGCATTAAAAAATAAACTACAATGATACGAGAAGAATTAAAAGTTGAAATTGAAGCCATTGCGAGAGAGATCTTTAGTAAGCCGGAATTGGTCATTACCGATGCGATGAGTGCTGCGGATGTAGATACATGGACGAGTTTGTCGTTCATGCAGTTCCTTACTGCCATTGAGGACAAGTACGGCTTCAAGTTCAAAATGATGGAACTACTCCAACTTCGCAATATGGGAGCAGTTATCGATGCAACGCTAAAACACATCGCATAATGCCGGAACTGAGATTGTACACTGTATCGCAAATCCGAGAATGGTTGGTAAATAATAAGCCAGCGGAAGGATTGAGTGAGCGAGTGATTGCTCCGACTCGTGCATGGGCAATTGTGAATAATCCATACGTGAAGGATGATGATGCGATTGTTGCAGCTATTTTCGAGGATGGGCAACTGGCTGCTTATACCGCATCCTTCCCGGATATGTTGGATGGCAAACGAGTCTGGTGGGCTTCAACCCTGTATTGCTATCCGCAGTTTGCCGGACGAGGGTACGGAATGATTGTTGTGGGTAGCCTTATGGAAGCACATGAACCGGTGTTGACTTATGACAGATGGGGAGCGTCCGAGACTGTTGAAATCTTTAATCATTTCGGCTACAATACAACCTACACGCCGCGCTATCGTTTAGCTGACGGCTATATAGATACAAATACACTTATAGGCAAATTGGCCTATTGCGCACAAGAACTGAAGAAATGCCTTCATCCTTGGTCGAAGCGCTCTAATGCAGATTATACGATACAAGAGGTATCCGCGATAGACGATGAGGCGTATGCTTTTATGAAAGCGCATAGGGGAACTGATTTATGGTTGCGAGAACACAATATGCTGAACTGGATAATAGCCTATCCGTTTGTTAAGGCCGGAAAGAACGAGAAGGAATGTGTGTTTGGTGCAGATGCAAAGGTGTTTGAGTATAAGGTAATAAACGTTTATAGCCAGGGGCTGTTGATTGGGGTTTATATACTGCGTGTATTTGATAAATCACTCTCGGTAGTTTATATCTATTATGAGGAAGGATGCAAAGATATAGTATTTGCTTCGGTAGTAGGTCAAATAATTGATTTGCGTCCAAAATCCTTTGTAACTGAAAATCCGGGTTTATTGGCATACGTGAAGGATAGGCTATACTTCCCGAAAATGGAAAAAGAGAAGGTTTCGTTCTCTTTGCCGGATAATGTCAAAATGTTAGCTAATTATACACTCCAATTAGGAGATGGAGATAGTTTCACATGAGTAAAATAACTAAAATATGGACTAAGATTCGTCGCAAATGGATGAAAATTCGTTTGCAACCGATTAGTGTCTTCTGTTTGCATCACGTTTGTGAGGAGTTTGATACCGAATTTATGAATGAGTGCGACTGGATGCAACTCGATGAATTTAAGAGTAAAGTTCAATCAATGCAACAGGATGGGATAGAGTTTATCTCTATATCTAAAGCGTATAAGCATATTTGTAACGATTGGATCCGGTGCAAGAAGTATGCGGTGATAACCTTTGATGACGGATATGCTTCTTTAAATGAGATATTGCCGTGGTTAGAAGAAAAACATCTCCCCGTAACGCTCTTCATCAATGGCAAATATTTAGACGGGAAGTCGTATCGAAAGAACCCGAAAGAGCAATATTTGAAGCATAATGAGCTATTTGCGTTAACGTCACCGTTAGTCGAAATTGGTTCACACGGGTGGGAGCACACGGACGCTTCTCAAATAAGTCCAATCGAGTTTGCAGAATCCATAGAGCGCAATGTTAGTTTATTATCAACTCATCTACGATATGTGCCATTCCATGCATATACATGGGGACAACATACAGAAGCATCGGATAAGATATTGGCGGATTTGAAGATAATCCCTGTACTTATCGATGGTGCCAAAAATTATCACGTTTGCTTGTCTGTTCACCGCGAATTGATAACACATCACACATAATACATTTTTAAACAAATGATTAAAACACCGGTATTATTGATAACATTCAATCGTCCAGACCATACGCTTCGGACATTGACTGAGATTCTGAAAGCAGAACCTCAGGAACTCTATGTGTGCCAAGACGGAGCACGTGATGGAAATGAGAACGATCGAATCAAAGTGCAGAAGGTGCGCGATGTGATCAACGAACTCACATCTGCGTATGCTATGGAGCATCCTGACTTTACACTTTACACCTTACACTCTACACAAAACCTTGGCTGTGGTCCCGGTCCGGCAGCAGGAATTACATGGTTTTTTGAGCATGTTGAGCAGGGTATTATATTAGAAGACGATGCCGTTCCTCATCCGGATTTCTTTGGGTTTGTAGAAGAGTTGCTGGAAAAATATAAGGACGATAAGGATGTGCAAGCTATAGGAAGTATGAATATAGATACTCATCCATGGGGCGATGGTAGTTATTATTTCTCTATGATGAATCGTAATCTATGTGCATGGGCGACATGGCGCAGAGCTTGGAAGGATTTTGATTTATATCTGCGAGAAGTGCCATGGCAGAGATTGGATAGAGTTTTGAAGCAATATGGTTGTACTTTTTACGAACGAGAGTTTTGGTTAGATCGATTAGCGGAAGCACAGAAGGATGGACAGGGTGGAAGAAGTTGGGATATGCAGTTCTTTATGTCTATTTGGCTGAATCACGGAAAGGGTATCATACCTAACGTGAATCTTAGCAGCAATATAGGAACGGTAGGAGAGGGAACGCATCAAATGGGCGAAGGGAATATAATAGATAATGTCCCGACAAAACCGATATTACCATTAACGCATCCTTCATCTATGGAGATTCAGTCAAACGCCGACAGAGAGTTTCATAAGCGCTATTTTGAACCGATACCAAATAGCATGATGAGATTGATATCTAAACTAAATAAACGGATAAAACGTATAATCGGTCATCAAGGATCGTGGATAAAATAGAATATATGAAACCATTTAAGTATTACGTCCAGAAATTGTTAGGTAGTTGGCTATGTGAACCGATTATTCCGGTAGGAAAGACAACCGGATTTTCATTGGTGCGTTCTGAACTCGGTAATTGTGCTCTTGGCAAAAAAGCCTATGCGGTTGCACCCTATTATCTACATAATGTGCAGTTGGGTGACTATTCGTACTTCGCTAAGAATGCCCAAGTAGCTAACACAACCATTGGTAAGTTCTGCTCGATTGGCCCTAACTTCTGCTGCGGATTAGGTATCCATCCTACAGATGGTATTAGTACACATCCGATGTTTTATAGGGGTAGGATGAATGAATATAAACCGGTAACTATCGGTAATGATGTGTTTATCGGGGCGAATGTTACGGTACTTGATGGTGTATCCATAGGTGATGGAGCTGTAATCGGTGCCGGAGCGGTAGTGAGCAAAGATATTCCTCCATATGCTATAGCAGTAGGTTGTCCTATAGAGATAAAGAAATATCGACTAAACGAGAAGCAGATAGCTGCCATGCAGCGCATCCAATGGTGGAATTGGGACGATGAGAAGTTGAAAGACGTACGCCAGCTGTTCAATGATATTGATGCGTTCATAGAGCGCTATGATGTATAATATTTGATGTATGAAACTAAGTATCATTACCATAAATTATAATAATGCGGAGGGACTTGAACGTACCCTTAATTCCGTATTGAATCAAACGTATTGGGAGATTGAACACATTATCGTGGATGGTGCATCTACAGATAATTCTGTTAAAGTAATTAAGGAGTACGTTCGGAAAGTGGAGAGTGGAGAGTCGAGAATTAAGAGTGTTATTTGGTCGTCAGAACCTGATAAGGGAATATACCATGCCATGAACAAAGGAATACGCAAAGCATCTGGGGAGTATATACAGATACTTAATAGCGGAGATACCCTGGCTGCGGATGATGTAACAGAACGGATGATGGATGCTATGCGATTGAAGATTGAAGATTGCAGATTGAAGAATGAGAATGGAATATCCATTCTATATGGCAATATGTTGAAGTCGTATGACGGAAAGAAAATCATCAATCGGGATACATGTGGCAATGGAATGTACACCCCGGAATCGTTTTTGTATTTCTATAAGGGAACTTTAAATCATGATTGTGCATATATACGTCGGGATTTGTTTGAGAAACATGGGCTGTATAACGAGCAGATGAAGATATGTTCTGATTGGGAATGGTATGTGCGTGCGATAGTATTAGGAGGAGAAAAACCTGTTTACACCAATATTGATGTCACTATCTTTGATATGAATGGCGTAAGCGAATCATACGGCAAGAATGCAGAGTTAATCAAGAAAGAACGTTGTGAGTATTTGGAGAAGATATTACCGGCAACGGTTCTGCATGATTATGATATGTTTGCGTTCCCTGTGCTTCAATACCAGCGTCTTAAGAAATACCATCTTTGGGGCATAGTCCATTTTATGGAGCGTGTGTTGTTTAAACTTGAAAAATGGCGCATTTTGCGATAGACAACATGATGTGTTATTTATAAATGTATGATGTATGGTTAAGTTATCAATCATAGTACCGATATGCGGAGTAGAGCAATATCTGCGGAAATGTGTTGATTCGTTATTGAATCAAGACTTGGATAATTATGAGGTAATACTAGTAGATGATGAATCTCCAGATAATTGTCCACAGATATGCGATGAGTACGCGGAGAAAACTAAGAGCGAAGTGCTAAGACATAAGAATGTTTCTATTCGGGTGATCCATAGAGAGAACGGCGGACTATCAGCAGCACGGAATTCCGGAATCGAAGTGTCTCATGGTGAGTATATCATGTTCGTAGATTCAGACGACTATATTGAGCCGAATGTGCTGAAGGGATTGCTCGTCCAAGTAGAGCGTGATAATCTGGATGTATTGCGCTATCGTTTGCAATATGTCAATCCTCAGTATGAGGTATATAACCCGTATAAGATAGATCCATTTAAGGGAAATGACTATTCAGATGAGCCTACGGATGGTGTGACATTCTTGAATAATCGGATGAACACCCAATGTTATGCTTGGCAGTTTATCCTCCGCCGTGACCTGATATACTCTCGGCTCTCGGCTCTTGACTCTTGTCTCTTTACCGAAGGCATCTACTTCGAGGATACAGATTGGACACCGAGGATGTTATGTCGCGCAAATAAGGTTGCGAGTACGGAGACAATAGTGTACAACTATTTGATGCGCGAAGGAAGTATCACGAATGCTGTTAATAAGAGTAAACAAAAGAAGGTGTTGGATGATAAGATGCGACTGGTTGAGACGATGCAACGACAATCCATGGACTTGCAAGATCAAGGTAAGGTTAATCAATGGTTCGCAAGGATGATTGCAGATACGGTAATCAGCATCATAACCATATTGGGGACGCAATTTTATGATGAGCGGAAAGCTTATCTTAAGCAGTTATATGATATGAATATTTATCCAGTTAGTTCACACATCGCAAAAGCATGTCTAATTAACCTATCGCCGCGATTAACGGTTGAATTATTGCATGTTATGAACAAATGAAATTATGGGAAATGATAAGACAATAGGTATTTTGACACTACATCGTGCACTAAATTATGGTGCAATATGGCAGTGCTATGCACTGAAGCATGTATGTGATTCGTTTGGGTGTAAGACGGAGACGATTGACTATAATCCATGGGGGCATTACACTTTCACGAATGTTTTTTTACATAACCCTCTCACTGCATATAGATATATAATGCAGTTACGATATCTTAATCAATTTGTCACTCGACGATTAAATCCGACACCGCATACAGAATCGCATGAGTGGATAAAACAAAATCCGCCAAAGGACGATGTATATATCGTTGGGTCGGATACAGTATGGGCAAATGTGGTGGCGGAAGATTACTTGGATTCATATCTATTAGATTTTGCACCGGATAATGTGAGGCGTGTGGCATATGCTGCATCAACGGGAGGTAATCCGATGGAACTAAATGAATATCAGTTAGGAGAGTTGTGCAAGTTCTCGGCTATCTCTATTCGAGAAAGACAATCCGTACCAGATGTGCAGTCAAAAGTAGATGTGAAGGTGGAGGATGTATGTGACCCTGCCTTATTGCTAATAAAGGAAGATTACGAGTCAGTCGAGGAAAAGCCGCTGTGGTTGCCGAAGCATTATATGGTGTACTTTGATTTAGCTGGAGATCCGTTTTGTGCAGAGTGTGCAAAACAAATGAGTCGAGAGTTAAATATTCCGATATTGAATTTGGCAAGTAAGTATAGACGTTGGGCGCGATACAACTACATGGCTCCTACTCCAGAACAATGGCTTTATATCATTCATCATGCGGATTATATCTGTACCAATAGTTTCCATGGCGTGGCATTTTCGATAATATATCGTCGTCCATTTGTGTGCTGTGCAGCACAGGCTGGAGAACGCGCCAAGACCAACGGCCGAGTGTTGAATCTGTTGGCGCAAACAAATATAGCGAATCGGTATATAACAAGTGTTGAGGAGGTACAGAAGGTTCTTGAAAAAGAAATCAAATTTGACGAATCGGCAATAGAATCGTATCGTCATCGATCATTAGAATGGCTCAAAAACGCTATAGACAATGAAACAAACAAAGAATGATAAGGGTATCCAAATTCGCAGGAGGATAAAAGCTTTCTTCGGACGATGGATTGGTCTGCGTAGAGCGTGGTGGCGCTATGTTAAGAATGCCAATTGTGATTACTATGCGAGTCAGAAACGGTTTATCTATGTGCTGACAAATAACTATCATGTGATAGAGAAGTGTCTTGCTATGCCGAACTTCGAACCAGGACATGGAATGGAGCGGGTAGAGTTTGTCGTAGGTGACTTGTTCAAATATCGCGAGATGGGATTTGATTTGCAGCATCCGCAGTATATTGCTGCTATGCAAGCGGTGCAGGAGTATGACCAAGTGCACAAGAAGTTAGGTTATAAGTTACCAGAAGGATTACAAGCGGATATAGAGAAGTTGTTGGCAGGAACGAATATTCAGGAGCATCATCAGCCGCATGTAACAAGGAAAGAATTCTTTTCGCATTTGAATGACGGATTTGAGGCGTTTGCTCGTTCAAGGCATAGTATTCGCGCTTATTCGGATCAAAATATTGAGGAAGAGACGGTAAGGGCAGTGGCCGATTTGGCTCGGACTACACCTACTGCATGCAATCGACAACCGAACAATACGTATGTAGTTGGCCAAAATGAGATGATTCGGCAGATTGCAGTATTGCAAGGCGGAGGACGCGGATGGGCAGAGAATGCTAATAAGATGTTCATTGTTACGTCTGCATTGGAGCCATTTGGATTTAATGAACCCATGGAGGCGTATAAAGCGGGAGGAATGTACGTGATGAACCTGCTCTATGCGTTGCATGCGTATCAGATAGGCACATGTCCGCTGATGTGGAAAGGAGAGAAAAGCGCAGATGAGCAATTAAGAAATTTGTTGGGTGTGCCGAATAATGAGGAGATTATTATGATTATTGCAGCCGGGTATCCGCAGGAGGAGTTTACGTATGTAACGTCTGTGCGTAATCCATTAGAAGAATCGTTAGTAATTATTGAGTAGGATATGATACCTAAAGTGATACACTACTGTTGGCTTTTGGTGGGTGGGAATGGTGCGTAAATATGCGAAAATGGTCACAAAATCAAAATATTTCGCAAAAAGTGGCATATATACTTGTATATGTCATTTTTTTTTTGTATCTTTGCTACGGATTTTGTGCGCATATATGAATCAGATGCAAAATACATATACTCAGCCTCAGACTGGGCAGATGCCCGTGTCGGGGCAACTGCGTCAGCCTTCGCGGAAACAGCCAAGCGGATGGCGAGAATATTGGATGAGACACTTCCGAATGGACGTGTCGGATTTAAAGCAAAGGGATAAACTAATAATCCCGAATTGGTTAACAGGAAAAGCGATTGTAGTTTTCTTTATAGCCATGTTTGTTTGCTTAGGCACATTCGGGTACGTGCCAAAATTAGATTTGATATTATTGGCAAGTATTTCCGTTATATTATTTTTCTATGGCGGACAATCAATGTCAAAGAGGTGGGGACGTGTGAGCGAAAAGGCATTTGTGAGGAATGTCTTTATTGCCGGTTTAGTGCTTCGATTGTTGTGGGTGTTATATTGCTATTTTATCTATAATCCAGAGTATTACGGAACAACATACGGAGATAATGCAGATGTGGAGTGGTATGTGCCTTTTGCAAAAGAACTCACACAATGGTTGTCTGGAGATTCTGAATTTTCATTACCAGACATCATTGATAATAACGGATCAGCCATAGATGATGTGGGGTATCCGATGTGGCTGGGCGTTGTGTATATGGTGGTCGGAGAAGAGAATGACGTGTTTGTGCCATTTCTACTTAAATGTATACTTGGAGCATGTTGCGCAATATGCATTTACCGCGTGGCAAAAAGGCATTTTGGAGAAGGTGTCGCTCGTATGGCAGGAATATTTGTTGCCATAAACCCCAATATGACATATTGGTGTGGCACAATGTTCAAGGAAACTGAGATGGTATTTCTGGTATGCTTGGCGGTGGATAATTTTGACAGGGTGCTATCGTCAGGTAAAAAATATACGTTCAGAAATCTATTCCCGGGAATATTGGCTGCAATAGTGCTGATGTTTTTCCGATCTGCTTTGGGACTGGTCATATTTCTTGCGGTATTTTCACATATTGTGATGGCCTCGCAACGTGTGATGAGTACAGGAAAGAAAGTGCTCGCAGGAGTATTGGTTGCAGCAGTATTGGCTGTTTCCATGGGAGATCGTATACGAACGCAGGCACAAGAGTTTACTGAATATGTTAAGTCTGATAAACAGAATGTAAACATGGAATGGCGAGCTCAGCGAAAAGGTGGAAATAGCTTTGCAATGTATGCATCTGCTGCGGTGTTTGCCCCACTAATCTTTACCATTCCGTTCCCGACATTTAACCAAGCGAATGAAGGACAACTCTTACAAGTTCAGTTATCCGGAGGTAGTTATATCAAGAATGTCCTATCATTCTTTGTGATTTTAGTGATGTTTATGATGCTGATTAGCGGCGAGTGGCGACGACATGTGTTTATAATTGCCTATACGGTCGGATACTTAATGGTGCTCGTGATGAGTAACTTTGCCCAGTCAGGACGATTCCACATGCCGGTATGGCCGATGCTGATGCTATTTGCAGCCTACGGGGTGCAGATAGCAAAGGTGAATAAGAGAGTTCGGAAGTGGTTTCCGGCAGTGCTGGTGTTCGAGGTGGCAATATGTTTGTTCTGGAACTGGTTTAAGCTCAAAGGAAGGGGAATGATTTAGGCATCTGCGATGCATTGGTAATATGTTTGATGGAGTAATATGTATGAGTAGAATACCTAAAATAATACATTATTGTTGGTTCGGGCGCAAACAGATGCCGGAACTGGCTGTGAAATGCATAGAAAGTTGGAAGAAGTACCTTCCGGAGTACGAGTTACGGTTATGGAACGAGGAAACCTTCGATCTGGATATGTATCCGTATGCGCGTGAGGCGTACGATAATCGGAAGTTCGCGTTTGTAACGGACGTGGTGCGCCTATGGGCACTTGAGAAGTTCGGAGGCGTATATATGGATACGGATGTGGAGATGCTGCGTCCGTTGGGCGAGTTGATGGAACTACCTGCCTTTACGGGATATGAGGCGAGTATGGCGGATGCACCGGTGACAGGACTGATGGCTTCCGCGCCGCATGGAGTATGGGTGAAGGAGCAGTTGGCGTATTATGATGGAAAGCATTTTGTCAATCCGGATGGGACGTTGGATTTGACTCCGAACACGAAACCGATCGCGGATATTATGGTTGCCGGAGGGTTCGTGATCAACGGTAAGTACCAAGTCTATAAGAACGATATGCACGTGTTCCCGGTGGATTATTTCTGTCCGCTAACGAGTACACGTGTGCTGAAACTCACTAAGAACACGTACTGCATCCATCACTTTGCCGGCAGTTGGGTGGAGAAGACCCGTGCCCAACTCATCAAGGAGTGGATTGTAACGCACATCCTCGGCCGCAAATTCACCGACAAGATTGTACAACTGAAACGCAAGATACGCAAACGTCATGCTTGATGTACCCCCATGCCCAAACTCTTAGACGACCATATCTTCAGCCCCGATATGCGCTACGAGGCGCATTGGTTGGTGATCACTGTGCCGGATGTATAGCCGTATTGTGAACACAATGGCGAAAGTTCCTGGGCACAAAAGGGATGGAAGGCTATGATACTTGCACATGTTAGCCCATCTCTTAGAACCAAACTCATCAAACTAAAACGGAGTTTATTAGGATAACAAATTGTATAAATGTAAAGACGTATCAATGTATGAATGAGAAGCAGAGACTAATACAGGAGAAGTGCATAGATTTTGCGGTAAGGGCAGATAAACTCCGGAAGTTCCTTAATAAAGAAAAGAAATAGTTCAACAAAGCAGATCAGGTTGATCGTAGTGCAAGTGCAATAGGTGCATTGTACAGCGAGGCAATTCATGCAGATAGCGAAGCTGATTATATACATAAATTAGGTATTGCGCAGAAAGAGGCGCACGAAACTATATATTGGCTCAAAGTCATATATCGATGTGATTATATAGATGCTAATCTATATGAGAGTTTAGTTGCCGATGCGGAAGAGCTTTATCGCGTGATAACGGCAATTATTGTCTCTCTTAAGAAAAGAGGACAATAAATGTATATTGTTTGATGTATCAATATATGACATTAAAACCACAAAAAGCACAGACGAACTTAATCGCCTGTGCCTTTTTTATACATCATACATGATACATCATACATCATACATCATACATCATACATGATACAGCATACATCATACATCATACATCATACTGTTAGCCGTTGTTCTGGTCGTACGCGGCAGCGCAGATGCTCCAGCGGTAAGCCTTCAGGGTCTTCAAGCCACCCGGCTGATCTTTCTGCGCGTTGAACGCCGTGATGTCCGCTGCAGCCTGTGCGAGGTCGTTGCCACGGGCAGCGACAGCGCGAGCGATAGCCGCGAAGCGTGCACGCTGTGCCTGCTCGTCAGCGGTGACGGGAGTCGAACGCTTCACTTTCTTGCGCAGATACAAGCGGTTGCAGTCACTACTTGTGGTCGCGGCTACGCGGTGCGTACCCAGCAGCATCTTACTGCAAGAGTGCTGGCCGCTCTTGCTCGGCTTACTCAATGCACCGGATACGCTATCTATTCCGGCACTCCATTCTACTTTTGCCATATGAATAATAGATTTTAAAAGGTTAAATAAAAGATTTGTGTGTTAATTAGATTTCTGAGGGGCTATGAGAGTTCGTCGAATGTCGTCCCGCTTTCAAGATGGGATGCTGCTGCGATGACATATTTTCGTCTGTTTTCGTCCCGTTTTCTCGCGCAGCGCGTTTTCGATTATCTCTCATCCCCTGCTCGTTAGCCTCCGTAACTTGGCTTCACGTACTTCTGTGCCACCGTATAGGCGAACAAAGACGTGTACTTCGACTGGTTTGCGAACGCTTCCTCCAGCGCAGCGCGTTGGGTTGGGTCGGCGAGAGCCGTTTTAGCTGCTTGTGCAGCGGTTTTCAGTGCTTCTTGAGACAGCACTTGTTTGGAGCCGTTTGCTTTGGATGGGTTCAGTAAGTCAACACCGAGTTGCTCCTTCCCGCAACCGCAACGCTTGAAATACAGCGTCTCCGACTTGTTAAACTTCCCCATCACTCGCGCAAACATTCCATGCAATGTAATCTTTGCCATGTGTTAAAAATTTTTTATGGTTAATAAATATTTTGGGGTCCCCGATGGACGCTAACAAAGTGCATCCAGTGGGGAGAGCGAGCACATCCGAGTACTTACTACTAAAATGAGGTTTTGGTACATGTATCGAGGATAGTGCCGCGATGGTTAATTAACTATGATTCAAAAACTCCTCTTTGAGTTCTTTTCGTTTGGGATGATCCATGCGCTGATACCTATAATTTGTATAATTGCCGTGGGTGTTTCAGGAATGAGAGATAAAGGATGGTTTCTCAAACCATTCTTGGAGGGTAAGCGTAGCGCATTTTTCTTCCTCTCTTTTTTGGTCACTCTTCCCCAAAATCCAGAGAGAGCTGATCCTTCCATTTTCGTTCGAGAAAATCGAGGTGGCGTTGCTGACCAAAGATTTGACCAAAGGTAATTCGGTTGGCAGCCTCTGCGCAAGAAGGGATGTGCGATGATCTATTTGGTCTTGCTTGGACTATATGCATCACCCCGCCATCTCGTTTTGGGTATCTCCTCAAATAAAACGGATCACTACCCATCAATACGCCACGCACCGAATCTATACCAATGTCAAATTCTACTTTGGCCATCACTTGTCCTTTCGGTGCTTCTCGATGTGATAAAATCCGAGGGTGAGGATCTTGAGGATTACCTCGTACAGGACTTTAACCCAGTCCTTGTATTGATTTTCTTTTTCCATGATAGTTTGATTTTTAAGTTACTTCACTGCACTGATGATATGCAGATACACCGGCTCGCCGCGCAAGGTGTTTTTCTGCACATATTCAGTAATTTCCTGCTTGCCGTAAGCCGTAACAAGGATACAACCTTTCGAGTGCTCGGGCTTCGAGCCGATGTGGATGCGGATGCCGCTTCGTCCGGGTACACCATTAACTAATGGTAGCATCATCCCGAACTTAGGCGACATCGTCACCGTCAGCCTGTACGTGCCTTCTGGGATGATGTAATCATCATTCTCCATGCAGTACAGCACGAAGGCATCTTGCCCGACCGGAATGGTTATCGTTCCTGTTACAGCTTTGCCGGATTTGTGTGTTCGTATGAGTGTGAGAGTTGTCATTATATTTTTTGAACTTTTTTGTGAGTGTAACGCTTTTTTGTCGATGGTTGACACCTCCGGATATTTTTGGTATTTTCGCCTTTATTGGAAATGTACATCTTATACGTGAAGGTTTGTCTGGGATAAGTACTGCAAGTTTACTTGTGAGTAGTTAGCCGTGAGAAAACTTCGTGGACTCGTAGAGTCTATTTCCAATAAAGGTATTTTTTATGTCATTTTTCTTTAACATCAAAAACACCCGTCAACCATCGTTTTTGGTTACCTCTTATTCTTATAAATATAATCAACTCCCATCAATGCACCAGCGAAAGTCGCAACCTCACCGAACCCGACTAAAAGCGATTCGTGAATTTGTCCCTCCGGATCGATGAACACTCCGCAGAAGAGCATCACCAATCCGCCAAGGGAGAGAATCGCAGCTGTGATAAGCTGAATGTTTAATCTCATGTTCGTATTGATTTAAGGCGATTTTCGAAACACCGTACGCTCATCTTATTTTGCCCAAAAACGTTGGTGACGTTGAAGCGATTTACAGGCGTTTTTCGATAATCTTTTGTATGTGAGCAGTCTTGCTCATTGGGGGCCCCAGAGTAAGCTAACGTGGTGCTTGCTATGGGGAGAGCTGAGGCACGAGTTGCTTCTACGATTTAGCGGTTAGCGGTATCGTCATCGCAACCTCGTTGCCGAAAGCGAATGCAAAGATAAGGGGTTAAAATCAAAATTTGTTAGTGATTTTCACCACTCGGTGGTTTGAAGAGGTGTTTTTTGCCCAAAATGGCACTTTGGGGTGACAAAATACAGGTGTTTTTATGCTTTTATAACCGAAAACGCGGCGAAAGGATGATACTCATCTGAGAGTCATGCCCAAGATAGTTCGTAAGCAAGTCTTCCAACGTATCTTAGGCATCGACTCTCCTGAATGACAAGAACCGCCATTCCCTTTCGCCTTGAAAGAAAACGCTCCGCAGAAGAAAACCTTTTTTCTTAGCCGCAAGGGCACGATTAATACTGCGTATTTTTCACGCAAATACGACAACCATCGTATTTTTTGACGCGTGAAAGGGAGAAAAGTTGCACTTTTCGGTTACAAAAATAAAATTTACATTAAATTTTTTTTCTGAATTTTTGCGTAATTGGATTTTTTTTTGTATCTTTGCATGCTGAAATGTGCAAAGTGAGTATAGAGAGGCTAATTTTGCATTTAGAGAAGGAAGAAAATATACAAAACAATATACCAATGAAACCCAAGGTTCTTATTAACATTAACGAATTTGGCCCATTGCGCAATCAGGTGCTAGAGTTCGCTCCATTTTTGCTTTTTACCGGTCATTCCGGTTTAGGCAAGAGTTATGCTAACTATTTGTTCTATTACCTTATGCGTTCGTTGAGTTCAAATGAGTGGTATGAGATAATCGCTAAAAAGCTTAAGAAGGCGAAGGATGGACGTTTTGAGTTATCTATGAATGAGATCATAGGCTATTTAAACGACCATGTACAGGGTTTTATGCGAGAATTATTAGGCGATCCAACTCTTAAATGTGGTGTTGAATACCTTTTAGAAACGGAGGATGCGGAATGGGATCCAATTTTGAATATTGAAAGCATCCAAAGAGATATGGAAGCGCATGGCGAGGGAGATAATATTTTTCATTTCATATCTTCTGTTGCTAAAGTTAATGGTGAAGAATTCCGCACGACTTTCGCAAGTGACGATTTTGAAATGAGACTTGATTTTGTGGGTTATGCCATAAATATGTATCTTCAAAACATATTTTTAGGAAGCCGATTTAGAAAATCAGTATTACTACCTCCAGCGCGTGGTGCTTTGGTTGGAGAAAATTATTCTATGAAGGATGCGGTTACTTCTTCTTGCAAAATGTATGACTATTTCATACGCGACTACGAAGGGGCAACTCGTCCGTTTAGGTCTTTCGGAAGAAGAGGAGAAGACAATAGTTTCTTTACAAACCGAGTAAAAGAGTTGTTGCATGGTGAGCTAATCTCTGAGAAAGGAATACAGTACTTGGTACTTTCTCCCGAGAAACGCATTCCTCTGACATCTGCTGCTTCTTCTGTAAAGGAATTAAGCCCATTCTTGTTCTATTTAAAGAATTGGTCTGAGTGGAATCTCTCTTACTGTATTGAGGAACCAGAGGCTCACTTACATCCGTCCATGCAAATGGATTTGGCTGATTTGATAGCCGCTTGCCGCAATAAGGGCATGTTATTCCAGATGACGACTCATAGCGATTATTTTATCTTGCGCATCAATCAATTGTTGCGTATAGGTATGTTAAAGCGTGAGGATCCGGAGCGGTATAGAGAATTCCAAACTCAAAACAAGTTGAATCATCGCTTCTATTTGAATGAAGATGATGTGATTTGTTATTATTTTGAGTTGGAGAAAGATGGGAATGTGGTGGCTCATAAGTTGCCATTTGAGAACGGGGTATTACCGATGAATACATTCTATAAGGCAATGAACCAGTTGGATGATTTTGATAGGAAGTTGAACGAAGAATTCGAGGAAATGGCATGATAACGCAGAAAGATCTTTGTACGGTAATCAAACCCGACTATGTTTTGGAAGGAGATGGCTCGTTTCAATTTCAAGAGACTGATCCAGGAGAACGTGTCTTAAGAGATGTCGACTTTCAAATAGGAGGACATTTTGTCGCATTATCTACGAAGCTGTTGAAGGATTCGGCTGAAATCTATAATAAGCAGTTCAAGGAAACTCATCTACGTAGTAATTGCGATAAAGTGGTATTGCTTAATAAAGACGGTAAAGATTACATCGTATGGGTGGAAGTGAAGACTTCATTAAATGAGATTTACCGCAAAGGCATTTTTCAATTCCCCGGGTGCTATTATCGCACGAAAGCATTACTGGATAACTTTGCCTCACATACAGATGAAGGAGTCCAAGAGTTCGCTTTGGCAATATATGCAGAGGACGCTCCTCCTGTAGCAATAAGTAGTTCGGCATATTATACGCAGACAAAATACCAAAAGATAAATCCAATCCCAGAGACTGCTCACCAAAAGATAGAGAACAAATACAAGTCAGTATTAAAGTCAAAATGCAAATGCATGATAGAAGGCTCGGACTTCGGTATGGGCGAGATGCCTATTTTGGATAAGTACAAGGTTGATGCTCTGCCATGTGTAGTTTGGCCTGTGGCGTATACGGGTGCAGTTGTCAACATGGATGATGTGATAGCACTGCTGTAAATTATTCAATCCTGCATACGAAGGTATGTGGGATTTTTTTGTAAATAAACGAAGAATATGAAGATCGACGAAGTAAAAGATATGCTCCCGCAGAAGCCGGAGAGGATGGAAAGTGTGGAGGAGCCGAAGAAGAGTGAGTTGGTGAAGGCGAGTTATGATGTGATAGGGTGCATACTGGAGGTGTATAAGCAGTTGGGTGCTGGGTTGCCGGAGTATATCTATCAGGAAGCAGTAGCCAAAATGCTCAAAGCTAAAGGCCTTACCTTCCATAAGGAGATGAAGTTTCATCCGACATTTATGGGCGAACCTTTGGAGTCCTATCTAAAGATGGATCTGGTGGTAGAGTCAAATGTCGGGAATATCATCGTAGAATGCAAAGCCCTAACTCAGCTCACCGAGAAGGAGCACTATCAAACCTTCGGTTATCTCCGTGCGACGAAGTATCCCATCGCTATCCTCGTGAACTTCGGTGCTGAACGACGTGCGCAGATAGAGCGGTTCCACTTCTGCGAAGGCAAACTCTATGTTTTCTGATGTTTACCGAAAACCTTACTTTCACGCAAATATGGCAACCACCATATTTTTCATCGCGTGAAAAGACAAAATCAGATGGTTGTCTGATTTTCGATGGAATAGGGGAGGAGAATCGTTTTCTTGGACTGAAAGTCGTTTTCTTATGAGGCATCCGGCAGAGTAGCTGCTCACACAACGAATCCCCAAACTATCTGGGAGATTTGCTCACAAGTAGAGTGGGGATTGGTTGAGGGTAAGTCACTGTTGAGTGAAGTGGATGCCGTGTTTTCGGTTATGAGCCGCTATTGAACTTCCATTCGGACGTCAATTCGAGCCAAAATCAGGCTTCTCAACTCCGCAAAGAACGACTCTCGTGCCTCGCGATTGATGAGGTGCAGCATCGAACGTCTGTGATAGTCTCCTAATATCAGACGCAGAAAACCATTGATGCGCACCATGCCGACCGGATATATCAGCGGCAATGGTAACTGATCTGTCCTCTCATTCTTTAACTCCTTCATTCTTTCACTCGTTACACACTCATACACCTCGCTGATGAGGGTTAGGTGCTCGTTGTAATCTCCCATCTCATTGGGCTCAAAATGCACACTATACAATTTGCCGCGGTGGATCTCACCGCACGGGAAGGAATCCCTTATAAGTTTCAGATACATAATTTTAATGTTTAATGAGTTAATGATTATTGTTTAATGAACTTGGCGGCAGAGCCAATATTTGCCGGATGCGCTCGTCGGATAGATCAAACTCTTCTGCCAGTTGCAGATAGATGCACATCAGTTTGCCGGTGCCTAATAGTTCATTGAACCGTTTGCGTATCTTTCGATACCGTCGTTTTGTTGTCTCTCTCATACTTTACTTGAGAAAATTTTTTTCGGTATTTTTTTGATTTTTTTAGAGGAATCTACTCCTTCAGTGTTTTTCAGTCAAATAACTGTTTTTGTCAGTCTTAAAACGGGAGCATCACGGGATCATCTCCCAATCACACCCTAATCAAGTGCCTCCCGGAACATATTTAAAGTTCACTCCCCTCGCAATGGGCATGTTATGCAACTGCGCTTCTTCGAGCGTATAGACTCCAAACTCATTGCCATACTTGGCACAGACGAGAGGCGTTGTCTTCATCAGCCGGTCGAGAGCCATGGAACCATTAAAATTGGTTGGTCGCGGCTCTTTGAAGTCTTGCACCCAGAAGAACGGATTGCGCTTGCCGGGGGGACCTTTATGGATTAAATGGTCCATCATCGCCTTGCGTGCCGCCGGACTGCGTGCTTGCCACTGTCTCAACGTCGCTGCTTTTCTATTAGGAAAAGTCGTCTCGTCCACTTGATACAGCTGCCAAAAGCGATTGAACTCCTCAATGATTGGTGTTAGAACGTACATAAGAAAAATTAAATTTTTCAAAAGAAACAGTCTGTCCTGTCTGCCTGTCACTACTACAAACGGACAGGACTGACTTTCTTTGTTAATTCTTTTTGTTTACTTTTTCTTATTCGCTTTCTTTGCGGAATCGAGCACCACGAGGGTGTGCTTCACCGAAGGCACGAAACTCGGATGAGTGTTGGCATAGCTCTTACCGGCTGTTTCCAAGTCCTGACGCAGCGAGGCTTGCTCGTTACGAAGATTTGCCATCTGGAGATTAATCGCTTCTAGTTTCTTTTTAGCCGCACGCCAAGCCACAGCAAACTCACCACGATACTTGTCTGCATCAGACAGATCATAGTCAATCTCCTCGCGCATCTGATAGTCGCAACCGTTGTACGGGAACTCACCTTTGACACCTCCGGTAATAGTCTCTGCCATCTCAAGCGCTGCATCAGCTACAGTCATATCATACTGGTCATCCACCTGTTTCGGTGCTTCGTTGGCAGCTTTCTCTACCTCTTTGTAGAACTTCAGTTTATCCATTGCGGTTAAGTCACAGTTCTTTGCCGCATTCATCAAGCGCTCCATGATTTCTGCGCGTGGGGTGGTACCATTGGCAACATGTGCCGGGTACACTACAAAATCTAAAATGTTATCGTTCATAATTCTTTCTTTGTTAGTTACATCGGATATTATCCGATATTAAAAATTGTTTTTGTTGTTTTCGCCTTCAGCGGTAATTACATTCTTTGGATGTGATGATAAGCGATTAGTAAGCTATCTGGATATTTACATACAAGTAGATTAGTGAGCGATTAGCATCGAGGACTCGTAGAGTCTATTACCGATGAAGGTGTTTTTAATGTTTTTTTCAATCCGTTTTCGATTTACTCTTTTTGGACCATTTGGGGTAATTTTTGACTCACATCAAATCTCCATATGATGCCGCATCTCCCATTCCATGATGGCTTCGGCGTCATCAACGTCGAGAGTGTGGTAGATACGTGCCATCTCGGCAGGAGTCTTGTTGATAGGGTCGAGACTGGGATCATGGAGATCAATAGCTGCACGGCGCATCGCTTGAAGAATGCCCTTGCGGCGATTGTTCTCCTCCCGCGTGACGAGTTCCAGATTCTCTAGTGCGAAGTTATCGATATTACCATCGAGATGGTCGATCTCTTCGTCCCGACACCTCGGACGCACCCATATCTCGATCATTAGGATATGAACCGGGTACGTGCCACCGCGGAAGGTGATGTAGGGGTACCGGTGACCGTTGGTCACGCCGTTGCGGGACTTTTTCCCGTAGCGCCGCTTGCGCGTGAAGTTGATACGACGCTTTCGTAGCCCGTACTTTGTAAGGCTGTACACATCACCTTCCATCGAGAAGAACAGATCCAGCCCTTCCTTCTGGCGGAGACGTTTCCCATTACGGAGGATGAGCACCCTTGGGTCATCCGGATCCACGCGGAACCAGACCGATTTTAGCGATTTGCGTGGCTTCTTTCTTCGCAGCTGCCTTTCTTTAATGCGCTGCGACTTACAAACATTTTTCATTTGTCTGTCGTTTTAAGCTGTGTCTTGCTTATGAAAGGCCTTTCGTGCGTACGCAAGTTTAGCAAAAAACGTCAGCGGTTAATACTCATTTTGACGCATCTTATACCAATGCGCCGAACCCCCAAAATGGAATTCGGCTGCAAAGGTACTGCTTTTTAGGCATATTAGCCAGACGCTTTTGACCGGAAAGAAACTACTTTCGGTCAAAATGAACTACTTCTCGCTACTTGCGAGTTTATTTTGCTCCATACGGCTATTGTAACGACGCCGTAAAGTATCGGCATCCATCCTCCAGCCGACGTACTTACTCAGTCGCGTGGCATACCGTGGCCACGACTCATTCGGTTTACGGTGCAAGCTCACGGCTAACTTAGATGTCATGAGCCATGTGATAACACAGGTGTAGTCGTTCGCAGGGAACTCATAAGGTTCTTCGAGCGATAGGCTGTCTGGGTTCACGGAACCAATGATGGTTAATACTGTTGCCAACAGGTCGGCATAATCGCGGTGCATCCGCACCATTGCTCGCAGGGCTTCCTGCAAGACTTGAAAATCATTGTTCTGCTTCATAGCAATAATAATATAAACGTTTAACAATAGTTCTGCCATGACTCTATTCACGGCACATATAATATATGGGACTATCGTGCCAAAGGCAAGAAAAAGGGTAGGAGTCTGACCTAAATATTTGCGTAATTGCCGAATTATTGGTACTTTTGCATTCGAAAACAGAGGAGAGAAAATGAATTGCACTATAATAGCTAAATTTTTTTGGGGGGGTGCACATTTCAAAAAATAGTTGTACTTTTGCAGTGAAAATTAAAAGAGCATAGATAACTGATTGCTGACAAAATGGCAGACTTTTGAAATAGGGATAGAAATTGTTAATGAATATACGAAAATTGCAATAATAACTAAATATGATATTAATATGATTAAGGATTTTAACAACAAAGTGACACTAACAGGAGTGTCTGGAAAGAAGTACGTGTTTAACTTATACACGTATAGTGATTTTGATGACGTAAAGGGCGCTTTTACCCCTAAGTCAGCTCTTTATTTGTTCATCAAGTTATCGGCAGATCAAACATCGTATTGGAGAGTATATCTCGGTAAAACAGGTGATTTATCCACGCGATTTGATAGTCATCATAAGGAGGATTGTATTAGAAAACACGGCGCCAATTGTATTGGTATACATTCCGATGAAAAATTTAAAAATGAGAAGGTGCTAGAGGAAGCGGAAAAAGATCTTTTAGCAGCCTATAATTTCCCTTGTAATGACCAAAACAATTAGGTTTCGCGCAGTTTTGATTGCAAAATGAAGAAAAATTAAAGAAAGTTCCACATATATTTGTATATGTGGGATTTTTTTTGTAATTTTGTCGCCACTTTTGGTGTGCGCATATGTGCGCATATGAGTACGTACGTGAAAACATTAGTGCTATAATTAGAAAAAATATCAGAATATGAACGCAACTGAATTATCACAACAATTGGATGAGCAACGGAGAAAGGTAGATTTTAACACCTACGATATGTCTGTTAGGGAATTGATATCAATGGTTGATGGTGGGGATATTAATATAGCTCCCGATTACCAGCGTAAATTTAGATGGGATGAGAAAAGACAATCGCAATTAATAGAGTCTATCTTTTTAGGGATACCAGTTCCTTCGCTATTCATGGCCACAAATACCGATAATACATGGGAGGTGATAGATGGAGTTCAGCGTATTAGTTCAATTATTAGTTTTGCATCCGAACTTGAATCATCAGCAAGACAAAAATTAGCGAGTCAAAAGCCGCTCAAACTTCAGGGACTAAGTAAATTGTCATCTTTCAACGGGTTGGGGTACGAGGAACTGCCACCTAATATTCAATTGGATTTCCGTATGAAGCCATTGAAGATAATCACACTAAGCGATAAAAGCGACAAGCAGGTGCGTTTTGATTTGTTTGAGCGATTAAATACGGGAGGTGTAAAATTATCGGATCAAGAGATACGTAGTTGTGTATATAGAGGTGCATTTAATGACTTGTTGAAGAAGTTGGCGCAGGATGCTAATTTCTTGCGTATTATCAGAAAACCAGATACCGCATATGCCGATGGCACGATGGAAGAGTTAGTGTTACGCTTTTTCGCGTACTATTACGATAGAGCATCATTCTCACATGATGTGACCAAATTCTTAAATGCCTACATGGGAAAGAATGAGAACAAGAATCTTTTGGAAATGGAGCAATTGTTTAGAAGAGTATGCGAGAAATTAGCCGAATTACCACATGGTATCGTGAAGACTCCCCAACGCAAGATTACCTCAACTGTCATGTGGGAAGCTATATCGGTAGGTTTGGCAGATGCATTAGCTGCAGGAAAGGTAGATGTTCGTTGGGATGATTTCTATGATTGGGTCAACGATCCGGAATTTGTGAAAAGCACAACAGGAGCAACTAACTCTGCTAATATGCTGAACAAAAGGTTGGATTTTGCGAGAGAAAAATTCATGCGATAAGCCATGGCTGTATTTAAAGTAGCCGGAGATAATCTTCTGGATAGAATACATAATGCTCGAACGCTGCTAAATGTGATAAAGGCGAATGAGGCAAATAGAATCGCAGAAGAAGAGACAAAAATACATAAAGGTTTGTTTTTCGTGGTTTTGTATGGGGCTATTGAGAGATGTATGGTAGATTGTGTATCGATATGTATAAATCACTTAAATAGTTTATCGTTAAATATTGGAGATTTGCGTCCGGAGTTGTGGGCATTGGCCTTTCATCCGGATTTTACACGAATAGAGCAGAACAGCAATGATAAAAAGTGGGGGAATAGAAACCAATTGTGTGTACATCTAAAAGTGGTAGATCCATTACCTACGATAGGCAATGCATTATTTCCAACATCTATAGGAAATATAAAGATGAAGCAGATTGATGGCATCTGGAAAACATTTGGTATTAAGGAACCTATAAATCCTGATTTGTCGAAAGGCTATGACCAAACGCTAATCAATGTAGCAGATTATCGGATGCAGATAGCGCATGGCAGAAGCACAGCTGCAGAAATAGGGGCTCATTGTACATCCGCTGATATGCAAAAGACATTAGAAAAGGTTGATTACTATTGTAACTATGTGATAACCTGTTTTGAGAAATATGTTACCAATGAGGATTTTCGGAGATAGTCAAAAATTAGAATGAGAAGATATTGGCACATACAGATGCATCTTCCGCATGGGAGAGGGAATGACGTGCGGATAGAGACGAAGGAGATGTTGCAAGAAGATCCTCCGGTGATCGGTACCGGAGAGTGGGATGATAAGCAATGTCGGGACTTTAAGACAATGTCTGTCGGAGATATTGTGCTGGTACGGAAGGGACAGAAAGCGATAGCGCTATGTGAGGTGGTAAGTGAGAATTTTACGGACAATGCGCTGAGAGCAAAATATATTAACTATAATTACAGGCAGGTTAAGATTTTGCAGTGGGCAGAGGATTATACTCAGCCGGAAAATCGGTTGTTTTCACAAGGAACATTTAGTCAGTGTATAAATCCAGAGACACGTCAATATATATACATTGATACATGGTATAAATCCATATTAAAAATGCAAGCGATACAAGAAATAGCGAATCTTCTTGAGAAGAAGAAAAACATCATTCTGCAGGGTGCTCCCGGTACAGGAAAGACGTATACAACAGCAGAGTTGGCTTTGCGGGTGTTGGGCGACACAAAAAATTACCCAACACATGTTGAATTGATGAAGGCGTATGAGAAGAAACATTGCGAGGGGCAGATAGGGTTTGTGACATTTCATCAGTCGATGGATTATGAAGATTTCATAGAGGGGTTGAAGCCAGAGGCAACATCTGATGGCGGTGTGTCATATAAGATAGAGGATGGCATATTCAAGAAGATTTGTGCAGTTGCGGGAAAAGAAGCATTTTCGGATAGAATAGATAACTTTGAGGAATGTTGGGAGAAATTAGTAAGTGATGTCGAAGAAAATGGTTGCCTGACAATACCAATGTTGAGCGGCAAAAAGTCAATAACCATTGAACTTAATAAGACTGGTGATGGTTTTGAAGATAGAGTAGAAGACGTGAATCTTAGCAAAAGCTATTCCAGATTCTATAGCCATAATCAATTGTACAATATTTACAAAGGATTCAATGGTACACCGAAGGGAGGACATGACAATTACCGGAGAGCCATTGTGAATTATATGTCGGAGCACTATGGTTTGAAAGAGTATTTCGAAGGAAAGTCAATCAATACAGGTGTGAAGAAATACGTGTTGATTATAGATGAGATTAATAGAGGTAATGTGTCCAAGATATTCGGCGAATTAATCACATTGTTGGAGGCAGATAAGCGTGTACCGGTGGGAGAACAGCAGACGGATGAAATGCATCCTATTATTGCAACATTGCCGTATTCGAAAGAGGAGTTTGGAATCCCATCAAATCTGTATATCATTGGCACGATGAACACGACGGATAGGAGTGTAGGAAATATAGATTACGCTGTACGTAGGCGCTTTGCTTTTGTGACATTACACTCGGATGTTGATGTGATTAAGCAGTATGGCTTTGATAAGGAAGAGACCAGAGAGTTTGCCATTCGGATGTTTGATGCGGTAAAGAAGTTCTTGCAGGAAAACAAGTTTGATATGGATGTAGAGGACTTGATGGTAGGTCACAGTTATTTCTGCGGAAAGACGGAGGCGGATTTACGGATGCGGTGGAAATACGAGATATATCCATTGCTGTGCGAATATTATAAAGATGGTATTTGCAAGAAGAAACCGGAGAGTGATTTGGGCACGTTTGTAAAGGAGATATTGACAGTTGCATAAGCCGATAGTCTATAGGGAGCATCAGCGTTATAGCGAAGCGAATAGCGGGACTATGACTGAAGAAGAGTTCAAGTGGATTCTTCAGGAGAATGATGTTCAGCTATATGGGACAACGGATGGATTCATGGGTGCGCCTACGCATCTTGGAATCAATAAAAGTCTAGAGGCGAGTTATTATATAGGGGCAGATTGGTTGATAGAAAAAAAGTTGGCATTAGTGGTTCTGCCTAAGGTGGAGAAGATAGATTTTGTGCAGATGTTGGTTGGCGCATTGAGTATTGGAGGACAAGAGGAGGCTGATTACTTTGCTCAATGTTACGGGATAGAAATGGGGCAAGCGCCGATAGACAATAAGGCGGCGCAGAATTTGCTGACTCCACTGATGCTGATTCATTACTTGTCACTGGTAGAGCGATTGGTGCGGTATGGGTTGAGAAAAGATTATCGAACGGTAGAAGAAAACATGCGGGGAAAGGTTAAGGGACATCTGATGCTGCAGCGGCATCTTCGGATGAATGTGACAGCGAAGAGGGAGGATATGGCATACTGCAGGTATCAGGTGTATACGGAAGATATTCCTATTAACCGTTTGCTGAAACGAGCATTGGTGTTTGCTGAGAAGATGTTACTGGAGTATATGGCACATCATGCAAGCTATGCGGCAATTCAATGCAAGATGAACAGAGTGATGACTGCATTTGATGGAGTGTCGGACGAGATGGAGATATCACAGGTCCATCACGTGCCACAGAACGCATTATATAGGCATTATTCGGATGCGGTGAAGGTGGCGAAAGCGATTTTGAGACGGTACGATTACTCGTTGTCGAATATATCGAATGCATACAGCGAAACGCCTCCATTTTGGATAGACATGTCGCGGCTATATGAGATGTATGTGTTAGGAAAACTGCGAGAGCAATACGCTAATCAGATACTGTTTCAGGTGCAAGGATATGGGCAAAGTAAAGCGGACTATGTGCATGTGGGTGAGAAACTGATAATGGATGCAAAATATAAGCCGCGATATATGAAGTCCAATGAAGGATTATTGGATGATGTGCGCGAGATAAGCGGATATGCAAGGGATAAAAAGTTACTGAAAGCCGGCGGAATGGATGCGGATGGAAATGATGAGGTGAGGTGCGTGATTGTGTACCCAACGGAGGCGAATAGTCAGAAGGCAAGCGATATGAGTAAGCCCTTGTGGGAGCGAGCGGATGATATAAAAGAATTTAGAAATTTCAGGAAGATTGGCATGGAGGTGCCGATGATGAAATAAGAAATGCGAAAAGATAGATAACAAATGGATCAAAGACAAAACATATATAACAATCATCAAATGCCACCGCTGATGGGACGACCGATGCCTCCACCCATGCCGGGCCAACAGCGTCAGCCATCGCGGAAACAGCCAAGTGGTTGGCGAGAGCAATGGATGCGAAACTTTGGGATGGACAGACACTCGTTAGACAGAAAGAGCGAGTTGTTTGTACCGAAATGGGTGATAGGTCGGCCGTTGAAAAATTTTATCGTTAATATAATGTTAGTGATTTATTGGGGGGCATGATTTAGACCATCAGCCTAAGAGCGACTGATATGAATGAAATGAAAACGATATTATTGGTCTTTGGGACACGACCGGAGGCGATAAAGATGGCTCCTCTGGTAAAGAAATTACAATCGCTCCCTGAGCAATTCAAAACGGTAGTAGCCGTAACGGGACAGCATCGGCAGATGCTTGATCAGGTGCTGCGGATATTTGACATCGTGCCTGATTATGATCTCAACATCATGCAAGCCAATCAGGACTTGTACGACGTGACGAGTCGCGTGCTTGTAGGTATGCGGGATGTGCTGAAAGCGGTACAGCCGGATGTGGTGCTGGTACATGGAGACACGACGACAAGTACGGCTGCGGCATTGGCGGCGTTCTATCAGCAGATACCGGTGGGGCATGTGGAAGCTGGGCTGCGGACGGGGAATATCTACAGTCCCTGGCCGGAGGAGATGAACCGACTGATGACGGGACGGATTGCAACGTATCATTTTGCGCCGACTCCGTTAGCGAAGAGCAATCTGATGCGGGAAAATGTGAGCGAAGATAAGATCCTTGTAACGGGAAATACGGTGATAGATGCGCTGTATATGGTGGTGGATAAGATCAAGAATGATGCGGTATTGCAGAGCCAACTTCGCGGGATGCTGAAGGATGCCGGATATGATACAACGCGGTTGGATGGGAGTAGGCGACTGGTGCTGATAACCGGACACCGGAGGGAGAACTTCGGGGATGGGTTTATCAGTATGTGTACGGCTATTCGGGATTTGGCGGCGAAGTATCCGGAGGTGGATTTTGTGTATCCGATGCACTTAAATCCCAACGTTCGAAAACCTATCAAAGAGGTTTTCGGCGACATCGACCCTATACACCATACACCGTACACCATACACAATCTATTCCTAATAGATCCTCTCGAGTATTTGAGTTTTGTGTACCTCATGGAGCAGAGTACGATTGTGCTGACGGATTCGGGAGGAATACAGGAAGAGGCTCCGGGATTAGGTAAGCCGGTACTCGTGATGCGCGATACGACGGAACGTCCGGAGGCGTTGGAGTCCGGGACAGTGCATCTTGTGGGAACGAACTATGATAAGATAGTGAATGAAGTAAGTACGTTGCTGGATGATGCAGAGGCGTATCGGAAGATGAGTCAAGCGGTGAATCCGTATGGGGATGGTGCTGCGAGTGAACGGATTGCATCGTTCATCGCAGAGGTGTAAGGTGTAAAGAAATGAAGAACTTGTATATCATTGGAAATGGATTTGATATCCATCATAATATGCCGACTTCTTATAAGGCATTCTATAGATGGCTTCATGAAAAGTCATACTATCATGTGCTTACTTTGATTGAGAAGATATATGGGTGCGCGGATGCAACATGGTGGAACGATTTTGAGAATAGTTTAGGGGAAATGGAAATGTATGATTACGCTCAAAATCAGACTCGCGAAAATTACCCAAACTTTTCCAGTGATGAGTTTCGTGATGCTGACTGGTATGACGCGGAGTATAGTGCTGAAAATGAATTTGATGAGATGCTTCGAGCCGTAAAAGGAAGTTTTACGGAGTGGATAGAATCATTGCCTCTAGCCGATGAGAAAATGAAGATTCCTATTGTGAAATCAGACTCCTATTTTATTACGTTTAACTATACCCTCACGTTGGAGAAATTGTATCGCATTCCAGCAAACCAAATTTGGCATATTCATGGACAAGTTAATGGCTCGGATGAATATATTTTGGGGCATGGAAAGAGTCGCAATGTGTTAGAGAAAGAACTATTAGATCAAGAACCATCTCCGGATCCATCGAGTAGTCCGGATGAAATTGAAGAATTCTATAGAGATAATTCAGATTTTATATTTGACAGAGTCAAAGATACGGTATTGCAAAATGTAGCCTCTATTCAAAAGCCAGTTCAAGATATTATACAGGAAAATGCAGCACGATTTGAAGCATTGAAAGATGTGGAGAAGATAATGATATATGGTCATTCGTTATGCGGTATAGATATGCCGTATATTGAGCTAATTATCAATAATTTGAGTAATTTTGATAAGGTGCGTTGGGAGATTACGTACTATAGTGAGCAAGATAAGACAAGGATTATAGATTTTATAAGTAAATATGCTATTCCGGAGTGTAATGTAGAGATGAAGCAATGGTCAGAGTTACAAAATAAAGATCAATTGAGTTTGTGGTAATATGGCATAAGATGACATCATAATATGCGGATTTTATTGCAAAACAAAGAAAAAAATCATTTTTATGTCCAAATACTTGTGTATTTGGATTTTTTTTTGTATCTTTGCACCAAAATTTATTGTGCGCATAGGTAGATACATGTATGCGCAGACACAAGCATATACAACGATCAAAATATAGAACAATGAAACGCTTAATTATTCGTGCCATAGGGCCTTTGAAAGATGTAGATATTGCCTTGGGGCGGTTTAATGTTATAATCGGACTACAAAGTTCCGGTAAGAGTTGCGTTCTACGAATTGCCAGTTATTGTGCATGGGTGGAAAAGCAAATTCAACAATCTCAATCTCCAACAATGTTTGAGATGGGTTCTGCTTTCATGGATATCCTATGTCGCTACCATAAGATGACTGAATATATACATGAAGATTCCTATATCCGATATGAGACTGATACGATGTGGTTCGAATATAAACATAGAACAAAAACGTTTGCTTTCTGTTGGAAAGATAAGGGGCACTTTGAATATCGTCTTCCTAAAATATCTTACATCCCATCTGAACGCAATATTGTATCGCTCTTATCTAATTGGAAAAGCGAGGTAACTACCTATGATTGTGTACTTGATTTTATGAAAGAATGGGATAGGGCGAGAAAGGTCATAGGAAAGACAAAAGAGATTTTTAATTTGCGTATGAATTATGCTTACGATAAATCGATAGAAGATGACTTAATCCAATTGCAAAACGGAAAGAATATTCATTTGACGAATGCATCAAGTGGTGTGCAATCCTTAGTGCCTCTGGTTGTTCTTATCGGTTATATCACTCGCCACATATATATGCAAGATGCTGCAGATGTGCTGAACCGAACAGAGGCAAAACGTGAGAAGATGGATCGTTTGGTGGATTTGTTGTATGCGAATATTAAGCAATCAAGTCTGGAATCAATTCTCCCCGATTCGAAAGAGGATCATATAGTACGTCATAGCGGACGAGAATACCGATTTAGAAATGAGGTTGCCGCACAGAAGTTTAGCAGACTAGTTAATAATTATTTAAACTATCAACAGACTGATATTTACCTCGAGGAGCCTGAAAATAATCTATTTCCTTCTACGCAATGCCAATTGGTAGATTGGTTAGATGCTAAAACAAATCAGCGAATACATCCTATATCCGTGTTTTTGACAACACATAGTCCGTATGTGTTACGATATATGATGGATAAATCTCTTCGAGGTAAACGATTCTTCTTTACCTATGAATATCCCAAAGAAGAGGGTGTATATAAGGTAAAATCTCTTTCTTTGGCGGAGATAGAGCAAATCATAGCGAACGGAGTAGATATGTTTTATAATTACGAATCCTATATTTCTTGATATGCTGCAATACGAACAAATTATACCGGAATGTTACGCTGACACCAACTTTATAAGTACGTTATTAGAGGCTAATGTAAACCACAGCTTGAGTTGTACCGCAGTGGCGGGGCTAATGAATGATACTTTTAATGATTGTTTTGCGGTGGGGATAATAGATCATGATAAACATAAACCAGGGTATCTAAGCGAATTTAATGAAATAGCGAAGCGAGTTTTACCTCCGCAAAAAGCGAATGAAAGGGATGTTTGTATTCGTCTATATCAGCATAAAACGCGACCGCATTATTTCATTACGATTGAACCGGCAATAGAGAGATTGATACTACGTAGTGCAGCGATGTCCAATATTAAAATGGAGGATTATCATTTGGCGAATACGTTGGAAGGTCTACAGGAACGAACGAAGCATAAGAGCTCGAATAAAGATTACCTTTTGAGAACATTGTTTCAGGCTTTACTCGATGCCGGAAACTCAGACCTGCTTGCATTGCAAGAAACTTTACGATATTTCGTATTTCGACAAAAGGATGTTGATGTTGAGGAATTGAAACGTATCTTTATGAAATGAGGTAGAGTAAAACACTATGGCTTTAATGGATAATTGCAATAAAATTTGAAGAAATGAGTAAAATTAACATTGATAGGATTGTTAAAGACATCAAATCTAAGACTACGTATTTGACGCCGATAATTGAAGCCGTATGTAACTCCGTGGATGCTATCGGGAATAATCGTACCGATGGCTATGTCAAAATCATCGTTAAGCGCGATCATCAAACGTCGACTGATGGACAAACAGAAACGGCAGGAAGCGTTGTGGCTATCGATGTTATAGACAACGGAGTTGGTTTTACGGATGACAATGCAGACTCTTTTGATACCTTCAAAAGCGGATATAAGATACAGCAAGGAGGTAAGGGCTTCGGACGATTTATGTATTTGAAATATTTCCGAAGCGTATCGATTGATAGTGTGTATGAACAAGATGGCCAACTGAAACGGAGAGAGTTTACGTTTGGACATAAATCTGAGATTATAGAAAATGAAAGAATCACGGATGTAGAAGGGCAAGAGTCTACAGGATCGGTACTGCATTTGTCTTCAATCATCAATTCTGATGAGCCTGATAAAGGATTGGATGTAATAGCTCGAAAGTTGGTTGAAAAGTTGCTTGTGATTTTTGCGACGCAGAGTGAGACGACACCAACTATTACCATTATGGAGGAAGATGAATCTAATCCGATTGTGCTGAATGATTATATCGGCAAGAATTCGGGTGTCGTTCAGGTTGGCAAAGATGTGCCGCTTCAAATCAAGGGAAGAGATTGTAAAGAGTACGATTTTACCGTCAAAGTATATAAGATCTATTTTTCAGCAATAACCAATAAGATTTGCTTGACAGCTAATCAAAGAGAGGTTAGTGATGTCTCTTTGCATATTTATGTGCCGGAATTTAAGGAAACTCTAAGTGAGACAGATAGCGAAGGGCATCAAAGGAATTTCATGGTTAAGGCTTATGTGATAGGTAAATATCTGGATGATAATGTAACTACAGAGCGTGATGCATTTAACTTCGATAAAGAGGTTGATAGCTTGTTTGGCATTTCCGAGAAGACTATTTGTCAGCGAGTAGCTCAAATATGCAAAGATATGTTCGGGGATGATATGTCCGAAAGATACACCGCAAAGAAGAATAGAATCGAAAATTATGTCATAACATCGGCTCCATGGAATAAGACATTGTTGTCATCTATGGATATGGAGTGTATTCCGGTAGGCATTGATGATTTCGAACTGGAAATGTTATTCAGGAAGAAGAAATACGAACTAGAGGAACAATCAAGAATTGAAATAAAGGAGATATTAGACAAGCAAGAAGGTGAGGAGATCGATGCGAATATCCAAGAGATAATGGCTCATGTAAATGAGATCCAAAAATCAAATTTGGTTCAGTACGTATGCAAACGCAAAGAGATTTTGTCATTATTCAATAAATTACGTAGACGATTAGAGGATGGTTCTGCCCATAAGGAGAATGAGATTCACAATTTGATATTCCCTATGATTAAGACAGATCGTGAGGTTGAGTATGATGATCATAACTTGTGGATGTTGGATGAACGATTTGCATTTACTCAATACATCGCTTCAGACAAAGTAATATCTATAAAAGATAAGAAGGAACCCGATTTGGCTATTATCTACAAGGAGAGAATGTTCTACCGCAATGGTGAGAATAACATGTTGTCTCCAGTCTGCATTGTTGAATTTAAACGACCTAAGCGGAAAGAATATACGGCAGATGAGAATCCAATTACCCAAGCATGCAAGTATTCGAGAAAAATCTTAGATGGCAAATTGGAAATGCCGGACGGATTAGAACCTGTAAAAGTATCTAAGGAAAGTACTCCGGTGTATATTTATATAGTTAGCGATATAACGCCCAAAATCGCAGAGTTTGCTGATAATGCTTCATTAACGAAAAGCCCGGATAATGAAGGGTATTTTGGATATATGCCAAGTTACCATGCTTATGTGGAGGTTATGAGTTATAAGAAAATGTATGAAGATGCATTAATGAGGAATCGGATTTTCTTTGAGAAGTTGGGAATAAATGTAGACTAAGTTTACAAAACAGAAGATGGAAGTAAGAGCTTGGCTGGGGCGATAAGTAAGGATGAGAATTTGAGCAAACGATAAAGGAAGATATAAAAATATTAGTGAGCCATAATGGAATTATTTGATTTTTCGCAATATCCATTTGGGATAGCAGCGATACAAGGAATAGTCGCACTTATCATGTTCTTTGTTACCAATTGGCTTGGTGGGCATACACCGGTTGATAGAGGATATGTAACGCTATCGCTGATTGCGGAAGATGACACTATGCCGGCATTTAACTTTGTATTCAAGACATTGACGCCATTGGTGCAGTACATATTGTTTATTGCATTATGTCAGATTATAACACCATTTGCGTTTCTGTTGGCTAACAGTTACATGATTATTGTTTACTATTGGATTTATCGAGGTTTATATTATATTTGTCGCGGAGCGTTCCATTTGGCAAACTGGCCGATATTCATGCTGTATATGATAGTATCGGTAGGTATAGCGATATGGATATATGGTTTTGTGGAGAGCTTAGACAGTATATTGCCGGGTAAAGAGGCATTGCGAGATCAATTGTGGATACTGATAGCGATATTTGTGTATCAAGTTGTCAATGGACTTCAGATAAACAGAACCGGAACGGAGGATAGGAAACATCGGTATGCATTACGCAAGTATCATGAGTTCGTAAAGAAATATTCCGAAGTGGTAGATGCCAATTGCGAGTATGAGGTGGATGCCGATTTGCTATATGCAATCATGATTGTGGAGAACTATAATCGTCCTCCATTGGTTCGGATGGTGGAGAATCAGAAGTTTAGATTGAGTCATAAGCGGATGTCATTGGGGATTATGCAGGTGAAGACAGATAAGATGATTGACGATAAGGAGTCGATTAGGCAAGCGGCAGGGATAATATCGAAGTTGAGACAAGAGTATATTGGTAATCGCAATGAGGACGAGTTAGGAGCGTTAGGAAGATTAGGCAGCTACATACATACGTTGGCAGAAAAGTACAATGGAGGCAATTGGGAATATGCAAGAGAGGTGCGAGAGATCTTTGAGACAATCAACTCTATGCATATAAAAGACGTCTATGATGTCGATCTTATGGATGCATTATCGTATAAGATGCCTGAATGGAGGACGGCAAAGGACAAATAAGCAAATGTCGGACGTTGAGGAATTGAGATATATGTTGGATGGGGCGTTTGATAAGGAACGCTTTCATGCAATATTGGCGAAATATGTAGATATGGTGCCTTGGCTGGTGATAGATCTGCCGATGAGTTATCCGATATATCGAGGACGAGAGATGAAGGGAGATGATTTGTTGTATGTTGATAAAAGAGAGTTAAGTTATCCTCCAGCAGAATATGCTCCAATGGGACGTGTGTCATACGCGCATCACCCGATGTTTTACGGATCGGTTTTGCCAGGAGATAAGAGCGGAGGACAGTTGCCATGGGTAACGATAGTGGAAGAACTGGAGGTGTTCAAAGGTGCGGATGGAAGACGGGATTTGACATTCAGTATATGGGAGAGGTGGAGGCAATTGCGTTTGGCTGCATTACCTTTCTCAAGTAAATACAAAGGAAAGGTGGCAGATGAGATCGCGAACATACAGAAGGAGTGGGAAGAGAAAGTGAAGCCGCATATGACGAAGGCTGAGGTAGAGATAGCGACATTCTTTTCGGATCTGTTGGTGCAGCCGGGTTCGGAGAAATTGTATCAGTTCACAGCTGGGTTCTTTGAGTTCTTTCTCAATCATAGCGAAGAAGGAAGAGAACTGGATGGTGTGGCATATTTGTCAGCACCATCGGAAGGTAAGGGACTGAATATATGTCTAAAGCCGGAATCGGCAGATTTGTTGAGGTTGAAGAATGCGGCGTATGTGATATTTTATAAGACAGGAGATGAGTTGTGCAGGATAGTGTATCTTGAAGCAGACGCTAAGACGAAGCCGCTGAAATGGAGCGTGAATGTGCATAACGGAGGTGATAGATTGCCGGAACCGCTGCGGAGCAGATTTATGAAGGACGATAAGCGGTTTAGAGAGGATGTGAAGGCAGCCGGATACAATCGGGGAAGGACAAAATTAGTAAAGCGGAAAGTGTAATAGAGAATAATGATATGAGAGTACTGGAGGTTAGTAGATATAAAAACAATTTCGCAGATCACCAGTTGCCGTTCGTGACGGAGCAGGGTGAGGCAATACGTGCGTTAGGGAATGAGGTGGAGTATTTTCTCGTGCGGGGAAACTATGTGAAAGCAGATGGTGCGCTTAAGAAGAAAATCCGCGAGTTCAAGCCGGATATTGTACATGCGCATTATGGGTTGTCGGCGATAACGGCGGAGTTGCAAGGGTTGGTGCCGGTGGTAACGACGTTCCACAACGGGGAGACACTGAACTGGCACGTCAACCTGATCAGTTCGCTCATGTCGCTGCGTGCCAAGCATGTGATCTACGTCGCGCAACATATACGCGACTTGTCGTACTTCAAGGCCCGGCAGTACTCCATCATCCCATGTGGAGTGCCGATGGAGCAGATGACGATCGTTCCCAAGGACGAAGCACGTCGTCAACTCGGCTGGGCTCCCAACAAGAAATATATCCTCTTTGGGGGAGCGTTCAGCAATGAGCGGAAGAACTATGCGCTGCTCAAACAAGCAGTAGGCATTATAAACAGTAACCCCTCATCCGTTAATCCTTTAATCCCTTTACCCGTTACATGCGTGGAGATGAAAGGGTTGAGTAGAGCGGAGTGTGTGTTGAGGATGAATGCGTGTGATTTGTTTGCTCTGCCAAGTCATAGCGAGGGATCTCCGCAAGCATTGAAGGAGGCAATGGCGTGCAATTGTCCGTGTCTTGCTACCGATATAGCGGATGTGAAGTATCTGTTCGGCGACGAACCTGGGCACTTCATCCTCCGCAATCCCCGGAAGACGCATGAACGTTGGGATGGGGATGAGAAGAGTTTGGAAGAGATCGTGGCGTTGCTAAAGGAGGCGTTGGCTTTTGAGGGACGAACCAATGGACGCGACAGAATCCTGAAACTCGGATTAAGCAACGAACAGGTTGCGCAAAAGATAATTGGCATTTATAAACGAATATTAAAATAATACAGATATGGATATCAAAGAATTTGTACAGAATTTTGCAGAGCAGTTTGATGAGACTGATGCTGCAGTGTTTACTCCGGAATTGGCGTTCCGTGAGTTGGAAGAGTGGAGTAGCTTCTTGGCACTCGGAATCATGGCGATGATCAAAAGCGAATACGATGTCGCGATTACCGCTGACGAGATGCGGAATGCAAATACCATTCAGGAGTTGTACGACACCGTTCAAAAACATTTGCAATAATGAACACCCCGTTTTCGATTGAAAATAAGACTATTCTGGTAACAGGAGCTACAGCCGGAATTGGACGTGCTACGGCAATTACTTGTGCGCAAATGGGTGCGAGAGTCGTTCTCGTTGGAAGGAACGAGGAACGATTAGAAGCTACGCTTTCAGAGTTGAACACTTTAGATGCTGCGCATTTAGCGGTGCAGTGTGATCTGACGGATGAAGCGCAAGTGCAAGGGTTGCTGGAAAAGGTTCCGTCAGTGGATGGAGTGGCATGCTGTGCGGGGGTGGCAGAGATGAAGCCGTTTGCGTTTGTGACAGAGGAAGATGTGGAACGGGTGTTCAAAATTAACTGCTTTGCTCCGGTGATGCTGGTGAATAAGTTGCTGAAGGCAAAGAAACTGAACAAAGATGGTTCGGTGGTGTTCGTCAGTTCGGTAGATGGACCGAAGATCGTGCATGCCGGGAACTCGGTGTATAGCGGTTCGAAGAGTGCGCTGGTAGGTTGGGCGCGGAACATGGCGATTGACTTGGCAAGCAAGAAAATACGCGTGAACTGCGTATTGCCGGGGACAACGGATACGCCGATGATACGGACGGAGAACGTGACGGAGGAGATGCTTGCTGAAACGGCAAAGGCTTTTCCGCTGAAACGTTTTGCGCAGCCGGAAGAGATAGCTAATGCAATCATCTTCTTATTGAGTGATGGTGCATCGTTTGTTACCGGCACAGAACTAACGGTTGATGGTGGTTATTCGATAATTTAAGGAATATGGCATTGTTGAAATATAACAATATTGGCATCTCGGCTATAGCCGCATGCGTACCACAAAAGATTGAGTATAACAAGGAGCTGAGGTACATGATGACGGAAGAGGAGGTGCAGAAAGTGATACAGAATATAGGTATCGAAGAACGTCGTATTGCGGCACCGGAGGTGTGTGCATCGGATCTGTGTTATGAAGCGGCACGGAAACTGATGGAGGACAACGCGATTGATCCGGCAACGATAGACGTGCTGCTGTTCGTGAGTCAGACCAGCGATTATCATCAACCGGCAACGGCTGCGATACTGCAACATAAGTTGGGACTGAGTAAGAACGCATTGGCGTTTGACATCAATCTCGCTTGTTCGGGATACGTGTACGGTTTATCGACAGCGTATGCGTATGCGCAGAACGAAGGTGTGAACCGAGTGCTGCTGCTGGTGGGAGAGACAATGAGTAAGATCGTGTCTCGTTACGACAAGGTGAACACGCCGCTGTTCGGCGATGCAGGAACAGCTACGTTGATTGAGAAAGGGGAGTTTGGACAGTCGCTGTTCAGTCTGCATACGGACGGAAAAGGTGCGGAGGTGATGATGATACCGGACGGTGGGTTCCGGAATCCAGTGACGCAGGAGAGTTTTGCGGAAGAGACGGATGCAAACGGAGACAAGCGGACACGGTTACAGTTCCGGATGGACGGAATGGCGGTGTTTAACTTCGGCATGAGTGAGGAGCCGCGGGATGTGAAGAACATTGTGGAGGCGGCCGGACTGGAGTTGAGTGCGGTGGATCTGCTGATTTATCACCAAGCGAATAAGTTCATGACGGATTTCTTTAGCAAGTGGCTTAAATTCGACAAGGCAAAGACACCATATAGTATCCGCAAATACGGCAATACCAGTTCGGCATCAATACCATTGACTATTGCATCTGAGTTATATGCCGGCTATCCTGAACGCGAGAAGGTAATTTTGTCGGGATTCGGTGCCGGATTGTCATGGGGAAGCGTGTTGCTGAATATGAAACCATGTAAAATATCCAACGTAATTGAATACGCATAACATGACCTACGTTTTCCGAAATAACACGATCGAAAGATTGCTCGATGGAGATTACCAATTCTCAGGGTATGACGACTACGGGACGGTGCCGGAGGCAGAGGGGTATCTATGGTGGTATCAAGTGCCGGTGAAGATGAACCGGGAGCAGTTGGTGGCTGAAGTGGAGAGTTATACGCAACGGCTGCTGTGGGTTGCCGGACAGATTGGTGACAAACCGCTGTTGGTGCTGACGTTGGAGTGCATATGGGAAACAAACGCGAACCTGAGTGATCGGCGTTTGAGTCAAGCTGTTGAGGCGTTTAACAACACGGCTTGGAGTCTGGCTGCGGAACGGAAGAACATCAAGGTGGTGGACTTCGGGAAGTTCCTGCAGCAGTATCCGGTCTGTGAACGGATCGATTGGAAGTACTATTTCATCTCGCTGATGATCATCAATCCGCGGCTGAAAGGTGCTTTCGGAGCGTGGCTCGCAGAACAGCAACGTGCGTTGGCGCTGCAGCGAAAGAAATGTCTGGTGCTGGACCTGGACAACACGCTGTGGGGGGGGGTGCTCGGTGAAGACGGGATAGAAGGAGTGCAACTCGATGGCGATTATCCCGGCAAGGCATTTCATGCTTGGCAGGAAGGATTGAGAGAGTTAGCGAATGAGGGAGTGATTCTCGCAATATGCTCGAAGAATAACGAAGCGGATGTAGAGGCGTTGTTTGCGGCGCGAGAGATGCCGCTGAAACTGGAGGATTTTGTGAGCAAGCGGATTAACTGGCAGGACAAGGCGACGAACATATGTGCGATTGCGGAGGAGTTGAATATCGGGTTGGATAGCATGGTGTTTCTGGACGATAACCCGACGGAGCGGGAGTTGATCCGACAGCAGTTGCCAATGGTGGCAGTGCCGGAGTTTCCTGCGCAACCCTATGGGTTGGCTGAGCTATATGCGCAGTTGGTACGGGAGTATTTTAGCGTGTATGCCTTGACGGACGAGGACAGGAAGAAGACGGAGCAGTACTGGCAGAATGCGAGCCGGAAGCAGCTGGAGGCGCAGTTCACGGACATGACGGATTTTCTGCGTTCGCTGGAGATGAAATTGAAGATTGAGCGGGTAACTGCCGAGTGTGTGGGAACACCGCGTGTGGCGCAGATGACGCAGAAGACGAACCAGTTCAACCTGACGACGCGTCGATACACCGAGGATGATATCCGCAGCATGATAGCGCATGGTGCGGAGGTGTGGACCTTGGCTGTATGCGACCGGTTTGGCGACAATGGTATCACGGGACTGATGATCCTCGTGCCGGAGAACGGATGGCGCATCGATACGATGCTGATGAGTTGTCGCGTGCTGGGCAAGGGTATCGAAGAGGCGTTCTTCAAGAACGTGGTTGCGAGGTATAGTGGTGCGCTGCATGCGGAATATATCCCGACTGCGAAGAATGGACAAGTCGCTGATTTCTATGCGCGAATGGGATTGAGCGATTGTGGCAATGGTCAATTCGAAGTACAAATCAAAGATTTGGAATTGTCAATAAAGGATTATTATACGATAGAATGAATATGGAACAACAATTATTAGACGTGTTACGCCGCGTGTTTAAAGATCCGTACTTGGACGAGACTTGCTCGCAGAAGAACTGCGCAGCATGGGACTCGATGAACCATCTCAATCTCGTCGTGGAACTGGAGATAGAGTTTGGCGTGTCGCTTGAACCGGAAGAGATTGCACGGATGGTCGATTATGCGGCGGTATGTGAGATACTTAAAGCGAAAGGAGTAGCATGACAAGCAGTAATTCAGCCGAATGGGTGATTGCTTCGGCAAAGTCCATTCCGTACGGACATCCGCATAAGTCGTTGGGGCAACGGCTGCGTAAAGTGGGCAACACGATCCTGTGGAACTGGGCATACCGCTGTCCGCTCAATGGACTGCGTGTGCTGTTTCATCGCATGAGAGGTGTGCATATCGGCAAGGGTGTGTACATCGGTCGTTATTGTTTCCTGGACAACATGTACCCGGAGTACATATATATCTACGACGGAGCGAGTATTAATGCGCAGTGCATGCTACTGACGCATTTTAATCCGTTTGAGGAATGGAAGGGCATCTTCAATGCCGAAGTGAAACCGGTCGTCATCAAGGCAAATGCAATTGTGGCGGTGCGGTGCACCATCATGCCGGGTGTGACGATTGGCGACCATGCTGTGGTATCCAGCGGTATGATGCTTGAGAAATCCGTGCCGGACGGACACATGGTGCGGCAAGCTTCGAAAGTGGAGAAGATTGATATGTCTGCGCTCATGGGAGCGAAGTGAATGAATGAGTGAATGAGAGAGTGATGAATGTATTGATTCAGTTGAGCCATCCGGCACATTTTCATCTGTATAAGATAGTGGCGAAGAACCTGATGGAGGATGGAAACAAAGTGCTGTTTGTCATTAAATCGAAGGATATTCTGGAGACGCTGCTTCAGAATGCAGGACTGCCGTATGTGAACATCAACCAACATGCGCATCGAGGTTCTAAGTTCGGCATCCTGTGGGATATGTTCGTGCGGGAATGGCGAATCATCAAGTTGTGCAGGAAGCATAAGATTGACCTTATAACCGGTTCGACACCCGAGACTGCACATGTCTCGTGGCTGCTGCGGATACATGGCGTGAACACCGGTGAAGATGACTTGGATGTGGTTCCGGCATTTAAGAAGATTGCCGGACCGGTCATTCAGTGCTTTGTGGCACCTGATCCGTGCGATGCCGGACCGGTGGAGAATCGTACTGCGCATTATCCCGGGTATCACGAACTGGCATACCTCCATCCGAATCATTTTACTCCTTCTGCCGATGTGGTGACGGGGTACGGGATTGACGTCACCAAGCCTTACTTTGTCATGCGCTTCGCGTCCCTTAACGCACACCATGACACCGGCATCAAAGGCATCAACACCGACATCGCCAAACGGCTGATTGGTATTCTTGAGAACTCAGGTTCAGCTTGTTCCCTTTCTGACCAGCTTGTTCCCTTTTCTTCAGCTTGTTCCCTTTCTGCTGATTCGGGGAACAAGCCTCGCATATACATTACTTCCGAACGTCCCTTGGAACCGCAGTTTGAGAAGTACCGCATTAAGATCAATCCGCTTGACATGCACCACGTCATGGCTTTCGCTTCGCTCTATATCGGTGACTCGCAGACCATGGCAGCAGAAGCAGGAGTCTTAGGCGTTCCCTTCGTCCGCTTCAACGACTTCGTTGGCCGCATCGGCTATCTCCGCGAACTGGAAGACAAATATGAACTCGGATACGGAATAAAAGCGAGTGCTGAGGGTAGCGTTGAGAAGCTTTGCGAGAGAGTAGAGGCATTGGTGACAATGAAAGCCGATGAACGTAAGGCAACCTTTGCCGCACGGAGATCGAAGATGCTCGAGGAGAAGATTGACTGTGCCAAATTCCTCACCTGGTTCATCGAGAACTACCCATCCTCTGCCTCAGAAGTTAAAAACGCCACCCCCGACTTTTGGGAAAGGTTCAAGTAGCTTGTTCCCTTTTGGGTTTTATGATGACTTGTTCCTTTTTTGGAGTACTTGTTCCCTTTCTGGCTTGTACCCTTAAGGAATTAATTAAAAACTTAAAAACGCTAAAAGGTACAAGCTAACATAGTCACTACTGGCTTGTTCCTTTAAGGAATTAATAAATATATTTAAACGCTAAAAGGTACAAGCCACCTCCAACAACAACTCACAATGGCTTGGATGCAGGGAAGATGTATTTTTCGAGGGATGTGGGGAAGATCATGCAGTATTTAGATGGCGCGAAGAGTGGTGAAGCGATGAAGGCTGCGCCGAAGGACGCGGGGAGTGAGTTTTGGAAGAGGTTTAAATAGGCTTATCCTCCTTTGGCTTGTTCCCTTAAGGAATAATAAGGATGCAATAAAGTGCTAAAGGTACAAGCTTCCACTACCAGCAGGCCTAACCCATGGCTTGTTCCTTTAAGGAATAATAAGGGTGAAATAAAGTACTAAAGGTACAAGCTACCGCCCACCAGCAGTCCTAACCCATGGCTTGTTCCTTTAGGGAATTAATAAAATAATTTAAGCACTAAAAGGTACAAGCAGTCTCCAACAACAACCCACAATGGCTTGGATGCAGGGAAGATGGATTTTTCGCGGGATGTGGCATCGATCATGCGGTATCTTGACAGCGCGAAGAGTGGCGAAGCAAGCATGGCGCAGAGTCTTGCAACGCAATCCGAGATCTTCGGTAAGCTGGATGAGTTTATATTTGGAGGAAAACAAAAACAATATAAACACAGTTACTAAAGAGGGGGAGGGTACTCATATCCGTGGATATCATGCTTTACTAACTGAAATAAACAAAAATACAAAAAATAGTTTTTCTGATCTTTGGGTTAGTCAAGAATAGCCAATATGGTCAAAAATCGAATAAGTGGGTGGAGATATAGGTGTAAAAATGGAATAAGTGGTATAAAAATGATTAAAAAAGATGGAATAAGTGGATTTTTATTTGCATATTCCATTTTTTTTTCGTACCTTTGCAGCGATTTTAAGATATAGGCTATGTTAAAGCGAAAGTTTGAATCGGTGATAGCGCATTATCTGACCAAAGAGACAGATAAGATCTTGCTGGTGAATGGTGCGAGGCAGATAGGCAAGTCCTACCTGATTCGGTACGTGGGTAAGAAGTTATTCAAGCACTACGTGGAGATCAACCTGCGGGAAGACAAAGATGATTTGGCTATATTTGCCAATGTACACAAGACAACCGATCTGTACATGCAGATCAGTGCAATCGCCAACGAAGTGCTGGGTGACAAGTCCGATACGCTGATATTCCTGGATGAGATACAGGTGTATCCGCATCTGATGACGATGCTGAAGTTCCTTCGTCAGGAAGGCAAATATCAGTTCATCGCCTCCGGTTCGCAGTTGGGTGTGGCACTGGCAGAGACTCCGTCGATACCGATAGGGAGCATTGCGGTGCGGACGATGTATCAGTTGGATTTTGAGGAGTTCCTGTGGGCCAACGGAGTAGGGACGGAAGCGATAGAAGGGATGCGCGGTTGTTATAGTCGTAAGGAGGCATTGCCGGAAGGAATGCATCGGTTTATCATGCAGCAGTTTCAGTATTATCTGCTGATAGGAGGACTGCCGGATGCAGTGAATCACTATATCGATACGCGGAACATACGTGCTGTGCGGGATGTGCATACGGATATCTATGAGCTGTACAAGCTGGACGCGTCGCAGTATGACGAGGAGCGGAAGTTGAAGATTCGTCGGATATATGACATGATCCCGAGTCAGCTGGAGAACAAGAAGAAGCGTATTGTATATCAGCGGATTGAGGATAAGAAAGGCAAGCATTTTGCGGATTATGAGGATGAGTTTGAGTACTTGATAGAGAGTGGCATCGCGTTGGAAGTGAAGGCCGTGAGCAATCCCCGTTTTCCGCTGGATGACTCGGCATCGAAGAACCTGATGAAGTTGTATCTGAATGATGTTGGGTTGCTGACGCATGTGCTGTACGACACGAACATCAACGTGGTGCTGCGCGACGAGAAGAGCATCAACCTGGGTTCGGTGTACGAGAATGTGGTGGCGCAGGAGTTGCGTGCTCATGGGTTCAAGTTGTATTATTACGACAACAAGAAGAAAGGAGAGGTGGATTATCTGGTAAACGATGCGAGTCGTGCGACAGTGCTGCCGATAGAGGTAAAGTCCGGTAAGGATTATACAGAGCATAGTGCGCTGGATAAGTTCCTGGAAACGAAGGAGTATAAGATTGACGAGGCAGTGGTGCTGTCGAACGAGGGGCGTGTATACGCTGAGAAGGGAATTTGGTATATGCCGGTGTATTATGTGATGTTCATGGAGCGTAGTGACGTGGATGAGGCGGAGCTGCCGGAGTTGCGGATGCCGGAGGAGTAGGAGCGATGGGTGAAGATTTTGGAGCCTTTCGGCACCATTTATATCACTTCCGAACGTCCCTTGGAGCCGCAGTTTGAGAAGTACCGCATCAAGATTAACCCGCTGGACATGCACCACGTCATGGCATTTGCTTCGCTCTATATCGGTGACTCGCAGACCATGGCTGCCGAAGCCGGTGTCCTCGGTGTGCCGTTTGTGCGGTTTAATGATTTTGTGGGTAGGATAGGATACTTGCGGGAGTTGGAAGATGTGTATGAGTTAGGTTATGGCATTCATGCCTCACTGCTTCCTGCGGATAGTCCAATCCGTCGCAATGATGATTCTGTCCAGCCTAGTGGAGTAGAAGCGTTGTTTGAGCGAGTGGAGCAGTTGGTTGCTATGCCTGCAAAGGAACGCCGTGAAACTTTCCAATCCCGTCGTCAAAAGATGTTGTCAGAAAAGATCGATTGTGCCAAATTCTTGACTTATTTTATAGAGAATTATCCGCAATCGGCAGAACAGACGCGGAAGGCTGATGCGGAATTTTGGTCTAAGTTCAAGTAGAAGAAAACCAAAAAAACACTGATGATGGATGAGAGCATTGCATGCTCATAAGGGTGAGCTCCCTTGACTCCACGAGTCGTCATCCATCATCAGAACGCCAAGTGGGCACAGACAAAAAAGCGTTGCACTCTCAAAAAAAGGATTCTGATCTTTGGGTTAGTCAAAAATGGCCAATATGGACCAAAAGATTGAGTTAAAGGAAAACGGAGAAGAAAACGATATAAGAAAAATACAAAGAAAACAAGACGATAAACCAAAAAAACAATAGAAAAATAATTGATAGAAATAGTGATTGCATCACCCTAAGTCTTTATTCTGAATAGCCAATCCATAAGTGTGACTTACGATTGCCTCTTCATAATAAATCCTTATATCAAAGATATTCATTTCTATCAATTTCAAAAAATACCAAAAAATGCCGAAAATGGTTGTGTAATCATAGCAAAATGAAGAAATAAATGAAAAAGATTGGCATATATTTGTATATGTCAATTTTTTTTTGTATCTTTGCACAAAATTTAGTGCAAAGGCGATTGACATGACGAGAGGACAATACATAGAATCACACAAGAACATGTTCTGGTACACTCCGGCTGATAAGAAAACGGAGATATCAGACGCATTGCTCGTAGAGACAATCCTGAATGACGGAACATTGGCCGATTACAAGGCATTGCTGCAAGTACTGGGACCAAAGCATGTAGCTGAGGTGTTCTTCAGTGCCGTAGGGCGACAGAAACAGAATTATTATCCGGAGATATATAACTTCTATTCATTGCTATTGTCGAAATATGTGCACTGAGATCTTGACAGAGCAACAACGCGAGTTGCTGGATTGGATAGCGCAGTATCAGCGTGAGTACTACTTGGTAGGTGGTACGGCTATTGCCTTGTATCTGGGGCATCGTCAGTCGGTGGACTTTGATATGTTCAAGCAAGGAACAATCAATCACAAACGTAACTTGGAACGGCTTTCGGCATCGGGATTTGCGTTTCAAGTGACTCGTCGTGTGGCTGAGCAGATGAACTGCTTGCTCAACGATGTGAAGTTGACGTTCTTTCAGTATCCGTTTGATATTCCTGCGGCGAAGAAAGAAGGAGTGCCGTTCCGGCTTCCGGCATTGCTGGATCTGGCTGCGATGAAGGCATATGCGTTGGGGCGTAGGTCGAAATGGAAGGACTATGTGGATCTGTATTTCATATTGACGGAGCATTACACGATGGAGCAGATATGTGCACGTGCAACGGAGATATTCGGGGAGTTGTTTTCGGAGAAGATGTTCCGTGCGCAATTGTCGTACTTTGATGACATCGATTATTCGGAGGAGGTGGATTACATCATCGCCAATCCTCCAACGGACGATGAGATCAAAGCGCGGTTGATTGAGATATCGATTGCCGGGGTGTAGTATTACACTAAATGGTGAGTGATCTTTCCTTTTTTGGAAGTGGAGTGCAACGAAACGTTTTTTTGAGAGGATTTGCAAAATCCGTTTTTTTGTAAGGCAGCAGTGTGATATTTATATCAGACTGGAATGAAATCAGATAGATATACATCTGAAAGACTTGCTTTCAAGTGGATATGTAACTGATTGCATTAGGACTTGCAAAGTCATGCTGCCGCGTTTTTGGTTTACTTGGAATTTCTGTTTTTTCCTCGAAGGGGTGTTGTTTATATTTTCTTCCGAACGTCCCTTGGAACCGCAGTTTGAGAAGTACCGGATAAAAATAAACCCATTGGATATGCATCATGTGATGGCTTTCGCTTCGCTATATATCGGTGACTCGCAGACCATGGCTGCTGAGGCCGGTGTCCTCGGTGTACCGTTTGTGCGGTTCAATGACTTCGTGGGTAGAATAGGGTATTTGAGAGAACTTGAGGATAAGTACGAGCTTGGTTACGGAATCAAGGCATCGGCTGAGGGATCTGTGGATGCCTTGTGCGAGAGAGTGGAGAACTTAGTGGCGATGAAAGCATCTGAGCGGAAGGCGACGTTTGCGAAGCGCAGGGCGAGAATGCTGAGCGAGAAGGTGGATTGCGCGAAGTTTATCACTTGGGTGATAGAAAACTATCCGGCTTCTGCGGAGCAAGTACGTAAGGCGAACGAGACGAAGGATGAGAACTTCTGGAAGCAATTCAAATAAGCGATATGAGAATACTGGAAGTAAGTCGATACAAAAACAATTTTGCGGATCATCAGCTGCCGTTCGTTACCGAACAAGGCGAAGCCATTCGTGCATTCTTTGTCAAAATGTAGAAGCCAATGGCATTTAGAACTGCGTTTGGAAAATAGAAATGATGGTGCAGGTTAAACGTAAATTGTTAGGATAGTAGGCATTGTGTTAATTTGCGAATTTAAAAGACTATGTTAAGATCTTTAGTTGTTGATATAGAGAGAAACCTCGTTGAGAAGGAGGATTTGCTGGGTACTATGTGCTATGCGGATCAGTTGGCGGATACGATAAAAAGTGTTCCAGTAGAACAGGCATACACTATCGGGTTGTATGGCACGTGGGGTAGTGGAAAGTCGACGATAATCCGTACTGCTAAAGAAAAATTGGAGACGGATGAGAATAACCGTATCAAAATGGTCGTATATGATGCATGGAAGTATTCAGGGGATTCATTCAGAAGAATGTTCTTGCTGCATCTGCAAAGTGAACTTGGGCTGAAACCAACTCCTGAGATGGAGCGTTTTTATGAAGCGACAACGGAAGAGATAGAACCCAAAGTTACATTAAAGAAGAGAGGTGTCATTTTTGCCATAATAGTTCTTATTGTTGGCTTTGCGGTAACATATGGATTATGGAAAGCTAATTGTTTTGCTACACCAATTCCAGCAATGGCGATAGTGTCGTTATGTGCATTGGTATTGTCTATGCTT
>Ga0310786_10000767_pt1 | contig 51497 bp, 37 predicted proteins | sample AusTroGonzalo_MG_FD_203881 | JGI IMG/M metagenome (GOLD analysis project Ga0310786, IMG submission 203881) | Bovine rumen microbial communities from tropical cattle in Woodstock, Queensland, Australia - Gonzalo_03 (v2) (version 2) | ecosystem: Host-associated > Mammals > Digestive system >...
GGGCTGTAAGTCTGGATAGGCTCGTTTATGATGTCGTAGCCGTATAGCGCCGGATTGGCGCGGAAGCGCCGCGCGATCTTCTGCCAGCAGGCGAGGAAGTGCGCGGCGTACTTCGGCTCGTAGAACATGTTCATCTCGCCGTCGCTTGCCTTCCCCCCGGGCGGCATATGCAGGTCTATGGCGACATTGATGCCGTACTTCGCCGCGAGCGGCAGCACGGTGGAGTCGAGATGGTCGAGCTTTGAGTCGAGCCACTTGGTGTAGTCCTTCAAGTCGCGGTTTGCGTAGTGAATGTTCCAGAACCGGTTCATCTGGTATCTTAGCAGCTTCACGCCCCATCCATGCAGCTTGACGAAGTCGTCCTCCGTCATCTGGCGGGACGGTGACATGACGCCGCGAAGCTGCGGTAGCGCAGAGACGCGCGGTGAGTATTTGCACCTACGAGCATCGTCAACTCGCTCGGCAGGCGTCGCGGCGGAGACGATTCTGAGCGACGAGAGGTCGTAATCCACTTCGCCTTCCGTTTCCTGGAGTCCCAAAACGAGCTTGGCCGTCCCATCGCGCACGCCGCTGCGGAACGCGGTCCTGTACCTGACGGTTATCCAGTCGAAGTCGCCCGTTCCGCCCGTCGGCCCGGGGTATCTGCGCTCGCCGCCCGCCTCGTCGTAGACAAGCATCGCCTTGACGCCGAGATACGGCTTGGCTGGCTTCTTTACGCCGCGCCCGCGCATGCGGACGTGCCACTCGACACCGCTTTCGACATACTGCGAGACGTCGACCTGCGTCGTCAGGAACGCGCTTTTCCTGCCTGTGCCGACAGTGCTCGCGGTTGCGACTGCGCCGGCGACCGAAACCCCGTCATCGCAATTCCACGTGCGCCCGGCGACTTTGACGACGGCCGCATAAGCATTGCCATGCAGCAACGAAGCCAGCGCGACGGCGAAGAGCGGCAGCCTCATTTGATGGTTAACATAAGTCCGCGTGGATGGATGTCGAGTTTGCCGGGGCCTTCTATCGAGGCGCTGTCGCCCGCTCCGACAACACCGTGCAGCGAAACGCCGTCAACCGTCACTCCACGGCATATGTTCGCGCCCGGATAGTCGAGGCGGAGTTTCGCGCCGTTCCGCAGGACAAACTTCGCATCGTCGAAATCGTATGTTTCGCCGTCCACGACCGCGAGCGGCAGCATCTCCGCCTTCTGGACGCGCACCTTGCCGAGCGTCGCAACGGCATTGCCTATGCCCTCAATGGCGATTGTATGTGATCCGACTGTCAGATACTGCAGACGAACTGGGATGCGCGCGAAGTCAGGCGTCTCCACCACAAACCTTGCCGCCTCAACGCCATCAACCATCACCTTCGCGCGGGCCGGATAGTACTTGTACGAATTGTAGACGCCTGCGGCGGAAGTATCTTCGATGGCAAGTCCTGCGGCGGAAACAGCGAGGTAGTAGAATCCGTTGGATGCGACGTTGAGCGTTGCGGAGACGCTTTCTGCGTCGCCAAGAGCGGCAGGCGCCGCGCCGGAACCCTCTGGACGAGTGCAGTCGAAGACGACATTGTCGACGTATTCGAGGCGCAGGTCATCGATGACGGTCGCAATGCTGGCGCTCGTGCCGAGGACGTTCGTCACCATGAGGGTGACGTCGCCGGCGGACGGCCAGTCAAAGTCCTGCACGAACGTTTGCGCATTTACAGAGGAAATCTCGTCTGTACGGGCGACTTCGCTATCTCCAAGCAAGACGGCGATCTTTTGCCCCGCACTTGCGCCCCAGTAGCTACGGGAATAGCGCATGGAGAAGCGGAGCCGACCAGCGCGCGGAACATGGATTGTCTGCGAGGCGTATCCAGCGCGGACGAGGACCAGCTTGCGGTAGTCGCGTTCGTCTGGCGGTTCGCCAACGTAAGCGAGGTCGGTCGCCTGATTGCCGGTGTACTTCCAGTAATAGTATTGGCTGTTCTGCGCGAGGCGGGCGTGGCATGAATTGCCATCAACATAGAACGTCGGGCATGACCATGCGAAGATGTCTGTGCCAAAGTTGTTCGCCACGGCGTCGTAACCGACATTTGCGGTGTATGTAACGGGGCCAGCGCTCTCGAAGCCGGCATTCGGGATGTACACGAACTCGCCGGCGGCGATGGGAGAAACCTCTACCTTGTCGAAGAGGACGGCACGGTCGGTCGACGTGTTGTTGGCGAGGGAGAGCGCGAACACGTGCTGGCCCTTCGTGAGCGGGGGAAGCTCGACGACATAGCGCTTGAAGAGGTTCTGCTCGCCGCGCGGATCGTCGGAGACGCAGCCGTAGTAGGCCATGACACCGTCGACAAGAACCTTGGCGCGGGTGTTGTTCGCGCCCTCGCTGCGACCTGGGCGGCGGGTCATGTAGAACGAGACCTTGTAGAGGCCGTCGGCCGGGACGGTGATTGTTTGCTGAATCGTGCCGTTCCCGCCCTGGATGCCGACGCACTGGTTGCCATCGGGAATCGTAGGGTTCGTCAAGGATGTTGGGTTGTAGATGGCGCTGCCGACCGTGGCGAGGTAGGTGTTGCCGGATGGCTTTGTCCAACCCGTCGGGATGGCGGCTGCAAACGCCCCGGCAGCCTGTGCCGGCTCCTCGAACGAGCCGTACGAGACATAGTTTGCCGTCATGTCGGCGAAGGGCGATGGGATTTCGTCCGTCGCGCCCTCGACGGCGGGAACGCGCAGGCTGAGATTTGCTCCGCTCACCGTGATGATCTGGTTGGAAAGCGACGCGAGGGAGATTGCAACGTCGGAATCGTATGTCGACTTCTCCGCAGGTGACGCGTCTGCAGGGCTTGTAATGCCTGACGCTTCGACCTCAAACGCCGTGCCAAGCCACTTCTCGGAAAGATACCGCTCAACCGCCTCGCGCTCCTCCCAAGTAAGCACGCGGTTGTAGACCAGCACTTCGTGGAGGCGACCGCCGCCCTGAGTGATCGTACCCTGGTTGCGATCGTTGAAGAAAGTGTTGAATACGGGCGCGTTTCCATTGGCGAGGGAGCCAGGCCCCACCTGCGAGAACACCTGAGGCCCGTCGAAGAAATATGTGGTATGCTCCGGGTCGATGCGCTTTCCGTTCAGACGCGTTTCGCCATTCTGCATGATGGCAGAAGCGTTGGCGATGTCATCCCCCTCGCCACCTGGCTGGCGCTTGAGGTAGCTGCCGGTCGCACCGCTGTTGCTGGTAAGCGAAGGAATCTGGCCGAACACTGTTCCGAAGTTGCCTGCCTTGCCAAAGCTCACCACGGCGAACAGCGAACGCGATGTTACAGGCTGGAGCGCTCCGCTTCCGTTCTCAATAAACATCCAGTTGTTGTTGCCGCCATAATTACCGTAGTCTCCGAAGTCTACGTACTTCAGCCCAGACGATGCGTCTGTCACAATCGCCGGCGGAACGAGCCCGCCCTTGAGGTTAGTGTAAGTCGTCGTAGTAGTTGCCGATGCCACGGGATAGGCGAACGATGTGTGGTCGGAGTATGCTTCGCCATTCGAAAACGCCTCGCGAACGTCGCACCAGTGTATGACGCCCTCCTTGCCGTTGAACGTGCCCTCAAAGACGTTCTTATCGGCCGAAAGCCACAGCGCAAGGCCCGGCTTCAACGACTCGGGGAGAACGGGCGCATCTGCAAACGCAGACGCCCATGTCATGACGACGAAGAGCAGGCAAGACGCAATTCGTGGTGTTTTCATTGTGGCACAGCCTTTCATTTCCCTTGTGACTATACGTATTATATCAAACGCCATATTCTCTTTGGCGCACAATCGTATTCTCATTTGCGCAATAGCCCCCGACTGTGGTATAATGCGCTCATGAAGGACAAGCGGCCAGGCAAGCTGAGGATGCTCGTGCACGTCGACATGCGCTATGCGTCTGCTCGGGAGCTCGTGGGCGGCATCCTGCGTTTTGCGGCGATGCGGCACGAGTGGGAAATCCAGTTCGCAGGCGGGCATCCGTCGAACGAGCCGCTGGAGGACTTCTCGACATGGCGGCCAGACGCGCTCGTCATAGACGGCGGATACCGCTACTTGCCGGCCAGGAAGCTGTCGCTGATCGTGGGCCGCGCGACGGTATTCGTGAACGCGACGCCCCCACGCGGATGGCACAGGCCGTGCGCCCTGCTGTCCACCGACGAGAGGGTGCTTGGTGCGGAGGCTGCGAAGCTGCTCCGCGGAAAGGGTCTTTCGCACTTTGCCTTTGTCGGGGCGCCCGGCGGCCGGTGGTGGAGCGACGCCCGGCAGAGGTCGTTCAAGGCGGCGCTAAAGGACATGGGCATGGGGCTGGAGGTTTTCGAGGCGAACCCGGCGATGTCATGGCTCGAACAGGAGAACATGCTGGTCGAATGGCTTAAGTCGCTGCCAAAGCCATGCGGAATATGGGCGGCTTTCGACCAGCGCGCCAAGCACGTCCTCGACGCCTGCCGGCTGGCTGGCATAAGCGTACCAAGCCAGGTTCAGGTGCTCGGGGTCGACAACGAGACGCTGATATGCGAGCAAACAGTGCCTTCGCTCTCGTCGCTTATGCCCGATTTCGAAAGCGGAGGGTTCGCGGCCGCAAACTTTCTGGACGGCATACTCCGCGGCGGAAAGGAGAGTCTTGCGGGGGACGGCGGTCGGACGACGCTTCATTTTGCGTTCAAGGGGGTGGTGGAGCGCCTGTCGACGGCTGACGTGAACGGCACGGCGCGGCGAATCTCGGCGGCGAGGGAGTTCATACGCCAGCACGCCACGAGCGGCATTGACGTTCCGCACGTCGCGTCGGCCCTGGGCATATCCGTGCGCCTGCTGCAGCGCGACTTCCGCGCCGTGACCGGCAAGACGGTGTTGCAGGGGATCCAGGAGGAGAAGCTTCTGCGGGTAAAGGAGATGTTGCGCAAGACGACGACGCCGATAGACAACATCGGCCGGTTCTGCGCCTTCAAGTCCCCGGCCCACCTCAAGACGCTCTTCAAGGCCCGCTTCGGAATGACCATGAGCGCCTATAGAATATCATCGACATAGAAAATCAGCCGACACGGCTACTGGACAAGCGGCTTCATTTAGCTGCCATACGCAGCCTTCTCGGGAATCTCCTTCAACTCCGCCTTCACAAGCAGAAACTCAAGGTTCGCCTTTGTCTTTTTAGCCATCGCTTTCCGCCTCCTTCCGCGTTATCTTGCCAAATCACGCAGTTTCCCCGTCAAAAACATAAGCGCCATCGGGGTGTCTCCCCGCCAAGCCCCGCCGAACACTCCTCCGTTCGGTTCTCGTTCTGCCGAAAACAGCAGCGACCTCTGCGAAGTCTGCTTCACTACGCCGCCTCCGTTCTAAGATGCGGAAAGCTCAGAAATCCAATTCTACGGGGAATAGAGAAACTATTGCCGACGGATTTCTTACAGATATCTGGATATGCGAGTGATCGTAGAAACGCGAATTTGGAAACACAGGCTCTCCCTCGACAAACGGACAGCGCACCGTGTCGTAAGGCGAGCCAAGCTCCGTTTCCGCATGCGCTGTCGCCGTGTTTATGACAAGACAATCGAGCCTGTGCAGCAACTTGCCATTGGTCGGCAGTTTGACACCGGAATCTACCAACGCCTGATAGGTGCGCCCAAGAATTTGATATGTGTCGACATCCATCAAATCCAAACAATGCCCCAGATTTATTCTTGCGCCAAGGACTGCCGCATTGTCCTGTCCAAACTTCTTCATAGCCCACTCCAGGGCTCGTACAGGAGCGCCTTCCCAGAAATAAATGCCACTCCCCAGCCAGTCGTAATCGTTTTCGCTTGAAGTCAAGGACACGCCATCTGCATGCAAAACAGCATCCGCCACATCGCGGGAGCATCCATGAAAGCCAAAAACCGATTCGATGCGCGGCAGCATCATAGATTACATAGGGATAACGGTCAACTTCCCATTGCGAGAACGCTGGAGACCAACAGACGCCAGATAGGCCCTTGCACCATCGTGCGTAGCACATTGCCTGCGGATAAAATCTGGCAACCCGTCCAGCGTTCTGTCGCGGACGATTCGTACAGGCCTTTTCCTGCATACCCCCTTGGGAATTGCCATTGTACACATATCGCAGACTCCTCTCTTTCTTGCACAGCGTAGTATACCAAATCTCAGGCATGCTGACAACAGCCGCACAATCCACCGCCCTCCGGCGTGGGCGTAGTCGCGTTCTCATCCCTCGCCGCACACAAATTATTCGCAGTACGCAGGCCCTTGCGGCTGCTACGCAGTTCGCGCTTCGCGCTCGGCCAACCCGACGCCTTCGGCGCGGGTGCATCTCCCGCGCCTACGCTCGCGGCGCACAGCAGCTTTGCTAAACATCAAAGTCCCTTGCAGGCGAAGTGGAGTCGAAGGCGCGGGAGAACGCGGCGAACACGGTCGAAGGCACCCCAGAGGTTGGACACCTCGTCGTGTGAATCGTGGAGAACGACCGCCGAGGGATCGAGCCGCTGAGAAAGACTAACGCCGCGTTTGAGACGCAAACCTTCACGCTTCGCCCCTGTTGCCACCCACGCAAGCGCCAGGTCGGCGACAAGGTGGTTGTCGTCGTAGAGTCCGCCGACGTCGCTATGACTGCCAGGGAAGAGCGTTTCGACGACCTGGCCTTTGGCGCCCTCGAGCGGGACATGCTGAAAGAACTTCCGAGTTTCGTCGCGCGAAACGGCGTGACGTGCCCTTTTCACATTCTGCGGACAATCTGCCGCGACATCGAGCCCTACGGTCGCATCAACAGTGTCCCAAAGACCAACATAGGCAACGGCAACACCAAGTTTGTCGAGCCACGCCGCAAAGTGCCGCACCAAAAGCGCACCGCGAGAGAAGCCAAAGAGAAATACTTTCGTTGCAATGCCATCCTTCGGCAAAGTCTCGTAATTCGCCTCAAACCACCGCCGCGCGGAGCGGAATGTCGTTCGCCAGTCAACGCCCGCAATCCTCCCAGCGAGATACGAGCCGAAATGCGTTCCAAGCCCAGCTTCAAGATGAAGCTTCTGCCGCGCGTCGTCGACGCAGAGGTCGCGGAGCCGCGTCACGTTCGTCATCCTACCTGCGACGCCCTGCCCCGTCCCCTCGAAAAACATGCAAAGATTCATACTGGCGGCATTCCACTAAGTGGAAAAACGGTCAGACCATTTTTCCACTTAATGAAATTGAATTAGGCGCGGATGAGGATGGTTAGGGAGCCTATGGGTCTGCTGGTGAGGGGACGGATAAGCGGGACGGTGATGGTAAGCTCTTCGCCCTCGACGGGAAGCTCGGTGACGTCGAGGACGCCTTGCGCAATCACCTTCGGGACATCCTTCTCGCCGATCATCGCGGCGAGAGCTTCGATGGGCGAAGATGCGATATCGGCATAGCCCACCATCGCCTTCTCCATGAAGTCCGCGCCCATCTTCAGGGCATACTTCGCCGTCAGACGAAGGAACCGCCGCACCTTCTGAACACTCACAGGCTCGGTAATCGAGACGGCGAGTCCGCAATGATCTTCGATCTCCTCGCGGAACACGATGCGCTTCGTCCACGGCTCGGCCGTGAAGTCGCACACGCCGCGCTTGAATACCATCTCCCTCGCGCCCGACTTCTTCGCGACGCCAGTCCTCGGCCAGATCAAATCCACCTGTCCGATGTTGCGGCTCCGCAACAGCCCCTTCTCGGGAATCCCCTTCAACTCCGCCTTCACAAGCAGAAATTCAAGATTCACCTTTGTCTTTTTAGCCATCGTTTTTTGCCTCCTTCTGCGTTATCTTGCCAAATCACGCAGTTTCCCTGCCAAAATCACCACCGTCTCAGGGGTCTCTCCCCGCCGAATCCTTCACTCACACCTTCAAGAACACGTTCTTTCGGTAAAGGAACCAGAGAGCAAGCCAACAAAATGCAAGGTGCCCCAGCGAAATCAGCGCCGCGCCGAAAAGCTGCGGAAGCAGCCCCGCGACTCCGCCGAGGAAGAAACGCGAGATTGCGTCGAAATCGACTATGCGCTGAAGAAGGTAGATCGTTATCGCGTTCATGCCTACAACGCGAAGAGGAAACGTCCAGCCGCGCCACATCTTTACATCGACAATCCAATAGAAAGCCGCAAAGAGGGCGAGAGAATACGCACCAGCAACAAGAACGAAGGTAGATGTCCAAAGCTTCTTGTTGATTGGCATCCAGTTCGACCACACAAGCCCTACCGCAAGCATCACCACTGCGGCCGCAAACATCGCAATCGCCTTTCCGTGCCCGTGAATGGGCGAGGCACCCGCTCTACCAACGTCGGCAGGGTCACGCATCCCCGCGTGACCGCCCACGAACTCACCGGCGAACATGCCGAGCATCGCCGTGACGATGGCAGAGAGCGTACTCAATATACCCTCTGGGTCTGCTCCCGTCTTGCCAAGTGGATTCGGGAGCAACAACCTGTCCACATACGCCGCGAGATTCCACTCCGGCGACCACGGATCTGCTCCCGCCGGTGCGCCGGGCACGGGAATAAACCGCATGATCGCCCAATATCCGAAGAGCAGGCCGACTGCGATGGCAATTCGCGTACGGCACGAGAAAACCACGTAAAGAAACGCCGCGAACATCCAGCTAAGTCCGATCCGTCCAAGGACGCTTGCCCACCTCACTTCGCCAAAGCCTTTGTTGAGGAGTCCATTGTATATCATGCCGAGCAAGACAAGCATCAGCCCACGATAGATGAGCTTGGCGGAAATACGAGCCGTTACCCACCCCTTCTCGCGCATTTTGACATACGAGAACGGGAACGCCACGCCCGCGATGAACAGGAAGAGAGGAAAGATCGTGTCGTGATGCGCGAACCCATGCCAGGCGACATGGCGCATCTGCCGAGCAAGCCAGCATCCGTCGCCCAAGCCGAATGCATTGCACAAACTCGTTATCACGACAGAAAGCCCCATGATAAAGAGCATGTCGAAGCCTCTCAAGGCATCAAGGGAGAGCAACCGTTTGCTGTTTTCAGTTTTCATCACATCATTTCCTCCACTGCCAATCATCGTGCCGCCTTTCAGATTATAGCTTGATCCTTTGTCCTCAAACTTGTCCACCGTAGCCTTTGCCATTGACTGTCCTAGAATTTTCATATCCTTTCAGAAGGCTATTCCCATGTGTATTCACAGACGCCATCGGCGGTGAGCCAACGATGCGGAACAGAGGTTTCGAGCCAATCAATGGCTTCGGCCGTGCGGTTGCGCCTTGCAGCACGGCGAAAGGCGGCAGAAAGCGCCTTGCGCACCTCTCCGTTAGCCAGCGTCCGGCGCCACGATATGAAAAACGGCATGCCACTACGGGAAAGAAGGTCGATCCACTGGCGGTTCTTATCCCACGGGATCACGCCTTCCGAGGCGAGTCCGGCACAATCAGGATCGGCGGCAAAAAGCGTTCCGTTCTCGATACCCTTGAATGCCACAGCTCCGACACCATTGCGCTTTGTCTGCTCCCAGTTCTTGCCGCTGGTGTCAGGCCCTACGCGAGAAGCCTCGAAAAGTCCAGCGCATAAATGATTCACGGCGTTGCAGCCCAATATCACCATATCGTCGCCAGCGGCGTCGCGTATCGTACTGTAGAGCTTGACAATCGTTTCCGCCGTCGTGTGCTTTGCGTCTTGCCACTTGCGTCCGTCGCGTATGAGCCGCCCATCCTCGTCGAACCCCTTGAAATGCCCGCACCAATCATAGGTAAGGTAGTCAATCTTCACGAACTTGAAACCCCATTCCCCGAAGCGCCGGACATCTGCCGCGACTCGATTCAAAACCGCAGGATCGGACGGATCGCACATCTTCCCCTCCATGCAGAGCGGACGGTACCATAGGCCTGGCTTCGCTCCTAGCGCGGCGATCTTATCGCAAAACGTCTTCATGTCCATCCCGAACGAACACGACGACTCCTCCCACGGCCCGTAGCCGGAATCGAACTTGCCGGTCAGTCGTTCGACCTCTGGCGGCGAGAACTTCTGCCATCCGTCGTCCATCACAACATACGGTTTCACAGGAAGTCCCTTGCACAGCGACACAACAAACTCCGCGTCAGCAAGGAAATTTGTCGCGGTGTTGCTTCCGTATGCGGCGTACCAGTCATTGAAACCGAACAACGGTTCCTTTAGAAGTCGAGGCTTAGGGCACATTAGCGAGCACAGCCGCCGGCCTGTTGCATACATGCTCTCGCCGGGCGTGGATTCGCATCGCACAACTTCACACGCCTCAAGCGTACGTCCCCCAAGCTCCAATGGCTGTCCAGCAGCGCGAAGATCAAGCAGAAGCTCCACTTTCCCTTTCCCGACGCGCCATGAACACATCGCCCGTGGCTGCACCTTCACGCCGAATCCATACGTTTTCGCGCCATCATGCAGCAGCACATACCACGGAACGGTAATCCCAGCGCCAACAGCAGCCCAAGCATTCTGCGCATTAAGACCTTCACCCGTGCGAACCAATGCCTTCCATTCCGGCTTGACAGGCAACTCAAACGTGATTTTAGCGCATTCGGCATATCCGCTTCTGGAGGTCACGCGCACTACCGAATCCTCCCCCATTCGCACAACTTCGCATGCAGCAGATACGACGCTGAAAAAAACCACAGACGCAGCGACAACGCATCGCCTCGTCTTCGGCAAGCATGAAGGACTTGCGCCGTCTTCAGCGAGACGCGAAACCATCCTTGAGCAGGGGAATGACCTTGTAGAAGTGAGCATTGTCGATGTACGCCTTTTCGCCTTCATTCAGCTTGAGTCCAGTGGCGAAGCTCACGCCCTTCCCGAAATCGGATATGCGGATGAACGCTGATCCCTTGCGCCTGCCATCGGAATCCGGCTCGCCAAGCGTTATGGCGCATTCTGGGAGAAGCCATCCAATTCGACAAAACGAGTCTCGTAAGGCTCAAGCCTTAAGGCTTTTCCGGCAATCTCAACATCGATTGACCTCCTCGAATCGTAGTTGAATAACGCAAGCACTTCCCCTCCGTCGGGCTTTACTGTGGATGCATAGGCGAACTCTCTGCTGACAGACTTTGCCGCAGTCCTGCCCTCCACCTTCCCCCATGGCAGGCCTTCCCACTTCGCTATTTCGGTCTGCGCCTCCATAAGCGCCAACAAGATTTCGCCATCATACGAATTGCCAGAATAAAAACCTATTCCCGGACAGCCATGTACGAACGCAGCAAGCGCAAACTGCCGCACCTGCCGAGGCGAAAGCACCTCATGCGGCTGAAGATATGTGCCTGCGCCGTCGTTCGCTCCCATCGGCACATACATCTTCCGCAAATGACGGGTATCGTTTCTGATTGCGTCAAACGCCGCTTTGTCGATTAGGTGGTAGTAGCTGCAGAGATGCCCGTCAAGCCAACGCTCATTGACGAGCGTGTCTTTGCCGCAGGCTCTCCGCCGAGCCATCATGCCATCCTCGTCACCATATGGCATCACGTAATCGTAGTCAATGCACTTAAGCGTCGGATTGTATTCATGGACATACTTCACGAGCAGTTCTATTGACTTTGCATTATGTGAGCAGCGAAACAACGCCCACTTGTCGCGAAGCGCAGCAGTCTGCGTCTCGGCGGCGTCAGGTATGTGGTCAAGACCAGCGAAGTCTGCAAATGCCCGATGACATACGTCGCAATGGCAGTAGGAATGAGATTGCCACGGCTCCATGTCAAACGTCACCCAGTCGCCATCCCTCGCACCATATACTGAAAGGAATTTCCTGACATGCTTACGTACCTGTGCCTGAAGCGCGGCGTTCTTGGTGAAATATTCTGGGCACATCAACTTGGCAAAACCGGCGTAACGGGCATCGCTAGGCACGGACATCCGCAAGTCCAGACTTTCAGCCAGCTCTTTTGTTTCGACCCCTATGAAACACGGCATCCATAGGTTATGGAATTCAAGCGAGAACACGTATTTGTACGGTCGATCCCCCAGAAGCGAAATGATTCTATCCTTTCTTGCGAAGTCCCGATTGCGCCGGAACGAGCGAAGACCGGCGGCTTCGTATGCGCGAACGGCGGCAAGCAAAGCGGCATCTGATGCGAAATGCCGATCTACATTTTTCCAGCTAAAGACGAAGAAGTCCTTTGATGTCTTCATCCCCCTCGGTAGCAGACGGAAATCCAGATCAAAGGACTTCTCCTGTCCACGCTTACCGCCAAGTACCATTCGATGGCGGATGGGATAGGTAGCGACGGCAAGCTTTTCTCCCAATGCTGCAGCCAAAGGAGACGTCCGTCCCGCCTTAGGGGCAATCACAAGCGCAATGCACGTGCCTTCGTCAATAAAATACCTTGCTGGATCCAACGCACCATATGACCTGCCCGTGAAGAACTTGGCACGTCCGAATACATAACGGACGAAATCAACGCCATTTGTCCTGTAGGCTTTCTCTTCTAGTGGGCGTATCGCCTCGTAAAAGAGAGCATTGGGGCAGTAGGCATCCTTGATCTCCAGTTCAGCCGGAATGTCAATCACAAACCTGAGTGCATCGCGCCCCTTCTTCGCGCCCTTCATGTAGAAAAGCACAGGGATCGGCGCATCTGAGAAACTAAGCATTCTAGTCTTGCCGCCATTCCACCAGATGTTTTTCTCTACAGGAAGCGCCATTACCTCGAACGGAATCTCGCCCTTGTCCACGCCCCGACGCGGTGTAATGCTGACATTAGCAAACATGACCGGATCTTTATTTAGGGAGAGAAGTTGAACGAAAAATCTCCGCGCCGTTTTGGGCGCGGAGAACATCCACTTGCACCTACGCCAATCCCTTGACACAATAGGCTTGAGGTTGTTAACGCTCCCGGCATCCCTACCCTGCCCATCAAGGAAGGTCATGGCAGCGCCGGCATAGCCATACGCCCCCTCGCTCTTGACATCAGCTTCGACCATCCAATCCACCCAGCCGGAAAGTTCCGTCTCCACTTCCTTCTCCACGCCGAACTTGAACGCGCCGGACTCCCAGACACACCGCATAGCGCCAGATTCCCCTTTGAAAGCCCTTGGCGCCCATGCTACGGAACCGACCGCCTCCAGCCCATTGTAGAATTTCGGCATCCAGCCGTCTGGCAATGCTGCCTCTCCGAAACAGACTGAAGCAGACGCGACACCGACAAGAAATACAACCCTTGCCGTCATCACTGCCCTCACCATGCCCATATGAATTCTTTTCACGATGCTCACCTAAAACTTATTGTAAACCCAAGTGGATACAATGCAAATGCATCTGTCGTGGCTACCGCAAAGCCATTGGCCTTTGAGCCGACAGGGACTGCGGTTCCAGAACCTCCAAAGTTCAGGAAGTCTCCATTGACACGGTTGTAGAGGCAGGCATTTCCATCTTTTTGGCAAGAAACCAGATCAAGTACAACAGAGTTCGGATCGCCAGAAAGCTGCTGGGCCTTTAGGGAATAAAATGTACCTTTGAACGGATAACTGCCACTTTCAGGATGGCCATAGCTTGCGACAAACAACGCCATTGTACTGCCCGCCGTGAATTCAGCAAAATAACGTGGCGTGATTATCGACGCATCATCAACAAACAAACCATTCCCCGTCACTCTAAGAGAATATTTTCTGCCAATCTCTGCGGTCACTTCCGAAGTGATTTGGTCGCTCTTGTAGTCCAGTCGCCATCCTTTATCTGCAATGTAGAACATCGTCAAGCTGTCCGCGGTCGACTTACGCGCACAAAAGATAGTCTGCGATTCTGATACCGTGGCAAAAGACAGCACCATGTCAATTATTGACAATGTTGATGGCGTGAAGCCAGTGGCAACGTAAACGCCGTCCACGGCAACACCTTCGCACACCGATTCGCATCCTGGGATATATTCACTGTCGCAAAGGAAAAGTCGCATCGCACGCGCGTCGCTACCCAAAGATTCAGGCACGGTGAAAGTATATTCGGTCAAATCCCCTGAAATATCTCCGACCAGACGCACATGCGGCCAATCCGTTATATCATTGCCTTCGTCTCGCGCCCCGTATGCGACATAAAGTTTTCTGTCCAATCCTGAAGTAAACGCAAGATCCAGACTGGAAAGACGACCTGTTGAAGATGAACGATGTTTTGCAACCACACGTATCGTTCTTTCTGCGCCAAATTTCCCAGAAAGCGATACCGTCTGGGAAAGAACAACAGGACGCACAACGGCAATCTCATTACCATGTTCCAAAGGATGCCCCGCTACGGCACTCTTCAAGTACGCACCATCGATCCTGTTGTACAGGCATGCTTCCCCGTCATGCTCCGTAGGAATCAAATCCAAGGCAATTGAAGTCACATCAGTGGAATTGCTCCATGCCTTCAATGAGTATAATTTTTCACTGGCTTTATATTGTGCATTGGCAGTGTCCCCATAGTAAGACGCGAAAAGCAGAAGCGGAGCACCGGAAACTCTATCTGGGTTTGATGTACGAGCGGAAATGCGCGTACCATCAAGGAACAACCCGTTATTCGCCATACGCACCGTATATGGCTGGTCAGATACCGCGATTGGTGCCACCGGCTGACCACCTGCAAAATAATCAAATCTCCACCCGCTACCAGTTATATAGAAAGCAGTAAAACTGTCGGTATTGTTTCCTTGTGTACGCGCACAGCACAGCGCAACGGATGAATCCACCGAATTGAGCGAAAGCCGCATCTCCACGGCAGAAAGCCCAGAAGGCGTGAACTGCGTCTTGACAAACTGCGTTCCGTCCGTTTCGACATAGTCATACTGCTTCGCCAACGGGATGTCGTAGTCTTCGAGCAGGAAGAAGCGTACCGCTGCTATATCATCCCCTATATCAGATGGAAATGCGTATGCATAGGACGTCGTGGTTCCTTCCACCATAGCCACTGGGCGGTGGTGATCCCAGGCATCAATATCCGAGCCGCCGTCCGCAGAGCCCCATGCGATGTGGAGTACGGCCGTATCTCCCGTAGTGAGATGGAGATTTGCGCGCACAATACGATTGCACGAATCTCTCTCCACGGAACTTACGCTCACGGTACGCCCGTATGCGGAGACCGCCGCAATGACCGCGAAGAGCGCAAATACTCCCCTCGCGATCTTGCCAACTTCTTGCAGTTTCTTCATTTTCATTTTCCTTTGTTTGTGTTGTCACATTCCTGGGCGCACCCGCGCCCGTGAAATCCTCATTCAAACCTCATCCAGTCGATGGCGACGCGGGCGTGCTTGATCTGGCATGCCTCAAACCAAAGCTCGTCCACCATTCCCTTCCAGTCGGGATTCGCCGAAAGGTCAAGGGTGTATTCATGGAACTCGCCGTCGCATGTGACTGGGCAGCCCGCGACAGAGCGTCTCCGGTCCACCACAAGCACCGGCCCGATGATCGGGCGGTCTTCCGTGCCCCATTTGAGGAGCATCGCCAGGGCCTCCACGCCGAAGAGTCCCGCTTTGGCGTTCGGCGTGATTCGCATCCGAATGCGGAACTTGCCGTACTTCGCCGCGTCGAATGGTACGACACGCTGGCGTATGTTGAAGTTGTTCTGCCAGTTGATCCAGAAATTGAGCGCACCCTCCTTGATCTCCAGTTCGCCACCGCCGTATGGCTGACGGTACCAGCCTTCCATGGAATCCACGAACTCCCACTTCTGAACCGCCGAACGGAAGATCGGCGGATAGTCGTACGGGCCAAGTCCCACATCAGACGGCTTTATGTTCTTCGGCCAACCCACCGCCGGTTTCTCGCAGAACGCGTCGCGGATGGCATCGTACATCGCAAAGCCGTATTCCTCGTTCGGCTCGATGTAGCTTCCCTCCTGCCATTCGTTGATCGGATGGATGACGGCATGCTTGATACCGTTCTTCTCGCAGAACGCCCGCGCCTCGCGACAGATGGCGGCAAACTTCTCGGGCGTGCGGTCACGAATGACGCGTGAATTCGCAAACGAGCGCGGACGGTCATCCCAGCCCGTCGGAATCGGAAGCCACCAAGGAAGCTCCTTTTGCACCGCCTTTGTCTGCCACAGCTTTGGCATGGCTTCCATCACCATGTCGTAGGTAAGCCCTTCCGCTTTCGCCGCCGTCTTTGGGGCAAGGTAACGAGCCTGATTGATGATGCCGTAGCTTATCGAAGAGGCGAATCCGGCATCACGCGCCCCGTAAGTGACAACGGGATCGTATGCGGTGTTGCTCCACATCATCTGCCAGTGGATACCAGGAAGCCCCGCTTCCTTCGCCATCTTCTCGCTGATGGCGAAAGCGCGACGAACGCCTTCATACGCATTCATCCCAAGCTTTTCTCCTCGCGCTTCGGCTTCGGCAATGAAGTCGCGGTCGAGGTTGTCGGCGCTCCAGTAGCACACGACGGGCTTGCCGTCGATCTTGTAGTATTCAGGCGTCTTGAAGTAGTTGTCGATCCAGTATTTCGTAACGGCGATCTGGTCCTCGGTGGAGTGTGCGCCGGGCTGGTTGTGGTTCGCGTACATCATGTACCATTTGAGGTACTTGCGGTAGCGGGCCTTGTAGTAGCCCTTCACCCAATGCTCAAGGCGGCGGAAGCCCTTGTTCCAATACCAATCCACGCAGAAGCTGGTTATGCCATGCTCCACCGCCCACTTGATCTGCCAGTCGATGGCCTCGGGGTTGCCTTCGTCGAACCACCCGAGAAGAGGCTTGCGCTCGGGGCACGTCTGCGCAATGACGTCCCATTCGGACATCTGGTCCGTGCCGGGATAGTAGATAGCCGTGATCTCGACGGCACTCTTGACAGGCTGCGGTTCAGGAACGTATGCAAGAAGCGGAAGCACCGCCCCCGTCGCCACGAAAATTGTTCCGCATACTCTTCTCAACATCTTATTGACCTTTTTGGACGAACAATTAAATTGTATTATAGCCGAAACAACGGCAGAAACTCAATATGAATTATTGGCGGCTTGCACATTTTGGCGAACAACATAAAACTTCAGACCGTGAGCACGACCTTACCGCGGTTTTCGCCGCGCTCAAGGATGGCATGGGCGGCGGTCGCCTCGACAAGCGGCATCACCTTGTGGACGAACGGCGCGAACTTCCGCGCCTCGAACGCAGGCCAGACGTCCGCGACGAGCCCGGCAAGAATCTGCGTCTTCTCCTCGCTTGTACGGCTACGGAGGGTCGAGCCGATCACGCGAAGGTTCTTGCGCCAGAGAAGATTGACATCAAGCGTCGTCTCAGGCCCCGCCATCGATGCGAGCGAGATCCAGCGTCCACGGTACGGCATGGTTGCGATGCACTTGCCCATCAGCGGGCCGCCCACCGGGTCGATGGCAACATTCGGCGGATTCTCCGTAAGCGTCTTCACAAGATCGTCCTTGAAGCGGTTGTTCACCACATCCGCGCCGACGCCCTTGCAGAACTCGCCGTTCTCGTCGGACGCGACCTGCGCAACGACCTTGCAGCCGAACACGTGCTTCGCAAGCTGGATCGTCGCAACGCCAAGCCCGCCCTCGCCGCCGTTGATGAAGAACGTCTCGCCCTTCTTGATCTCGCCGACGATCTTGAGGTTGAGGTACGCCGTCGCGTAGACTTCAGGAATGCCCGCCGCCTCCCAGAAATCAAAGCCCTTAGGCATTGGCATCACCATCCCTTCGGGAACGACAACGCGCTCGGCGTATCCGCCACCGCCTAGAAGCGCGCACACCTTATCGCCGACCTTGAAGCGTCCGTTCGCCGGACATTCCAGAATTTCGCCCGCGCATTCAAGCCCCGGCCAAAGCGGCCATCCTTCCGGCGGAGCGTAGATACCCTGTCGCTGCATGAGGTCGGCGCGGTTTACGGCACATGCCTTTACAGCAATCTTCACGTCAAACTCGGCATGGCATTCTGGCTCTGGAACATCCTGCCATACGAACTCCTTGTTCTCGTTTATGCACATTGCTTTCATTGTTTTCATCCTTGTCTTTTTGGCCGTGTAGAAGTGTAGAAAATGTAGAAGTTGTGATCTGGGGCTAAGCCCCAGACCCCGGCGCAATCATAAGGTATCCGTCGCATTTTCTCTACACATCTACACTTCTACACGGCTAAACCTTGACCATACATCCGATTACTGCACATCATCAAATGGATTTGATGCACTCGCAGATCGCGGTCGTAGGCGGCGGGGTCGTTCGGGATCTCACCTCGGATGATCTGCGCGAATTCCTGCAGCTGACCGGCATAGCGGTCTATCTGAACGCCGAAGTCTATGACATGGCATCCTAACGCATAGCCATCCACAGATTTCGCGAGCGTCATTTTCAGCTTGAGATTCTCGCCGTCGAAGCGCTCTATCGGACAGAGATCGATCGTTCCGTTCGTGCCATCGACACGCAGACGGCGGCATGGCAACCCGCCAGGCGCGTGCGAACTCGTGCGGACGAGCACATCCGCCGACGGCCACTGCAAAAGCGCCGCGCCACGCGTCCGCGAACCTACGGGATCGCCTGGAGCATCGCCGATGTCCGTCGCCACGCGCACCGGCAGGCCCTCCAATATCGGCGCGACGAGATCGACCAGGTGGCAGCCGAGATTGTAGAGTATGCCGCCGGGAAACGACGAAATGTAATCCGCGTAGCCGTCCTTCCCGTAGTCGTGGTTCATGTCTGCTTCAACGAACACGATATCGCCGAGCCACCCTTCCCGAACCGCACGCCACGCGAACTGGACTGCCGGATTCGCGCGGTACATGTAGCCAATCTGCATCGGGATGTTCTTTGCGCGGCATGTCTCGACAATTGAGGCGTACGGTTCCATCTCCGGTCCGCAGGGCTTGTCGCAATGCATCGGGATGCCGCGCCCCGCGCACTCGGCGGCAACGCGCATGAGGTCGGAGTTTGTCGTCTCTACAAAGACCGCCTCAATGTCGGGGATGTCGAACGCCTCGTCCTCGGAAACGACGCGGAACCCCTTCGGCTCAAGCTGCTTGTCTACGTAGAACTTGGAGCCTCGCGGCCGGTCGTCGACAACACCGACTATCTCAAACGCATCGGGCATGCGCATAAGCGTTGCGAACTTGCCTTCTGCATGTTCGTGGGTAATGCCGTAAAACAACGTCCTCAACGGCCGCTTCATCATCCGAGCCTCGTCCAGTCAAACTGCACAACGGGGAACGCCCCGCCTGCGCATAGCCTTGCATACACCTCGCCGCAGTCCGCCGGCGAATGCACCTCTGCAACAAAACCATCAAGCGAAATCCGCCCAAACGCCAGCATCTTCAAAAACGTCTTCGCGTCGTCCCTCGTCGTCCACCAGCCGTTCGACGATTCCGCATCGGGGCGCGCCATCGTATGCGCGCCTATGAGAGACACACCCTGCGCATGGACCTTGCGGTAGTAGTTGATGGTGAAGTTCGAATCGCGCGTGCAGCCGAGAAGCGCGACACGGGCGAAAGGCGCCACGGCGTCAAGGACGGTATTGAGCGCCGCGCCGTTGCCCGTAACCTCAATTGCGACATTCGCACCGGCGCCGGACTTGCGCCCCATGTGCGTCTTGCGATCTGATTCAGTGACAGCCTTGACCTGCGCGGCGAAATCTGGCGCAAGCGGATCAAATGCGAAGTCCGCGCTAAGGGCAAGCGCCTCGCGGCGCTTCTCTGCAATGGGATCTGCCGCGATGACGGGAGTTGCACCGACGGCCTTGAGCAATTTCACGGCGAGCTGCCCCAACACACCCTGCCCCATGACAATGGCAGATTCGCCGAATTCAAGGCGGCACTTCCGAATCGCCGCCGCCGGGAACGTGGCGATATGGGAGAACGCGGCATCTTGAAAGGATACATTCTCCGGAATGCGGTAAACCTGATTCTCGGGAAGGTTCATGTATTCCTTGTGCCACGACCAGCTCATCGCAACCCTGTCACCGGGCTTGACGCTTGCGACGCCCTCGCCTACGGACTCCACCACGCCCGACGACGAGTAGCCGCCCCTGCGCGGGAATGTCACGCGCATGTCGTTCTCGTCGCCAAAGATTCCCGTAGCACCATCGGGAACGCCAGAAACGTTCGCGCGTTCAGTGCCGCTTGAAATGCAGCTGCGAACGAGCCTTACCACAACCTCGCCAGACGCGGCGACGGGCATCGGCTCTTCAACGAGCTCGGCTTTGTTCTTTGCCGTAAACAATATGCTTTTCATTTCAATGCCTTCATGTCTTTAAGAAGAAACTTCGTTCGCGCAATGACCAACAGCACGACGCCAATCACCTCAAACACCGTCAACGTCGCAATGCCTGTTCGCAGCGAGAACCTCTCGCCCAGCCAGCCAAGCGCGAACGGAGCTAGCGACCCAAAGAGAAACGCCCAGCATCCGGCCATGCCGGTGCATGCGGCGCGGAACTGTGGAACGATTACGTCGAACATCGCCGGATACACAGTGCATTCAAGAACGCCACGCGCGAAGCCAAATGCAAAAAGCCCAAGGCAGCAGCCAACCAACGTCGGCGCGGCGGCAAGGCCAAGCACTGTCAAGGCGCAAAGCGCCATGCCTACAATCGTCATGTCGAAACGGGCGGTAGGACGGCGAACGACAAGACGGTCTGTCACGCGCGCCGTAATAAAGAGCCCCGACATCGAACCCACGCTCGACCAGAACACGGCATGGAAGGCAGCCTCGGCCAGCGTCAGGCCATTGAACGTGCGCATGAGGAACGTCGGCGCCCAGAGATAGATTCCGAGATTGGCGTAGATGAGCATCCCGAAAGCAAGAACAAGGAGAACGGCCGTTGGCTTTCCGACAAATGCTACAAAAGCGTCGCGGAACTTCGGACGATTCTGCGTAGAGACGTTCGTTTGCGGCTCGTCGCGCCGCAGCACCTTCTGCAAGCCCAAGGCCCACATCACGCCGAACGCGCCAAAACCCCAGAACGCCCACCGCCATACGCCGGAGCCAAGCCCGCCGATGACGCCGGAAAGAACACTGCACACGATGACGCCAAGGTAGTTGCACGAACTGAAGATTCCCATTGCCATGCACCTATTCTTCTCGAAATGCTGGCAAATCATGGAGAAGCAAGGCGGCGCAACGCAGCACTGGCCAATTGCGTTCATGACGCCGTAAAAAGCAATGAGCGCCCAAAGCCCAGGTGAAAAGCCTGTCAGCAACACCCCGAGCGAAAACAAGAGCGTGCCGACGACAACGACGCGCTTGCGGCCAAGGAAATCCGCCGCAAATCCTGAGAAAAGTATGGAGAGACCAAACACTGCGCCAAATACTGTTCCGACCATGCCGAGTTGCGCATCGGTAACGCCTTGCGGCAAGAAATCAAGGCGTATTTGTGGAAGCGTGGCGTTGTAAACCTGCCGCGTACCTTGTTCAAGAAGATACGTGACGCTCAAAAACGCCAGCATCAGCCACCTATAATCTATTTTCGGACGCAACAATTGACCTTTCTGGATTGGATATTTATGTATTATAGCCAAACCATCAGAGTTATCTCAATATGAATTATTGGCGACTTGCACATTTTGGCGAGGTTTGATACACTTCCCTCCATGAGCACCAGATTCAAATACCTTCCTGCGGGAAATGACACCAAGAAATGGGGTCTTTATCTCTGCGACGTAGGCTGGCAACAGACATCGCTTGGCGCAGACTATCCCATCAAGCAACATCCAGACGGCTACTACTACACATGGGAAACAGGGCGGCGGCTTGCAGAATACCAGCTCGGCCTCGTTTTTTCAGGCAAAGGCGTGGTGGAATTCGAGCGCGGGAAGCCTGTTCCGCTTGAAAGCGGAAGCCTGTTTGTGCTCGCCCCTGGGGAATGGCACCGCTGCAAGCCGGACGACAGGACAGGATGGGGGACGCTCTGGATCGGTTTCAACGGAAAGAGCGCGGAGACGATAGTCCGCAGCATCTTCAAGGCCGAGGGATGCGCCGTCAAGACGATTGACAAGGCAAAGGAGTTCAAATATGCCGCGATGAGGTTCATTGCAAGGGTCTTCAAATACGGAGAGATGAAGCCCTTCTCCACCGTCGGAGACTTGATGTCGCTTCTTGGCCATCTTGCCGACGGCGAGTTCGATAACGCAACCTTGCCGACAAGCACGGCGATGATCCGCAACGCACGATACGAAATTGCGCAACACTACGCAGAAGTTATGGACTTCAAGGCGCTTGCGACGTCGCTTGGGATGTCCTACGATGCATTCCGGCACCGGTTCGCCGCTGAGACTGGGATGTCGCCGCTGCAGTTCCAGCTTGACGAGAGGCTTCGCACTGCGAAGAACCTCATCGCCAACACCGATCTGCCGATTCAGGAAATCGCAAAGCGCACTGGCTTTGCCTCTGCCGCCTACTTCACGCGCTTCTTCAAGGAGGCAATGAAGATGCCGCCCATTGAATACCGCAACGCCCAATCGACAAAGACTTCCGCATGACCCGCTCGACTCGCGCTCAGTCGCGGGTGCATCTCCCTCCCCTTCGCCTCCGCACGCCGAGGCGCTACCCAACACTCGAAGTTAAAAATAAGGTAGATGAGGAAGCGCCGCGGGGGGTCGAGTGCCGAGCTGAGCGACACGCGGAGAAGCGGTTCGGCGGATGCGCAGTGATCCTTAGCCGTGTAGAAGTGTAGAAAATGTAGAAGTTCTACACCCTCTACATTTCTACACGGCCTGAAAACGAGAACCCGGTGCGGAACATTCTCACCGCGATTTCCTCCGGCGAATGCGGAGGGGATGCGTCGAAAAAACGGTCGGGCGGTCAGCGCCCCTAGGGCATGAAAAAAAGCCGGAACGATTGCCGCGGAATCGAGCGGCAATAGCCGGGCCAGCGTATTCGAGCGCCGTAGGCGCGAAAAATCTTGGGGAGGCACCCCGCCGTCGCTTCATTTTTCGCGGGTTATATCGCATTTTCTGCGACTTATCCCATTTCAAGTCTAATTGCATCGGCGTAAGCCATACCGCGAGACAGAGGACGCACAAGCACCTTAGAGGCATCAAAGCGCGGGTCAATTCAGCAATTCGCGCATGGCCGCCTTGAATCGCTGAAATCCACCAGGTGCCCGATTAGCGAGCGGATGCCGCGATAGTAGAAGCCGAAGTCGAAAAGCGTACGGGTCGAGGCGAGCCTGTGCCAGATCGCGCCGGGCTGGAGGAAGCCGCGATAGACGTCGCGGATGGCCTTCTTTATTTCGTCTTCCGAGACAAGCGGCGTCTTCGTTATGGCGCGGCGCATGTCGTATTCGTCCCAGTCCAGCGTGTTTAGCCCGTCGTTCGCCTTAAGCTCCTTGAATAGAGGCGTCCCCGGATACGGAATCGTAAGAGTGCACTGGAGGGTCTTAGCCCAGCCCTTCGCGAGGAGCCGCCGCGCCAGCGCGACGGTGTTCGCGATTTCGGCCGGACCCTCCCATGCATGGCCGAACATGAAGGTGACATGCACGTCAAGCCCAGCCTCGGTAGCCCATCTCGCGCCCTTCTCGACGTCTTCCACCTTGAGGGCCTTGACGAACCTGTCGAGAGTCGCCTGGTTCGCCGACTCCACTCCGAAGAGGACGAACTGGAAGCCAGCCTTCCTCATGAGGCGGTAGTCTTCTGGGCCGAGCCGCCCAAAGCGCATGTTGCAGTCGAGCCGCACCTTCTTTGGCAGTCCGCGCCGAATCATCTCGTTGCAGAATGTCGTAAGCCACTCTCCCACCGGGAAGGAGCCGGAATCGTCCATGATCTCCTTGACGTGGTATTTCTCGACGAGCATCTCTATCTCGTTTACGACGTCGATGGGATCGCGCGTGCGGTACTTGGGGTAGAGGGTAGTCCACGAGCAGAAAGTGCATTTCCCGTGCCAGCAGTCGCGGCCCGACATGATGTAGGTGCCGGGCGTGCGGCGGAAGTTCCCGTTGCGCTTCGCGTAGAGCTCCCAGTGGACGAGATCCCTGTCGATCCACGGCAAGTCCCTCAGGCTCTCCCTGAGGGCGAACGGGCGAATGCCGCGCGGGCATCCGTCGGCGATGAAATCCAAAAGCCCGCAGTCCCAGTCGCCGCCGGGCAGGACTGCCCAGACGCCGGGCTTGGAGGCGGACTCGTCGGGAAGCGCCGTCACATGGTCGCCGACCATTACGATGCGAGGCGCTTCCGCGATCCCTCCCGCCGAAGCCTTGGCGAGGAAGCCCTCGATCCACGCCCAATGGCACTTTACGACGGGGGTCTTCGTCTCTATGACGACTATGTCGGGGCGGAAGTCGAGGAGCCTCGAGTCGAACTCCCCGGGCTCCATTTCCGACGCGATGCCGTCAATGAAAAGGACCTCGTGCCCGGCCTTCTTCAGCATCGTCGCCGCAGTCGCGGGCACGACGGGGAAGATGTAGGTCGGGCGCGAAAACCACTGGAACTGGCGGTTCTGCGTGAGAAGCGCGACGCCATTCCCGCTTACAAGCGGCGGATATGCTATCGCGATCTTCATTCAGCCGTTACCACTCGTAGCCGAGGCCGATGATGTAGCGGACGTCGCTCTTCTTGCGGTTGCCGGCGGGCATGGAGTTGAAGTCCCACTCTATCTTGGCAAGCAGGTCGAAGTCGTTTACGAGCTTGGTCGAGAAACCGATGTCGGCCTTGATGAGGTATTTGTTGCGGTCGTCGACGTCAGGCAGGTACTCGAAGTTGTGGAAGGCGTTCAGACCCTCGTTCCATTTCGGAACGTACACGAGGTGGTGCGCATAGCGAAGCGCCGCAAAGCCGTCCTTCTTCGCGTCGCTCTCGAACCTGTATTCTTCCTTCACCCAGTTCGCGCCGAGCTCCTGGTTGAAGCTCCACTTGCCGGTGGACTCGAAGACGCGCCCGTCAAGCCACTGGTAGCCGACGCCGACGCCGAGGCGGTAGCGGGCGTTCAGGAGCTGGATCATGTCGCGGTCGTAGCGCCCGTTTTCATAGGTGTAGAAAGCCGGCAGCCAGAAGTGGTCGTGCTGCAGCTCGGCCTCCCAGCGGTCGGTCGATTTCTCGAGATCCACGTCCGCCTCGCCCTTCTCGCTGTAGTAGTAGCCGAAGTCGGCGTTGAAGCGGTCGTGTTCCCAGCGCCTGTTGAGATTGGCGATCAGGCTCCACGAATTCTCCACCGTGTTTCCGCGCGAGGCAAGGAACGCGCCGTTGATGCGGCCGTGCCACTTCTCCGCCGCGGGGTCGATCTCCTTGACGGAGCCCATGTCGAGCGGCTTCTCGTCAGTCACGAGGACCCATGCGCCCTTGTCTACGCCGAGCGCCTTCGTCTCGCGGCTGTTGTCGTTGTAGCGGATGACGTGGTCTCCGGCGTCCTCCAGCCTCTCGATGTTCTCGATCTTCACCTTGATTTCCCCGAGGTCGTCGGACTTGAACGTCAGCTCGCCGTTTGACGCCCCCGTGGCCTTGCCTGTCAGGAACGAGCCGGACTTGAGCAGCAACTTGTCTGCGAACGCGCAGGAGACGCTAAGCGCCGCTGCGACTACTATTGTCTTTTTCATTTGGATTCTCCTTGTTTTCTATACTCAGGGTCTTTCGTGAACGGCATGTAGTTGCCGAACCTGAAAGACGAAGAAGGCTTTGCGGCAGGCAGGGGATCGTCCGCCTGCTCGTCAAGCGTACGCATGTCGAGGGAATCGATTCCCTCGATGTTGCGCTGCTCGCGGTCGCCGGGCTCGAGCTTCTGGCCCCTCGTGTACTGCCGGCTGAGAACGGCGTTTTTGGGCATGCCTGCATCCGGATCCAGCGAACGCGGGTTGACCAGGCCCACCGTGACGAAGACTATGATCTCCTTCTGAACCTTGACGCGCTCCATCGAGCCGAAGAGCCTTGGGCCGATCCAGGGTATGTTGCGCAGCATGGGGATGCCGGTGTCGACCTGCTCTTCCTTCGTGATCGACAGGCCTCCGATCACCGCAGTTGTGCCGCTTGCGAGATTGAACTCGGTTACAAGCCGCTGGACTCCGATTACCGGATATCTGGTCGATATTGTTCCAGAGCCGTCGCCGGAGTCCGTTCCCGTGGTGACCCAGTCCTCGCGGTCGCTGATCGTCGGCACGATCGAGACGTTTATGAGGCCGTTTGTGCTGATGCGCGGCGTGACTTCAAGCGAAATGCCCCACGAGAAAAACGCCTCCCTTGCGAACATGAGCTTGTCCTCGCCGGGGATGGCCTCCATGTTGGAGGCGATGTCGAGGGACGTGGAGGCAGTGGCCTCGGTGCGCTTCGCCGAGACTTTTACGTTCGGATACTTCGTCGTCATGTCAACGACGGCCTTCTTGCCCGAAGAGACGATGATCTTCGGGTTCGAGAACATCCTCGCGTCCTCGGTCGCGTCAAGCGCCCTAAGGGTAAGGGACATCTGCGAGAAGCTGAGCGTCCCGTTGAAGTACGAAATGGTCCCGTTCTGGTCGCCAAACACCTTGTTTCCGCCGCTTTCCGTGTCGGCGCCCTGCACGCTGAACGTGGTCGTGCCGTCCGTCTTGCTGGTTATCGTGCGGGTGTAGCCGGTAACCCCCTTGCCGAGGTTGTGGTGCTGTATGCCGCCGCCGAAATTAGCCGCCCCGGACATCCCGTCGAGCATCGACCAGTCTATGCCGACCTTGTGACTCGCCGTGTTGCCGAGTTCTACAAACCTCGCCTCTATGTAAACCTGCTGGGCCTCGACATCCAGCTCCCCTATCGCCTTTTCGCACGCGTCGAGGATCATCTTCGGCGCCGTCACCATGACCGAGTTCGGCTCGGGGAACGCCACGGCCATCTTCGTCACCTTCCAGACCTGGCCGAACTCCCCATTCCACATGTTGTTCAGGCTGTCGGCGACCTCAGTCGCCGAAGCGTGGTTGAGCCTGAAGATCCGCGTCTCTATCTGCTTCTGCCTGAGGTCTCCGTCGGCCTTCGCCTCTTCGCGGGCCTTCTCGGCGTCGGCACGAGCCTCAAGACGAAGCTTCTCGGCGTCGGCGCGGGCCTCAAGACGAAGCTTCTCGGCGTCGGCCCGAGCCTCTTCGCGGAGCTTCTCGGCCTTCTCCTCCGCCGCCTTTGCGGCTGCGGCGTCATACGCGGCCTTCTCCGCCGCCTCCTTTACGGCCTTCTCCGTGACGGCGAGAACGGCCTTGTCAACGACGGCCTGCACGGCCTTGACGTCCGGGGCGGGCGCGACAGGGGCGGCGGGCTTCTTCTCGGAACTTCCGAAAAGGCTCCACGCGACCACGAATGCCATCAGAGTCTTCACCATGGTTTCACCCCTTGAACACGAAAAACTTCCTGACAACGAAATTCACGGCCACCGAAATAAGGACGTTCACGGCGAACGAATACGTGGTCTGGATGCCAAAGTGCCGCACAAGCGCCCATATTACCACGCTTCCGCAGAGAATGGCAAAGCCGCTTCCGGCAAGGAAGTATATCCACTCGAGGAACCAGTGATGGCGCCCCGGGGTGAAGACATAACGCCTGTTGAGAAGCCAGCACACGACATTCGCGACGAAAAAGCCGACAAGGTTGCAGGCGACGGCCCTCTCCGCGCGGACTGCGTCCGGCACGGACGTCTGCGCAAGGCCAAGCAACTTGACGAAAATGTCGTCTGACGAAAGGCAGGGCCAGACCCACGCAGCGCACGCCTCTGCGACCGCGATGTTTATCGCGGTCGCAAAAGCGCCGATGACGCCGTATCTGACAATCTGCCCGGCGAGCTTAGACATTAAGCGCCGCGTTGTCCTTGGTCACGGAGCCGTCTTTAAGCCCCATCTTCCCGAGATCGACGTTCACGACCCCCCACGGTTCGACGTTGCGCCAGTTGCCGCGGGTGAAGTCAGGTATCGAAACCGGCTTGGAGCCGTTGCGCACGGACGTCTCGGTAAGCTCGCACAGGCAGCTCGTCGCCGCGAGGTCATAGACGTCCATGTCGAGGGGCTCGCCGTTCTGCAGGCACCAGGCCCACCTGAGGTCCATGATGAAGTCCATGCCGCCGTGGCCGCCGACCTTCTTCGCCATCTCGGAAACGTCGCGCCACATCGGGTGCATGTATTTGTTGCGAATGGCCTCGGCATCCTTGTCGTCGAACCAGGAATGCGCCCTGTGGTCGAAGCACTTCTCCTCGAATGCGCAGCGGAACGGATAGTCGCACACCACGCCCCTCGTGCCGGAAATGAGCTGGATGCGCGAATACGGACGCGGCGACGAGACGTCGTGCTGGACCATGATGGACTTTCCGTTCACGGTCTTTATGAGAGTCGTGTTCATGGAACCCATCTCGGCCGGCGGATCCTTCCTGCGCGGCTCGGCATCCGTGAGGAACTCCTTCTTGAAGAGCTCGTAGTTCGTGTTGTACGGCCCGTCCTCCAGCGAAACGAGGTAGTCGAGCCTGTCGCCCCTGTTTATGCCCATCGTCTGGCAGATCGGCACAAGGCCGTGCGTCGGATAGCGGTTGCCCTTGTGCAGCATGTTCTCGTCATAGCGCCAGGTCCACTCGCTGTTGTAGGTCTTGCCGGTGGACGGGATGATCTCCCTGAGGTCGTGTATGTACGCGCCCTCCGCGTGGTTGATCTCGCCGAACATGCCTGCGCGGGCGAGGTTGAGCTCAAGGAGCTCGATCTCGCCGTAAACGCAGTTTTCAAGCTGCATGCACGGCAGGCGATACTTCTCGGAAGCCTCCACGAGCTCCCAGCACTCCTCGGTCGTCAGCGCGCTCGTGACCTCGACAAGCGCGATCTTACCGCCGTTCAGGGCGCGGAGGGCGACGGGCTGGTGCAAGGCCCAGGGAGTCGCGCAGTATATGACGTCGCACTCCCCGAAGTCGCAGAGGTCCTTGTAGGCCTCGTCGCCGACATAGGACTTCGGCGTCATGCGGTACTTGTGGTCCGCGAGCCACTTCAGGTTCTGCTCCACCCTCCCGAGCTCCTTGTCGCAGAGGGCGACGATGTCGATGCCGGGGATCATGGAAACGCGGTGGACGGCCCCGGAGCCGCGCGAGCCCACGCCGATAAAGCCAACGCGAATGCGCCTGCCGACGAGCTTGCGGTATGCGTAGTTCTGCATAAATCCGCCTTCGCCAAACCCAAGCCTGTTCAGATGGCATCCGGCGGCGACTGCCGCAGTGCCCATCCAAGCCGTGCCCTTGAGAAATTCGCGACGATTAATAGCCATGCTCCGACCTTCCTTCCTGTTCGTTAGTTTGTGGTTTCCGTGTCCGCCTGTTTCCAAGCAAAGCATATTATACCATAATTTTGCCGTCAAATACGCATATTCGTGTCGGAATATGGAGATGCATTTTGAGTGATTTGCGTTGACTTGCGGTATCGGAAAAGATATAATCGGCGGGAATGAAGGCGGAACGGGACTCTTCGGAAATAAAGAACCTAGCATCAGGCGGACTAGGGCGGCTGCTCGTCAGCTACTCCTGGCCGGCGCTGGTCGCGATGACCCTGAACGCCCTCTACGCCGTCGTCGACCGCATGTTCATCGGTCACGGATGCGGCGTCGACGCGATGGCCGGCCTTCAGCTCTCGATGCCTGTGATGATGCTCTTCGGCGCGTTCGGCGTATTCGTCGGCGCCGGCCACTCGGCAGTCCTCTCGATAAAGCTCGGAGAGGGCGACTTCAAGACATGCGAAAAGCTGCTTGGCGAGCTCGTTGCGTTCAAGCTCGCATTTTTCCTCGTCCTGCCGCCGCTTGTCTTCTTCAACCTCGACACGGTTCTTGCATGGTGCGGCGCCGACAAGGTGACGCCGGGCGCGTTTGAAGCCGCGAAGACCTATCTGCGGCTCGTCATATTCTCCCACCTCTTTTCGCATCTTGCATTCGGGCTTTCGGCCATGCAGCGCGCGGAGGGAGGAGCCGTGCGGTCGATGACGTGCATGGTGGTGGGGTTCGGCCTCAACTTGCTGCTCGACCCCATTTTCATACCAATCATGGGCGTAGCCGGAGCGGCGTGGGCCACTAACATTGCGATGTTCTGCTCCTGCGTGTGGGCGCTCGGCTACTACCTCTCCGGGAAGACAGTCGTGCGGCTCCACCTCAGAAGGATAAGGTTCTACGGCGGCCTCGCATGGCGGGCGGCGACAGTCGGCATAGCGCCGTTTCTCCAGCAGACGATGGGGTCGCTGATTATCGTCTCGCTCCAGATTGCCTTCACCAAGTGGATGCCTGACGAAGCCTCGCGCACTGCGGAAATCGCATCGCTCGGGGTCTTCAACGGCGCGCTCATACTCGTGATAATGCCGATTCTCGGCTGCCAGCAGGGGCTCCAGCCGATATTCGGCTACAACTGGGGGGCGAGGAACTTCCGCCGCGTCCTCGGGACGATGAAGCTCGGCTTCGGCGTCACGACCGCGCTCACGCTCTTTGCGTTTACCATCCAGGTCGTCCCGCCGTTCCCGACGCTTATCGCCAAGATGTTCGTCTCGGGCGACAACCCCGACATCGTCGCGCTCGCCGCGCACGACCTTCAGCTTGCGAACTGCATGATATGGACGATATCCGTAAACGTGCTTGCAACAACCTATTTCCAGTCGATTGGCAAGCCCGCCATCTCCATATGGCTTTCGATGCTGCGCCAGGGGTTTGTCCTCCTGCCAATCATCTGGATATTGCCCCACTTCATGGGCGACAAGGCCTTCGCCATCTGGATTTCCATGCCCGTCTCCGACGTAATATGCCAGCTCGCGACGATTCCGCCGCTCCTTGCCCACGCAAAGTTCCTCTCCAAAGTCCGCGACAGGACTAGACGGTGAAGAACGGCGACGTCATTCCGCAAGCCCTATGGCCTTCCGCGCGAGATCAGTGGCCACGCGGCCCTTGGGGGTCCGTTCAAGGTAGCCTTCCATTATCAGGAACGGTTCGTAGGCCTCCTCTATCGTGTCGGGCTCCTCGCCGACCGACACGGCGATCGTAGAGAGCCCGACGGGGCCGCCCCCGAACTTGACGCATATGGTCTCGAGGATGCGCCTGTCCATCTCGTCAAGCCCGCGCGGGTCTATCTCAAGGAGCGCAAGAGACTCCTTTGCGACGTCGCCAGTTATGAAGTTCCCGGACTTGACCTGCGCATAGTCCCTCACGCGCCGCAGGAGGTTGTTGGCTATGCGCGGCGTTCCGCGGCTGCGCCTTGCGATTTCCGCCGCGCCGTCTCCGTCGATGTCGACGCCTATCTTCGCGGCAGACCGCTTCACTATCTCGGCGAGGTCCTCAGGCCCGTAGTAGGAGAGCCTGTTCACAAGCCCAAACCTCGCCCGCAGGGGAGCCGCGATGAGCCCGATGCGCGTCGTCGCGCCGACAAGCGTGAAACGCGGCAGGTCAAGCCGCACAGACCTCGCGTTCGGCCCCTGGTCGAGCATGATGTCGATCGCGTAGTCCTCCATCGCAGAGTAGAGATACTCCTCGACCGTCTTCGCCATGCGGTGGATTTCGTCGATGAAGACTATGTCGCCCGGCTCAAGCGAAGTGAGAAGCCCCGCGAGGTCGCCAGGCTTCGTTATCACGGGGCCGGAAGTCGTCTTCACGTTTACGCCCATCGCCTCCCCGAGGATGTAGCTGAGCGTCGTCTTGCCAAGCCCCGGAGGGCCGGAAAAAAGGACATGGTCGAGGGACTCCCCCCTCTCCTTCGCGGCCCTCACGGCAAGAAGCAGCCTGTCGCGTATCTTCTCCTGGCCGACGAAACCGTCGAAGTCCGACGGCCTAAGCCTGTTGTCGAACGCCGTCTGGCTGTTCAGCTCCTCGCTCCGCCGCTCCTTCATCCGAGAACCTCCTGCAAAGAGACGTAGTCTTCGCCGCTGCCGAACCTCTCAAACGCGCAGTCCAGGGCGTCCGCGGAATGCGCGTCCGACGAAAGGACGAATCTCACGCCGCGTTCGCGCAGCATGGCGCGGAACTCAGGCGAGGGATATGCGTCGTCGAGCCAACCGCGCGAAATCGCACCGGTATTCACCTCCACCAGCTTTCCGCTCGCCGCTATCGCGTCGGCGGTCGCCTCCAGTTCGCCGCGATACCAAGAGGCCGCTTCGTCGAAAAACGGATGCTTCGCGTTGAACTTCCTGACGAGGTCTGGGTGGCCCACGATCTCGAAGTCCGCCGAGAGGGTCGAGCGGATCTGCGCGAAATACGCCCTTACGAATGCGGCCGCATCGCCTTCGAAATGGTCGCGGATGCCGTCCGCGAGAATCTGCGGCGCATGGTCAAACGGGAAAAAGCCCCCGTCTGGCGCGGTGATGAAATGGCATGACCCTATTACGTAGTCGTATTCGCCCGCTACCCGGCTCCACGGCTTCGCAAGCTCGGCCTCGAGCCCGAGCATGATGCGAAGCCTGCCGCGGTTTGCCTCCGCAAGGCCGCGAATCGCCGCGCGGTAGGCGGCAGGGTCCCTTAGCATGTCGGAATGGGAGGAGAACCCAAGGACGTCAAAACCCCTCTCCACCGACGCCTCGGCCATGGCCTCGGGCGTGTCGCGGCCGTCGCAAAACGTCGTGTGTGTATGGTAGTTCGACTTCACTTCAGACGGCCGGTGTAGGCGTCGGCGCCGGAGTTGTCGAGTTTCGCATTGAAGAACTGGTCAGCAGCCTTGGCGCGGTCTTTGTCCCACGGACGCGGGGTCCCGCAGAACTGCACCGCCCAGAGCTTGAGCTCCTTCTTGTGCCAGTTGACCATGCAGTTGGTGCCCCAGGCCCCGCCGTGCCCGAACCACTCGTTCTCACTGTCCTTGATAGGCGCGCGAAGTCCAAGCGAGTAGTTGGGGTCCTTCAGGTTCGCAGGGCGCGTCGAGGTCGCCAGAATCGACTTGACCGTCTCCTCCTTGAGGATGCGCACGCCGTTCTCCCCTACGCCGAGGTTCATGAGCATCTTGTAGAACTTGAGCTGGTCGCGCGCGGTCGTCCAGAGGCCGGCGCCGGCGGAAGAGAACACGCGGTCGTCGCCGTAGGGGCGCTGCATCCAGTCGGCATGGTCGCGCCACTTCGCCTTCTCCCCGCCCTTCACGTCGTACATCTCTATCTTCGTCGCAAGCTGCGCGTCCGTTGGCCAGAACGTGGTGGCCTTCATGCCGAGAGGGTCGAGGACGCGCTCCTTGAGGAACTGCTCCCAGCGCTTGCCGGTTACTACCTCGACGATTGCCGCGCCGATGTCGATGCCGACGTTCGAGTAGCGCACCTGCGTTCCTGGCTCGAACAGTATCGCCTGCGAGGCCGCCGTCGCCGCGACGGACCTGAGCGGCATGCGGCGCGACCAGCCGCCCATCGCCTGCCCGTTCGGGAGCTCGAACGGGAAACCGCCCGTGTGGTTCATCACCATGCGCACGGTCAGCGTGTTCTTCGCCTTGACGAGCGTCTTGGTGCCGTTTGCGTTCGAAGCCTCAACCCAGAGCTCCTTGAACTCGGGCAGGTATTTCGACACGGGATCGTCGAGAGAGATCATCCCCTCCTCGACCAGAATCGCTATCGTCACCCCGCAAAAGCCCTTTGTCTGCGAGCACTGCATGTAGTGGTCGTCGAGCGTAATCGGGCGCTTCGCATCCACGTCGGCGTAGCCGATGCAGCAAGTCTCCTGGACGCCGTCCTTGTAGAACACGTTGATCGCCCCGGGCATCTCGCCGGAATCGACGTATTTCTGCAGCGCGTCGCGCGCAAACGTAGTGCCCGAGTCCTTCGGGCAGTTCCCCGTGCAGCATCCGGCGACAGCCGCCGCCAGCCCAATCACAGCCATCAGTTTCTTCATTTCGTTATCTCCTACCTTATAAGTCCCTCGTCTTCGGCAGCTCCGATGACGAGATTCATGTTCTGTATTGCAGCGCCGGAGGCGCCCTTTCCAAGGTTGTCGAAGCGCGAGACGAGCACCGCCCGCTCATTCGTCCCGTAGATCGAGACCTCCATGTCGTCGCGACCGCTCAAACCTGCCGACGACAAAAATCCACCTTCAGCCGACGCAGGGTCGTCCACAAACCTCACCAACCCCCGTTCCCCGTAATACTCAAGGTAGCACGCCTTTACCGCATCGACATCTACGCCGTGAAGCGGAACGGTCACCTCCATGCCGCTCAAGTGCGGAACGACTATCGGGGAGAAGCACGGGGCGAACTCAAGGCCGCATATCTTCGCCATCTCCGGCAGGTGCTTGTGATGCTGTGCAAGTGCGTATTGCCGCCCGCCGAGGAACAGCGGCGACGGCACGCGCAGTTCCTCGTCGTACTGCGCGATCATCTTCTTGCCGCCGCCGGAATATCCAGTGAGCGAAAAAGCGCAGAGCTTCTCGCCTGGCGAGACGATTCCGGCGCGGACAAGCGGCTCGACGAGCGCGATGAAGCCAGAGGCGTGACAGCCTGGGTTTGCAATCCGCTTGGAGCTCGCAAGGCGCTCGCGCCTGCCGGAAAGCTCGGGGAAGCCATATTCCCATCCGTCTGCCGTGCGGTGCGCCGTCGAAGTGTCGATGACGACAGTGCCGGGGTTCTCCACGAGCGACACGGCCTCGATGGCCGCCGCGTCCGGGAGGCAGAGGAACACGACGTCCGCCGAGTTGATGGCCTCTTTCCTCGCGGAGACGTCCTTGCGAAGCTCCTCCGGAAGCGATATCGTCTCGATGTCGTTGCGGCCGGCAATCCGCTCGCGTATCCTAAGGCCGGTCGTGCCGACCGCGCCGTCTATGAAAATCTTCTTCATTTCGTTATGTATATCTTCGCCATGTCCGTCTTGTAGCAGCTCTTCTCGGAAATGTCCAGCTCCTCCTCGATCTTCTCGCCTGGGCGGACGCCAGTGAACACAATAGGGATATCGACATACGGCTTGTATCCCGCCTGCTGGATCATCTCCTCGGCGAGGTCGAGGATGCCGACGCTTTTGCCCATGTCGAGGGTGTAGATGGCTTTCTCGCTCCTGCTCGCCGCCTGGAGGACAAGCCCCACCGCCTCGTGCACAGTCATGAAGTAGCGCTTCATCGCAGGATGCGTCACCGTGACGGGGCGGCGCGCCGCGATCTGCTCCCTGAAAAGAGGAACGACCGAACCGGAAGAGCCAAGGACGTTCCCGAACCTCACCGCGCAGAAGCTCGTCCCGCTCTCGCCGTTGAGCGCCATGACAGTCTCCTCGGCGGCGCGCTTCGTGCGGCCCATGACGGATATGGGGTTTACGGCCTTGTCGGTGGATATGAGGACAAAGCGCGACACTCCGTGCTTGAGCGAAAGCTCGGCGAGAATCCGCGTCGCGCCGACGTTGTTGCGCTCACCCTCCTGCGGGTTCATCTCGACCATCGGAACGTGCTTGTAGGCAGCCGCGTGCAAAACCACCTGGGGGCGGCTCTCCTCGAAGACGGCGTCCATCCGCTCCCTGTCGTTGACATCGACCATAAGCGGCTTCACCGAGGCGGAGGCCCCGAGCTGCCGGATCTCGCGGTCGATCTCGTAGAGTGCGTTTTCGCCGCGCTCCACCATCAAGACCTCCTTCGGCGACGCCCTCACGACCTGGCGGACGATCTCGGACCCGATGGAGCCGCCCGCCCCCGTGACCATCACGGTCTTGCCGCGCAGGAACCTGAGGACGGGTTCTGAGTCCATCGTGCGCTCGCCTCTCGCAATAAGCCGCTCTTCGCGCACGAGGGAGCGCGAGCACCACGTCCAGAGAAGCCGCCATCCCACTACCCCCGCCGCGCAGAGGACGAAGGAGATGAGCGTTATCGAATACGGCGGGCGCAGATGCATGTACGACTCGACGGGCGTAAGAAACCTTAGCGCCGTCATGGCCGCGCACGCGGACGCCGCGGCTATGACATACCACGGAACGTCGACGAGCCTCGTCCGCCGCCACGACATCCTGTAGCAGCCGCATGCGAACATGGCCGCAAGGTGGAGCGCGAGGACGGGCGCAAACGAGAGCGCGACCACGCGCCAGCCCCAGCGCGGCTCGACGAAGTCGAACCGCAGGAGGAAGGACGCGAAGTATGCGCCGCCGAGGACGACCGCATCGATGACGAGACCCGCCGCGCGGGTCAGGAAGAACTTAAGCCACGCCTCGCGAGATCTCGTCATCTCCGCCGCAGCCTCACTCCCACTCGATGGTGGCCGGAGGCTTGGGCGTCACGTCCCAGACGACGCGGTTGGCGCCCTTCACCTTGGTGGCGATCTTCTCGGCCACCGACGTCACGAACTTGAACGGAAGCTCGACGATGCCGGCCTTGACGAACTGCGAGGTCGATATCGCGCGGATGCCGATCACGTATCCAAAGGTGCGCGCGCCGTTCTTGACGCCGACGGACTTCACGTTCGTCATTATCGCGAAGAACTGCTGGGCTTTCCTGTCGAGCTTCGCCTTCTTCATCTCGTCGCGGAAGATGAAATCGGCCTGGCGGAGGATGTCGAGCTTCTCCTTGGTGAGCTCGCCGATGCACCTGACGGCGAGACCCGGGCCCGGGAACGGCTGGCGCATGACCATTTCCTCGGGAATCCCGAGGAGCTTGCCGACCTTGCGGACTTCGTCCTTGTAGAGATACTTGACCGGCTCAACGAGCCCCTTGAAGATGATGTCCTTCGGAAGCCCGCCGACGTTATGGTGGGCCTTGACGGCCTTGTGGCCGCCGACGCCGGACTCGATGATGTCGGGATAGATCGTGCCTTGGCCGAGGAAGTCGATGTCGCCGTATTTCTTCTTGAGGTCGCGGGCGACGTCGGCGAACACCTTTATGAACTCGCCGCCGATGCACTTGCGCTTGAGCTCCGGGTCGGTGATGCCCTTGGCCTTGTCGAGGAAGCGCTTTTCCGCGTCGATCTGGATGAGGTTGATGCCGAACTTGCCCTTGAAGACCTTCTTGACTTCCTTCGCCTCGTTGAGGCGCATGCAGCCGTGGTCGACGAATACGCAGACGAGCTGCTTGCCGATTGCCTTCTGGAGGAGGACCGCGCATACGGAACTGTCAACTCCGCCGGACATGGCGAGAAGGACCTTCTTGTCTCCTACCTGCTTGCGTATCGCCTCGATTTCGTTCTTGATGTAGGCCTTTGCGTTGAAGGTCTTCCCGACCTTGGCAAGGCGCTCCTTTTCCGCCTGGTTCATGTTTTACTCCTTGAGGTTTGTTTTTGAAATGTCCGTATATTATACCATATGTCGCGACGTTACGACGCGGCCTGATGAACATGCACGTCGAGCTGCGGGAACGGAATCGCGACGCCCACCTTGTCGAAGGCCTCCTTGATGCCCTGGATCGCCGCAAAATAGACCTTCCAGTAGTCGGGGGTGTTCGCCCACGCCCTGACCGTAAGGGCGACGGCGCTATCGTCCAGCGACTTGACCTCGGCCATGGGCGCCGGATCGGGAAGAACGCCCTCAATCGCCGAAATTACTTCAAGGGCCGTCTTCTTGGCGAGAGATATGTCGGAACCGTAGGAGATGCCTATCGCGATGTCGACGCGCCTCCTGCCGAGCGCGGAGAAGTTGACAATCGGCTGGCCCCACGCCGCCTTGTTGGGTATCGTTATCTTCTTGTTGTCCGGTGTGGACAGCGTGACGGCCATCATGTCAAGCGCCGTGACGCTCCCCTCGAATCCGGCCACGACTACGTAGTCGCCGACCTTGAAAGGCTCGTTTATAGCGATCATAAGCCCTGCCGCGAGGCTGGCAAGAGATTCCTGGCAGGCAAAGCCTATGACAAATCCGGTGACGCCGAGGCCCGCGATTATCGGCGCGACGTCGACGCCAAGCTTTTCGAGCGCCATCACGATGACGAACGCCCAGCCTATCTTCTCCGCCGCCGATACAACAAAGCGGACTATGAGCGCATGGCGCCCGTCTGCACGCGATATCGCCTTGCGCAAGACGTGCCCGAGCAGTTTCACTATGATGCCGCCGATGACAAGTATGAGCGCGGCAAAACCTGCGTTGGTCGCATGGTAGATGATCTGGGACTTCATTTTTCCTTAATCTCCTTTATTGTTATTTTTCCGCCGGCACTGCGGCGCTTTAGGTCTATGATGCGCTGGTTCGAGCTGCCCCGGAACCTGAGCGAAATATCCTTTAGCTCCTCGACGAACGGGCCATCGACGAGAACATCGACAAGGGAGAGGAACTCGTCAGTGTCGCCTGTATGCCAGCGGCCTGTCGCGCCAGGCCCCTGAAGATCCTCGATTACGCACCCCGTATATACCCACACGTTCTTCGACTCGCCGAAACGCTCCCTGAGGCGGCGCAGGAACGGCACGAGGACGCGCTGGTTCTCGGGCTCCATAGGCTCGCCGCCGAGTATCGAAAGCCCTGCGATGTGCGATGGGGAAAGAAGCCTTTCAATCTCCTCCTCGGTTTCTTTCGTAAAAGGGTCGCCGTAGGCGAAGTCCCACTGCTCGGGGTTGAAGCATCCTTTGCAGTGGTGCGTGCAGCCTGAAACGAAGAGCGAGACACGCACTCCCTCTCCATTGGCGATGTCGCATCCTCTTATCGCCGCGTAGTTCACAGGGAATAACCTTTCATGTCTGATATTCTACCATTTCCCCGCCTCTTGGTAAAGCGAAGTTTCCGTGGAGTTTCACGATTTTTGATATACTGTGCGGTATGGAAGCGAAAACCACATGGACCGTCCGCTGCGCCGACTACGAAAACGCGCTCCCGCCAGCGTTCGAACGCCTTCTCGCCGAGAGCTCCCTGCTCAATCCGCAGGCAGTCGCAGGGCGCCGCGTGCTCGTCAAGCCCAACCTCCTGACAGACCGTGCGCCAGAGCAGGCCGTGACCACCCATCCCGCCCTTCTCCGACTCGTCATTCGCCACTTGAAGTCAGCCGGCGCCGTCGTCTCCGTCGGCGACAGCCCCGCCAGCGCAACAAACATCCGTTCCGTGCTGGAGAAAACGCAAATAGGTGCAGTCTGCAAGGAAGAGGGAGTCCCATTCGCCTCTTTCGAGCAAGAGGGCGCTCGCGCCTACTCGGTGAACGGATTCGACTTCACTCTTGCCTGTCCCGTGGTCGAGGCCGACTTGATCGTAAGCCTGCCAAAGGTGAAGAGCCACGCGCTCACGAAGCTCACGGCCGCCGTCAAGAACCTCTATGGCGCAGTGCCGGGATACAGCAAGACAACGCTGCACCGCCTCCATCCAAGGCCCAACGAATTTGGTCGTCTCGTCCAGGCCGTCTGGCGCGTCCTGCCGCCGACTGTCAGCATCGCGGACGCCGTAATCGGCATGGAGGGCCAGGGGCCCGCCAACGGACGCCCCGTCAAGCTCGGATTCCTCGCGGCGTCGGCAAATCCGTTCGCGCTCGACATCGCGTTGTGCAAGATCCTTCACATAAAGCCGGAGTCTGTCCCTTACCTGAAGGGCATGGTCGGCGACAACGCGCCTGAAATTGCGGGCGACGCGGTTGACATCGCATCCTTTGAAGTCCCGGCGGGGTCGCACCTCCTGGACTTTCTGCCTGAGCGCCTCACGCGCATGGCGGCGAAGGTACTGTGGGTGCGGCCGCAAATCGACGGCGGGCTGTGCATAGGCTGCGGAAGGTGCCTAAGGGCATGTCCCGTAAGCGCCCTCGCACAGCCCGATGCGCAGGGGCGCGGCGTCCCTCTCCTGAAACGGCAAGCCTGCGTAGGCTGCGCCTGCTGCCATGAAGTCTGCCCCAAGGGCGCAATCCGCATGCATGAGTCGCCCGTACTACGTCTCGCACACGCCGTCTTAAGTTCCTAACCCACAGGGGACTCAGGATTCGCCTTGGTCTCTTCGCGGCCTTCGCACTAAAAACAGCGCCATTTCAATGGGCCTCCCCTATCCACACCTGTTTTCAAAAAGTCAAACCGTGGCCATCAGAAATCAATACGAACGAAGCATCGCCCCTCGTCATCCGGAGAAAGCAAACGATATTGCATTAAAAGGCCTCCAATCGTCGAAAAAGCGTTTCCGCCGCGCGCCGTCGGCGCGACATCCCATTCGGCCGACAGATGTTCGCGCATGCCATCTGCCGCGACCCTCCTGACCGGGAACACGAATCTATACGGCACGTCGGCAAAGGCGTCAATCGAGAACGACGAGCGGGAAATCCTGTACACAATGCGATACCGCCCATTGGTCATGAGTTCGTCCGGACTCCATGAGGTAAGCGCGCCAGACGTCTCTGACTTGAACAAGCCGTCTTCAAAGCATGCATTAACCCTGACACCCGCGTCGCAGAGATTGCTAAAGTCTCCGTTGTCCGCCTGCACCTCGATACGCGGCGCAAGCGAACGCTCGAACAAATCGCGCCTCTGCCCCTGCATGTTGTGCGCCTCCACCCAGTAGAACTTCGCCATCGTCCCTGCGGCAATCAATCCACGGTCCATGTGCCAGACAAGCACCGGAGCCCCGCCGCCGACCATCGCCCGCCGGTCTCCCTTGGGACTGTCGTTTGCCGAAAACGTCGCCCGCCATGGCCCGACGGCGACAAGGTCGACATCGAGCGCGTCAACATGCCTGTGCCCGTATTCTGCCTCCCTCGGAAGTTCCGCCGGACTGACGCTTTCCGGCGCGCCCTCTTCAAGAAGTACGGCAAGGGCCTTTGCATGGGTGAAAGTGTGGTGTATGCACGTCGGCTCCCCCGCCATCGCATAGTCCAGGCCTCCTGCGAGCAGATTGTCCCCGCCTGTGCAGCGAGAAAGGAGCCGAAGAGTCCTGTCTATGGCGCGAACTCCCCATGGGACGCCGCGTCTCGCACACCATGCCCACAGCGGCAACGCGCCGTCTGAAGTGCGGCTGCCGTAGTATGTCCATTTGACGGACCTGGAACCCGCCGCATTGTCGATCGCCCCGTCAGGGAGCAGAAACTCCGCGTGCGCCTTTGCGGAAATCTCGACCTGTTCCGCAAGACGGGCGTCTCCGAGCATGTCGGCTGCGGCTGAAAGCGCCGGCAGGGACTCTTCAAGATTGTAGCCGATGTCAATGAAATGCAGTCCGCGCTCCTGGCTTTTGCCATCCAGCGGCCTTCCCTCGCCAAACAGGAATCCGTCATGCGTGAAACATCGCATCACCCTGTCGCGCGCCATGCGCTCCGCCGCAACGCGAAACCTATCTTCGCCCGAAAGCTTCCACGCCAGGGCCATCGCCTCGCAGTAGGCCGCCAGATAGTTCACGTTGGGCCCCGGCTGGAGCTGGAAGTAGTCCATGGTCCAGACGGAGAGACGGTCAAAGGCGCTTCGCCACCGCTCCGCCACGTCATGTGGGAGCGCGTCGCCATATCTCAGCAGCGTGCGTCCAAGCGCAATCTGAGAAAACACGCTGGTGTAAAGCCAGCTGGACTGCTGGTCGTTCACGTAACCGCCGCCCTCGCGGACGAAATTGCGCTCTGTCCACTCCACGACGTCACGAGCGGCGGAAAGCCAGCGGCTTTCGCCTGTGCGCACCCACATTCGAACAAACGGATAGACCGCGTCGCCGGCGCGTCCATGCAAGAATCCGCAAGCAGGGCACATGAGAGCCCCGTGCGTCTCGCGGCGGGGCGTTTCGCGAAGTTGGTTTGCATACAGCCCCTCGCACCAGCGCTCAAACAGCGACTCTGCCGCAAGCCGATTCCAGGAATCATCCTTGGGCTTCTCCACGAGACGTCCGAACCGATCCGCCATGTTGCAGCCGAGACGAAGCCTTTTGGGCGCCATTGGAAGCGCCGGCCACCTGTATTCCCCCTGCTCGACTCTCACCCATCCGGCGTCAATGCCGTCCGGCAGCCTAAGCGAATAACCGCCTTTCTCGTCCGCAGAGGCGGTCAGGGAAACAGGCCATGCCGCAAAGGCTCGGTCAAAGACAGTGACCGACACGTTTCCGCTCCGCGGCACCTTCCCTTCAATGAAACGTTCACCTCGCCCGTTCACGCGAAGCGGGAACGTAGGCGCTGCCATCTCGAATTCCGAAAGCGGCCACTGTCCGCCAGATTCCACGGCCCGCTGGATGTCCGCCAACCTGCGTTCCGCCCGGTCAAGCGCGGAGAGCCTCCACTTTAGGAGGTCCAGGTGGTACAAGTGGCTCTCGGCTTCGGAATGGAATCCCAGCCTGGAGTCGGCCTCGGCCAGCGGGATCATCTCCATAGTCAGCCCCCTCGACTTCTCGAGCGCCGCGCGCATTCCGTCGATGTTCCGGTCGCGCCGCGCCGCGTAAAACGCCAGCACCTCGCGGGCAGCGGCGAACTGGATCGACAGCGCGCGCATCACCCGAAGGTCTCCCTCGCGCTCCCTGTTCCCGGCAAAAGCCAGCGCAAGCGCGTCAATGTCTCCGCGAACCGAATCGAAGCAGTCGGTCGCCATCCGAAGCAGGGCGAGCGCCTCGTCAAGCGTGTGATTCTCCAGGCACTCGCCGATGACGTCGCCGGACATGTTGCGATACGGCTCCCAAGTAGGCTCAAGGGGCTTGGCGGAGATGTCCGGATAGAGCGGCCAGGCGATGCCGGCATGGACGGGACCGTAGTACTGAAAGCAGTTCGACATCGGATAGTTCCTGTAGCCATCGGCAATCGCCTGCCACACGCGGACGACGCGCGAGGCCTCCCCGCCCCAGTCGTCTCGGGCGAGACGAAGCAGAAATGCGTTCTCGTCCTCGGCGTCGAAGTCCTCGTAGGCGAGATAGCCCGCAGCCTTGTTCATTATCCCAGGGTAGTTCCCGAAATACCAGCACATCATCGCGTCCGTAACGCCGACTTCCTTCATCGCCTTGAACTTGCGGTAAAGGAGCCCCGGCGCCGGCACGAACGGGACTGTCGCCACTTCATGCGAACAGCCGACCTGTATCTTCGCCGACAAGCGCGGCTCCTTAGCCCGCACACGTCTTGCCATCTCGCGGAAGTTCCCGGACGGCCCTTCCCACGAAAGCCAGTAGTCTCCGCCGCAGCGCACCTTCCCCAGCTGTTCCTTAAGCGCACCCGACTCGAAGTTGTACTGGAAGATGCAGTTCGGCGGCACGTGGCCGGCGAGACCCTTGACCCATTCCGAACGCGTTGGCAACGGCATCGAATGGTATGGCCATGTGATGGCCTCCGCTTCAGGATTGGCGGACTTCATCCCGGCGGCGAGCGCGCCAAGCGTCTGGCAATGCACCTGCCAAGGGGGGATTTTCGTGCAGAGCGGACACTTGAAATGCCCCGTAAAGTCATTCGTGGCGTAAAGATACGAAAGGCAGGAGGTCGTACGCTCGCCATGCGAGATGTTGATGAATCCGCCAAGCCCGGGCACGCGCGAAAACACGTCCTTCGTCGCCTCTTCGAGATAGCGGCGGCAATCCGGCCTGGAAGAACACATCACCATGCAATCTCGCCCGCGATATCGTGTCGGCTGGCTGAACAGCTCCGGATGCTCTCGGAACAGCGGATCGTCCACAGGCACGATCTTTGGCTCAATCATGAAAAGCCACGTCTTTATCCCATACTTCGCGCACTTTTCGACGGTGCGGTTCAATTTGGCTATGCGCCTGTCGGCCAGCGGATCGCGTTTCGTGAATGAAGTTTCGGCAAGCTCCCGCAGTTCGCCAGTCAGCCAAAGGCCGTTCACGCCATCGCGCGCGAGCCGCTTCAGGTATTCGTCGGGATAGTAGTCGATGTCGTCCGCAAGTTCGTCGCGATTGAAGGGAGGACGCTTTATCGGCCCGAAGAAGCAGCGCGAAATGCGGTTCTTGAGCCACGGCTTTTTCCCTGCCGTGACGGACGCGGGAAGCGCCGCGCCGTGCTTGCCCTCCTCTGGCCTGGCAAGTTCCTCCCGAAACGCCCAGGCGTCAGGGCCCGGAGCCGTCGGGACCGGCGGCAGTGCAAAGGCGAAAACTGCGGCGGCGAGCAGGCTGGACGTCATTTCCGGTCTCCCAGCCTTGTCAAGACGCATCCAAGCGGCGGCATGTCGAACTTGAGCGTCTCCCCATGCACCTGCGGCGGCTCGCCGAACACCGTCTCGGCAACCGTTCCAGGCGCCTGCGCGAAGCGGAATTCCGCGGCGACAGGCTCTCGCGTGGCGTTCACCGCGAGAACCCACGTGGAATCGCCGTCTCGCCAAGTGCGCACCGGAATCTGCCCGTCAGGGCGTGAAACGGGCGACGGCCCGGGATCGAGCAGAAAGACCGGAATGTTCGCCGCGATTTCGCGGACCGCCCTGCATACATGCGGCCAGTTTGCCGCGAAATCCCCGCGCTGCCCGAGGAAACGGGAGAAGTGGTAATAGACGAGCCCGTTCGCGCCCTCGGCTATGCACTGGTACGACATGTTCCTGAACTCCTCGAACGTCGGGAACTTCGGATTCCCAGCCTTGCAATACCAGTCCCAGTCGAACATCTGGGGTATCTGCCACATGGCTCTCGCCCCGAACGTCGCATGCCTCGTCCTGCGCGTCCAGTCCGCCGCCATAGAAATCGGGTGCGCCTTGATCTGCTCGCGCCCGATTGGATACGGGTCGGATCCGACAACGTCGAACGCCGGAAGAAAGTCGCGCATCTCGTCCACCTGGCAGACACAGCACATTGTCGGATGGTCGGGATCAAGCCTCTCCATCAGCTTCTTGCGCCGCGCCATTCTCGGAAGCATCGACAGCGGAAGTTCGTCGGCTAGATACCAGGCGAGCATCGCGGGGTGGTCGGCGCAGAGTTCGACCGCCTTTCTGATAAACGGCTCTTCCTCCGCGACGGAGTTCACCCAGGTGTTCTTCGTGCCGGCCCAGACGTGGTACAGCGACGCGATAACCATAAGATTCTTCTCGCGGCAAAGGTCGAGGCATTCGCGGTTTTGCGGCAGCGCGTACGGCAGAATGCAGTTGAACGGCGCCTGGCAATAGACGGAAAGGTTCGTTTCTCCGTTCCAGTCGATGTGATTCACGTATGCGCCAAGGGGGAAGAACGGCTTGCCGTCAACAATCGTGCGGTTGAAGCGATCGATGGAGACGCGGCGCCGTATCGCACGTTCCGTACGCGTAAAATCGACGGAGGCCTTCCCGATCCTCTCGCCGTCGGCGGCGGCAAGCACAAATTCGACGGGATGCGTTCCAGGGGCGAGTTCGCCCACGTCCACCGAAATGGTCGCCTCGGACGAGGAGAGTTCTCCGGCCTTGCGGCATATCTTCTCGCCGGCGGCCGACATGTATCGGAACGCGCCGACGGGGCGCCTCTCCGAAAACTCCCGCTCCGTCATGTTGATTGCGGCATGGAACGACACCGTCCCTTCCGGCGCCGAATCGCGGTATGCGGACGAGTAGAGCCCGGCTACCGGCGGACGGGCGAGTTCGTACGGCACAAGCCGCACATTGTCGAAGTACGCCTTGCCCCTCGGCGTCCCCTGGACGAAAAGGCAGAGGGACAGCTTGGCCGCCTTCTCCGGGAACTGCCCCTCGCCGGTGACGTCGGAGATCTTCACCCATTCGCCGCCGCTGTCCACGATGCGGTCCGGCGAATACTTGCCGTAGAACACGTTGCCGTCCTTGTCGTGGCACTGGATGCAGATGGACGCCCCGCCGCCCGAAAGACCATCCGTCCGCACCCACGCTTCCATCAGGTACTTCTTCGAACGGTCGATCTCGACCCACTGGAATGGAATGCCGCGCTTCTTCATGCCGAGGCTTCCGTCGTAGCACAGCGCGCGCGTCCCGTTGATGCCCTGTCCCTCCGCCATGCTCCAGCCTGTTTCTGACGGCAATTCCCATGCGACGGCCCCGCCCGCTTTGTCGACCATCTCGAAGTCGGCGTTGACAATGTCGCGAACGCCGGCTTCCGCCACAAGGCAGACTGCGGGAAGGACCGTTCCGCACAGTGCGGCGCACAGCAATCTGGCGCTCATGCGCTGTCCCCTTTACCGGTAAACGAGGACAAAACCGTTCGGGATGACCGTCAAGCCGGAAGCCGTGGCTTTTGCGACAGCATATTTGTCCTTTCCGTTCACGGAGACCCGCCATCTCCTGCCGGAAAGATTGTCGAGCCCCGTCACGCCGACAAACTCTCCGGGAATCTCAACGGCCTCCCTGAAGGAGTCAATGCCTGTGACCTCGATCGTTCCGGATTCCGCGAACGCGAAACCTTCTATCCTGCCGAATCCGCTCGTGCTTACGGAAAGCGACGAAATCGTCACCGGAGATGCGCCCTGCTTCTCGAGAACCGCGCCTGGCGCGACCGAAACGCTCTTGCAGTTGCCGAGCACATTGAACGACGCCGGCGTCTCCGGCGTGCCGCGAATCGGGAAGCTCTTCCCGTCCTGCCACCTGCGGCCTGAAAGCGTGTTGTAGCAACTAGTAGACATGTCGGAATACCACTTCGTGCCAACGATGGACGCATCCCACGACATATTCGTCAAGACATCCCAGTTGACGCCGTCCACGCTGCCCTCGACGCTCCACATCGTCGGCTGGCGGTATTGATTGCCGTTGGTTAGATTGCTGTCGAACCTGCCGGCGATGTCGAACGAGGCGATTTCCGGCGTGCCGTTCGTAAGCCGCATTACATACTTGACCCAGCTGTCCGGCTCGGACGGCGAAAGCGCCGTTCCACCGTCATATCGTACATAGCTCCCTACGAGCGAACTATTTGACGCATCGCACATGTTCTGGATTTCGCGATTGTTCGTCAGCCAAGTATTGACGCTTCCGGGACGATCAAGGCCAATCTCGCCCGGGCGGAGTCCGCTAGCCGCACTCTTCACCACATGGCCCGTCGACTTGTAGCCTCCAACTTGCAGATTTCCGTTATGCCGCGAAAGTCCGACGTTCTGGCGAACGCCATTTGCGTCGTATAGCGCAAAACGCTCAACCACTACATGGTTCTTGTCCTCGTCGGTTGTCGCACCACCATATCTTACGCCCCAGTTTTCCTTCACTGTCAGCCTAAACCAAGTGTACGCGCCGGACGAATTGCGCACGATGAGCTTTCCGCCCTCGACGTTGAGCGGGCCGGAGAAGGAGAGCTCGCGGTCGATTTCAGCCGTGCCCGCGCCGCGCTTCGTCACTCCAAGCTTTCCGCCGTGCGTTCCGTCCGTGATATCGGCATAAGTGGAGATTGCGTTGTTCGTCGCAAGAATGACCAGCGTCGCCGTCCCCGCCTCGTCGTATGCCGATATCCCATGGATGCGCTCGGCGCCGACGGCGGAGGAGAATCCGCCGCTCGTCTTGACTGCGACCTGACGGTTAGACGAGCAGGCGTCATACGCGCCAGTATATTCAAGAAGTCCGGTGCCAGACCCTGCGAAGAGAATGGAATAATCGACCGGTGTTGCGCTGGCGGACTCCACGTACGATCCGTCATGCAGATTCGCCGCCGTACCGAGTGCGCAAAGTACGCCGCGCGATTCCAGCGAGTCGTGGCGCAACACGCCGCCTTCGATGCGCACCGGACCGGAAAGCTCGCTCGCGGCATTGTTTTTGAGGTGCCACGTGCCGCTGCCTTTCTTGATAAGATACACCGAACCGTTGGCTCCTTCGACGAACTTTCCGGCAAACGCGCACTCCACCGTGTTGGAGCCAGTAAGGCAGAACCGCTGGTTGTGCGCCTCGGAAACCGCCCATTGCACACCGCTGCCAAAGGACAGCCCGCCGTGCGCACCCGCGTCAAACGTGGCTGGGGCGTCCTGCGTATAGCCAAAGTTGATATATTTGCCTGTCACGCTCTCGCCCGTCGTGCCGAGATAGCGAAACGCGCCGGAAAGAGGCGTACTCTCCAGTCCGTACGCTTCGCCCAGCGTGACCGTGCCGCGCAGGCCCAGCGATGACGGGTCGGAGCCCGAGTCGCCGAACTTAGCGAAGCCAAGCACGCCCTTGCCGGTGTCGTCGTCCTTGAAGCCGGAGACGACGAGTCCGCCGTTATACCTGTTCGCCGTGCCGGTGAAGTCCACGATTCCCTCTCGCACGTAGACGTAAACGTTGGTGCCGATCGAGCCGGAAAACTCGCCGGGGCCTCCCTTCAGATACAGCAACGAGCAGCGAGCGTTGTGTCTGTCTGGGTTGAGCGTGACCACGCTGCCGGCACCGGTGAACGGCCCTTCCACCTGGAAAGTCTGCCTGTAGGGGAGGATTAGCGTCGCGCCTTGCAGAAGCTCTATTCCGTAGCTGTAGATGTTCCTTGAGCTGACGGTTGTGTCTACGGCCCACGGCGCGCCTAGCGTGCCCGCCTCTATGCGCCAGCGGCTGAAGTAGTAGGTCGCGGTCTCGGTTGGCTCCTGCAGCAAAGTGCCGCCACCTCTCTTTACAAGCGTTGGCGGGTAGGCCTGGCTGGTGCATCCGATGCGACCCGTGACTGTGTTGGTTTTCCCCGACTCCACTTCGATGACGAGCGTCGCGCGCTTCCCGAGCTGGACCTGAACGACTTCGTTTATCTTGGCGAGGGATTCAGCGTATTTCGCATTGCCAGGCAGGAGACTGTTGGTCGCATCGTCCTCCGTGAAGATCCTGTCGGACGCACCCGGCACGGCACTCCCTGCATTGTCCTTGTAGCTCGAAGGGTCTGTCCAGTCCGTCTTGCCGTTGAGCAGGGTGAAATCTGCGGCATATGACGAGCACACAGCCAACAAACAGACCGCAATGGCTTTGCAGGCCGTTGTAGTCGTGATTCGTTCTTTTTGCATAGGCAATCTCCCTCTTGTTTACTAAAATTCTATCAAAAGTTAGCAGTCCCATCCACCCCTTCAAAAGTAGGGGTATAACAATCACGGCAGTTTTTGCTATAATCACCTGCTGTGAAGGCTATATCGTTACTTCTTTTGTCCACGGCGTCCGTGGCGGCGATTTCCTCAACAGCGAGAGACATCCATGCAACAACGTGCGCCGTTGACATTGCGCGCGCCATCGGCAGGATGGAGACGAACGTGCACTTTTCAGTGGAGGCGACCGTGTCCGTCCATCCGCGAAGGGCGATACTAGGCATCGTCGACTCGACAGGCTCGGCCTCGCTCTCCGACTTCCACCACAACCGCTTCGCGGGTGTCAGGGCCGGCGACCTCGTACAGGCGGAAGGCTTCACGAAGACCAGCACAAACTCCCTGATCCCCACGGCCTACTGCGAGCGCATCTCCGTCCTGTCGCACGGGACGCCGCCCCCGCCGACCGACGTCACGGCCTCCGATTTCCACAGCGGCGCCTTCGACCATGCATACGTAAGGGTCAAGGGAGTCGTGCGCGACGTCTTTGTCGACGAGATCGACGCCGAATGGCTGTTCCTCGTCGTCGGGTCGGAGCAGGGAACGGTCTTCGCATCGTTCTGGATAGGCGAAAACGAGGGCCTGGACCTCGCCCACCTCGAAGGCGCGGAAGTTGCGGTTTCTGGCCTGTGCAGAAAACAGCGCGTGGACAGGCGGCTCGGCTCGCGGCACACGCTCAGGCGCACGCTCGTGTCGTCGGGAACCAAGTCGATAGAGGTCCTGAAGGCCTCGCCCAACGACCCCTTCTCCGTCCCCGAACTCGAGTCGGAAAAGGAACTGAGCCCGGAGGAAATCGTTTCCACCGGACGTCGGCGCGTCGCGGGGCGCGTCATCGCGACATGGGGAGGGCGCCACGTGCTGCTAGAGTCCGAAGGCAGGAACGACGCAGTGCAGTGCGACCTGAAGTCTGGCCCGCCACCGGAATGCGGATCGTTCATCGAAGCCGTAGGGCTTCCAGAGACGGACCTTTTCCGCATAAACCTGTCCAGGGCGACATGGCGGAGCGCGAACGCGCCGGCAGCCGCGAGGGAGAGTCCGCCCGAGGCCATTTCGGCAGAACGGCTCTTCATGGACGAAAACGGGAAGCCTGCGATACAGACCAGGTTCCACGGCCGGCTGGTCGAGGTTCGCGGAATTGTGCGAAGCCTCCCGGCTGCCGGAAATCCGGAGAAGCGCATATACATCGAATACGGGATGTTCACCCTTCCGATAGACGTAAGCTCGACTCTGCCACTTGGCGACGGGCTTGCCATCGGGTGCGAAGTCTCCGTCGTCGGCGTATGCGTGGCAACGACCGACATCTGGAACCCGCATTCGCCCTTCCCGCACATACGCGAGGTCTTCGTAGTGCCGCGGTCCCCGGCGGACATTGTCGTTATTCACCACCCGCCGTGGTGGACGCCGCAACGGATGCTGGGCGTGCTGGTCTCGCTGATGGTCCTGCTGGTCGCGATCCTCGCATGGAACCTGTCGCTGCGGCGGCTTGCGGAGCAGCGAGGACGGCAGCTCGCCGAGGAGCTCATAACCCGTGCGGAAACGGACATGAAGGTTCTGGAGCGCACACGCCTTGCAGTAGAGCTGCATGACTCTGTAGCGCAGAATCTGACCGCCGTCGCCATGGAGATCGAGACCGCGCGCCAGTTCCAGGACGGCGCCCGTCCGGAACTCCTTTCGCACCTCGCAATCGCATGGCGCACACTGAAGTCCTGCCGTGACGAACTGCGCAACTGCCTGTGGGACCTGCGAAGCCGGGCGCTGGAGGAGTCGGACATGGAAACCGCCATTCGGCGGACACTGTTGCCTGTCGTAAAGGGCGTCAACACCGCCATACGCTTCAAGGTGCCGCGCGAGATCCTGACCGACAACACCGCCCATGCGATCCTTCGCATAATCCGCGAACTCGCCATCAACGGCATCCGACACGGAGGCGCGTCCTCGATATGGATTGCAGGGAACGTCGACGACAGAACCCTTCGCTTCTCGGTGCGCGACAACGGCGGGGGATTCGACGTGCAGAACTGCCCAGGCGTGGAGGACGGACATTTCGGGATGCATGGCATCCGCGAACGGCTCCGCCACCTGGCCGGGCGCATGGCCGTGGAATCAACGCCAGGGCACGGTACAAAGACTACAATCTCAATTCCACTTCCAAAAGACCAGACATTGCAATCATGAACAAGATCAAAGTGCTACTCATCGACGACCACGCCATCATGCGGCGGGGACTCGCCTCCCTCCTTAGCACAAGTCGGGAGATTGAAGTCGTAGGAGACGCCGGGGACGGGGAGTCCGGCATCCAGAAGGCGACGAAACTCAAGCCTGACGTTGTCATAATGGACTTGATGATGCCGGAGCTGGACGGAGCGGAGGCGACGCGCCGGCTTCTGCAGAAGGCACCGGGAACGAAGATCCTGATATTCACCACGTTCGGTGCAGCGGACGGCATCGGCCACGCACTGGAGGCCGGCGCAAGCGGTGCCATGAGCAAGAACGTAGAGCTTTCGGAACTTGTCATGGCCATCAAGGCCGTCGCAAGCGGCGAACGTGTCCTTTCGCCCGACATAGAGCAAATTCTCAGCGAAGACCCCCCGCTACCGGAGCTCTCCTCCAGGCAAGCCGAAATATTACACTCCATAACGCGCGGGCTGTCGAACGAAGACATCGCAAGGCAACTCGGCATTAGTGTTCCGATGGTCAAGGAACATGTCGCCGCGACATTCGCCAAACTAGGCGCCACGAACCGTGCGGAGGCGGTCGCCATAGCACTCAAGAAGCATCTGCTTAAAATCTAGGGTTTCAAGGGAGACACCCCATTTCCCCTTATCATTTCATCGCAAATTCTCTTCTTTCCTCCAACTTATCCCCTCTCGCCCCGCGCCTCCGCCTTCGCGGCGATTCGCCACCCATGCGACGAGAAGCCAACAAGTCGCACCGCATGCACGCCTACATGCGCCGCATTGAACTTGTGCCCAAGCCCCCATATCCATCTCCTCACGAACTCCTCGCTGCCGTATATCTTCCCCTCGCCAAGCTGCACCATCCTCACCATCAGCACCTTCACCTCCCCTTCCACGG
>Ga0310786_10000768_pt1 | contig 51403 bp, 62 predicted proteins | sample AusTroGonzalo_MG_FD_203881 | JGI IMG/M metagenome (GOLD analysis project Ga0310786, IMG submission 203881) | Bovine rumen microbial communities from tropical cattle in Woodstock, Queensland, Australia - Gonzalo_03 (v2) (version 2) | ecosystem: Host-associated > Mammals > Digestive system >...
TTGATATTGATAAAATGGCAGACAGAGTGGCGAAAAAAGCATTAGATGAATATACATATAAAGACAAGACATTAAGAGAATGGGTTGAAATTATTGTTGCACAGGATTTACTTGCCATTACCGAACTTGAAAAGATAAAGGCAGAAATAGAAGAAAAAGAATTTAAACTTAATTGTGCAACAATGTCTGGTGTTGCATTAAAGACGGCATATATAGAAGTCGCAAAGTTGTTAGACAATCATATATCCGAACTGAAAGGAGAGGGCAATGAGTGACATAATTGACATAATTAAATTGCTTTTAGTGTGGTGGGGAATGCCCATTGGATGTGCAATATTCTGTTATATTTTAGGGTGCATAGTAACAAAGTGGTCAAAGGAGAATAAAGAATGAGACTTATAGACGCAGATAATTACAAAGGTAAAGTTATAGCAAGTCATTGTTATAGTGGAGTAAACAAGTTAATCCGCATTGATGATGTACCAACAGTTGATGTGAATAATTTGATTATTTCCGAATTTGAAAAATTAAAAGAAGATATAGAAGAATATATGATTATTTCATTCTGTGATGATGACGATTTTAAAAACATTAGAAAGATTATAGACAATCATATATCCGAACTGAAAGGAGAGAACAAATGACAGATGAAAGAGTGATTGAAATATTACAAGAAATAAAAGACAAAATAGATACACCAAACAGAGGACGTTGTGATTATTTTATCGTAGACCAAATCGAAGAAATAGTTAAACGAGAGTTAGCAGAACTGAAAGGAGAGAACAATGACAGTTGATATTGATAAAATGGCAGACAGAGTGGCGAAAAAAGCATTAGATGAATATACATACAATGGCAAGACCATAAGAGAATGGGTTGAACTTATGGTAACGGCAGAATTTGTTGTTGAAGTGCGAATGGTTGAAGAACTCGAAAAGATAAAAGAAGAAATGGAAAAACAATCAAATAGAAATTTTTATGAAAATGGTTGGTGGACTTATGTATCAAGTGTATTTGACAAACATATTTCTGAACTGAAAGGAGAAAAGAATGAATAAGGCAGAAATAATTGACGGACTTGAAATGTTATCTTTTTTTAATCAAAGAGCAGGTCGGGAACTTTGGCAAGAAAAATCAAAAGATGTTCAAGATAAAGATATAGCAAAAGCCGAAGAAATATTGCAAAGTGCTATTGCAGAACTGAAAGGAGAATAATCTATGTCAAATAACGAAGTGAGTTATAGATATATACATCATAACAAATGTTCGGGTGGTAGAGCAACAAGAGAAGTTGACGGCAAAGATTATTGTTTAGGACTTCTTGATATGGCTTATGAATATAAATTCTGTGATGAATGTTTAGAGTGTCCAAGATTTATCAACAACAATATAGACAGGATTGCAGAACTTAAAGGAGAGAACAATGAGTAACATAGTAATACAGACATTTCCCGATGGTTCTTCTTACATTTCAAAAACAAAAAATGAGCAGACTAAAGAAGAATTTGCTATTGCCGAACTTGAGAAATTAAGAGCAGAAATTGATGAATTTATGATTATCTCATTTTTTGACGATGATGAGATTGATTATATAAGACATTGTTTTGACCAGCACATATCCGAACTGAAAGGAGAAAAGAATGGGTAAAATATATTGGGACGAAGGCAACGGAAAAGTTACCACAGATTCAAGTTATGCACCTATTATTAAGGGGCAAAACATTTACATTGAAACCTATGAGATTTACGGAACTAACGAAAGAATAAGTATAGCATACACACAAAGTATCAAAGACAATGAAAATATGTACTATTTCAGAAAACGAATACTGAATGCTCACAGACTTGAATATTGTGATTTGGGAAAATTAGTTAAGTTTGAAGTACCAAGTAAAGTCTATAAAATGTTGGCGAGGAACTGAAAAGAGAAAAGAAATAAAGGAGTTAAACAAATGAAAAAAGATTGTTGGAACTGTAAAAATGACTATCGATATGAAAAATTTCCTTGTGATTATTGTCATTCAGAAAATATAAACGATTTTTGGAAGCCAAAAGACGAAATGAAAGATTTTGCTATTGAAGAACTTGAAGAAATAAAGACAGAAATACATCAGATAACTATGAGTGGTTTACTTGGAACAACATTGGTTAGAGTAGAGAAAGTTGACAATATTATTGATAATCGTATAAAGAAGTTAAACAATGAATGAATTACCATATAAAGAATGTCAGTATTGTAAACATAAAGAGTGGTGCGAAAAACATAGACCTATGTGCAAAGGAGTTAAACAATGAAGAAACCGAGATATAATGCTATGGCAAAAGCAAGAGAAAAATACCTTGCAGACAAAAATAAAAAACGCAGAGCAAGGGAAAAACAAAAGAAATGCGATTATGATTGCAAAAAATGTGTTTGGAAAGATACAAATTGTTCGGTAGGAAGGAGTTAAACAATGACAGCACTAAATAAAAAACGCAAATGTCATAATACTCTTTATGATAGGGGCGGCGAAAAAGGAAAATATCAAAAAGGCAAAGGTTTTCTTATGTTTCATAAAAAAGACCGGGTGAGATTAAATGCAGAAGTACACAAAGGAGAATAAAGAATGAATAAATACTATAAATTCAATGATGGGCACTTTACCTATTATGTCAATACTTTGACAGGAGAGAAGAAGTTTGAACTTGAAGAAGGAGACATTGAAGTAGAGTCAAATCTTGACGATTTTAGCAGAACAAGAGAAAAAGGAGAGCTGAAAGGAGAGAACAAATGAGAACAATAACAAAAACACATACAGGAATCATCGTTTCGGATGAGGAATTAAAACTGGAATATCTTTACGTGGGAGATTACGGCAAGGAAAACAACATCAAGGCAGACTTCCTTGGTTATAACAAGAGAATTGATAAGGTCGAACATAAAGACGTCGACATAACCGATAAGCTGGTTGTTACGGTGTCTTCTCAAAAGGGTTGCCCTATGAAGTGCGACTTTTGTGACTGTCCTAAATATGGTTATCACGGTAATGCTTCGTTGGGTGAGTTAATGTCTGAGATTTCAACCGCCGTATCGTTGTCCGGGATTCAACACGGTAAGAGATTGAATATCCACTTCGCAAGGATGGGAGAACCTACATTCAATCCGAATGTTATTCAGGCAGCGAGAATAGCCTATTATACTTTCAAGAGACAGTTTGACGAATATCATCCCGTCGTATCTACAATGTGTCCAAAGAGCAATAAAAACTTGGCAGACTTTTTATACAAATGGGTAGATGCAGGTTATGTGTTTGGTGGTGACGACGGTTACGGCCTTCAGTTTTCTATTAACACTCTCGACGAAGAAGCTCGTAATAAAGCATTTAATAATATGTCTCTTTCTTTACAGGAAATCGGCGATTTAATCCAAGAGTTACCCGACCCGAAGAAAAGAAAATTTACTCTGAACTTTGCCGTAACATCCGAAAGCAATCTTGATCCGGTCCTTATGGATAAATACTTTGACAAAGAAAAATGTATCGTAAAGATTACGCCTATTCACGAAACCTTTGAAGCCATCAGTAATGGCTATGAAATCATAAAGAGTTTTGATGTGTATGAGAAGTTTGAAAAGCCACTTGTCGACGCTGGCTGGGACGTTATCGTATTTGTTCCTTCGGAAGAAGAAGACGCCGACAGAATCACTTGTGGAAATTCGTTAATCGCAAAGGAGGGTTAGTATGAAAAGAATATTAATATTTTTATGTATGATTTGTGCTTTAGGGTTTTGCGGATGCGGTAAAGCAACCGAGACAGACAAGCCCAGTGACAGTATGTTTGTGATTGTCGAAGGCGGAGGATTAAATTCTTATATAATTGCTTATCACAAAGAAACAAAAGTGATGTATGCCGTTTCAAACGGAGTCAACAACAGCGGTACATTTACGGTATTGGTCAATCCCGACGGGACACCTATGATATATGAGGAGTAAATAATATGATAACATCTCAAAAGATAACCAAAATGAGAATTATAAACCAAGAGACTGGCGAAATTCTTGTAGATACCGATAATCCCGAAAACGTATTCATTGATGGTGTTGGATATAATAGAACAGCCATAGATGAAAATGGAAACACAATTGTGGTAGATGAAATAACTACCGATGATCTTAAAGATGTCCCGAGATTTAAGTTACCAGACAGTGTATCTTTTACTTGCAGAATAAAGGAGTAAAATAATATGGCTAAAAAAGATTGTTATTTTTACAGAGCAAGCACTGTTGCGTCTGGAGGTTTCCCTGAATGCTGCATTCACCCAGACACGCCCGATAAACCTAAGTGTTCTAAATGTAATTTATATATAGACAGAAATGGGTTATTCCCTTACGTTGTTGATATGAGCCGAGAAAATAAAAAGAAACTGGAAGCCCAAGAAAGCAGCGTAACGACCAGTCAGATAGTTGCGAGTTGGTACGAGACAGAACCACGGCCAATAAAAGACTATGTTGACAGCACAAGATATGTCACAGCGATATGCAGATGTCCTGTGCCTCTTACAATGGGTATAGTAATAGACAAAGAAAAATGCATAAGTGACGACGGATGGTATCATTTCCGTTGTACGAAATGCGGATTGAGAGGAAAAGTTTATGGATAAATACGAGATATACGAACAAATAGGTTTGTTATATGACCAATCGTTGCTTGAAGATTCCAGAAGCGGCGGCATAAATAATTATCGCTGGGAAATCGGACTTAATGTTTTTGGAATATTATATTCAGATTGTTTAAAAATAGGGCAACATATCAGTGAACAGACAAATTTAGAGGTCAAAGGGGAACTGTGGGGGTATCCAGTAGAAGTCAATCCTAAAGCACCAAACGACACGCTGAAATTGTGGAAAGAGGTAAAGTGATGGATGGGGCAATGCAAAAATTCCGAGACGTCATCAGAGAAGAATTTGGTTGCGAGACTTATTCATATCACGATATAATTTCGCAAAGATTCATCAATCAACTGGAAGAAATGTATCGTCAATCACGCATAAGACAATGCGGTTGTGACGATTATGATGAATATCTGTATAAATATTCTGGTGCCATTCCTGAAATTTATGAACACGTTTGCAGAGATATTGTAAATTATCAACATCTTATCAACAAGCGTGGATATTTAATTGACATAACATTATACGAAAAAATGGTAAAGGACGGCTTGATAAAAAATGATATAACTCGTATATTAAATATGTTAGACAAGATGGCTGATGTAGCACCAGTTGAATTTGACCTTGAAAATTTGCCGAGAAAGATACCAAATAGGAGTAAAAGGAAACCGTATGAGTAATTTTATTTTTCAGAATTATCACAAGCATACATATTGGTCTAATATTAAAGTCCCCGATTCAGCAACTTCCCTTGAAGAATATTGCAAGCGTGCCGTTGCATTAGGCCATGGAATTATCTGTTCTCTTGAACACGGCTGGCAAGGACATTATATTGAGTGTCATCAGTTAGCGGCTAAGTACGGCCTTAAGTTCGTGTTCGGTACTGAAGCCTACTGGGTTAAAGACAGACACGAAAAGGATGGTGCTAACTGCCATATTTGCATCTTGGCAAAGAATGAGAACGGAAGACAAGCGATCAATGACATTCTGTCTCAGGCAGCTATTGACGGTTATTACAGACAGAGTCGTATTGACTTGCCTTTAATAATGACATTGCCTCCCGAAGATGTTATCATCACAACTGCTTGTGTTGCGTTCTGGAAGTATGACGATATTGATTCAATAATTAAGCAACTCTTTAATCGTTTCGGAAAGAACTTCTATCTTGAAGTTCAATATCACAATACACCTTCCCAAAAACAAATAAATAAACACATCCTTAATTTGAGAAAGGAATTAGGCATCCAACTGATGATGGGTTGTGATAGCCATTACATAGACCAGAAAGGCGCTTTAGACAGAGATGAGTTCATTAAATCTAAAGGCATGGAATATCCCGACGAGAATGACTGGTATATGGACTATCCTGACGGCGAAACTGCTTACAGAAGATTCGTTGAGCAGTGCGTTCTTGACCACGAACAGATTATGGAGGCCATGAATAATACAAATATCTTTCTTGAAGTTGAAGAATATGACTGCCCTATCTTTAATCACGACATTAAGATGCCTACTTTATATGCCGATTTGACGCAACAGGAGCGCGATAGCAAGCTCGAAGCGTTGATATGGGATAAATGGTCGGAGTACAAGAAAGAAGTTCCTGTAGAGCGCCACAGTGAATATGAGGAGCAAATCAAATATGAACTTGACATCGTAAAGACAACTTTTCACGCTGATTATTTCTTACTTGACTATGCGATTACCCAGTTGGGCAAGAAAAAAGGTGGACAATTAACCTTGACTGGCAGAGGTTCGGGCGTTTCATTCTTCTTAAATAAACTTTTAGGCTTTACATCTGTTGACAGAATATCTGCCAAAGTAAAGATGTACCCTGAAAGATTTATGTCACCCACTCGTATCTTGGAAACACATTCGCTTGCTGATATTGATATGAATGTGGCTAAGCAAGAACCGTTCTGGGAGGCGCAAGAAGAATTATTAGGATTCGAGCATTCAAAACAGATGGTTACCTTCCAACAGTTGAAGCCTGCTGCCGCTTGGAAAATGTATGCGAAGTCACAAGGCGTTGACTTTGAAACATCAAATGCAATTTCCGGGCAGATAGCAAAATACCTGAAGGATTACGCCAAAGCCAAGGAAGAAGCTGACGACGATGAAGAGATTGATATTGATATTCTTGACTATATTGACGAAAAATATAAGGACATTTACCTAAAAAGTGAGGATTATTTGGGTGTTATATCTGCTATTTCTTCACATCCTTGCGCAAGTCTGGTATATCAAGGCAATATCAGAAAAGAAATCGGATATATTTATGTTAAGTCTCAGTCCAGTGACGGTATGCTTTGTTGTTGTATGGACGGCAAGTGGGCTGAGAAGTACGGCTTCTTAAAGAATGACTGGCTTAAGGTTAATGTAGTGGAAGTAATCTATAAAATCTTTGAGCGTATAGGCATGGAACCGTTCTCATCCACGGAACTTATTGAGAAATGCAAAGATGATCCGTTGCCTTGGAACTTATATAAGCAACAATGCACCAAGGGACTTAATCAGGTTGAACAGCCTTCAAGTTCAACTAAAGTTGGTGCGTATGCACCCAAGAACATATCAGAGTTAACAGCTTTCGTGGCAGCAGTCAGACCGGGTTTCAAATCTATGTATGACATTTTCGAATCGAGAGAGCATTTCGATTACAAGATTCCCGCATTTGATAATTTGTTACAAACAGATGAAATGCCTAACTCATTTGTGCTTTATCAGGAACAAGCGATGCTTACCTTGAACTACGCTGGCATTCCTATGAGTGAATGCTACGCGGTTATTAAAGCCATTTCGAAAAAGAGAGTAGATGAAATCACAAAGAACAAACCTATCTTCATTGATGGCTTCCAAAAGAGACTCAAAGAAGACGACGGCAGCATTTCAGACATTAAGGCCGAGGAAGTAGCACACCAAGTTTGGCAAATTATTGAAGACAGTTCTAAATATTCATTCAATTCCGCGCACGCTTATTCTGTTGCATTAGACAGCTTATATCAGGCATGGCTCAAATCGCACTATCCGTTAGAATTTTATGAGACATATCTGAATATACTTAACAAGAAAGGCGCTAAGGACAGATTAAATAAATTCAAAGAAGAAGCAGAACATTACTTCAAGATTTATTTCCCGCCTTATAAATTTAGACAGGACAACAGAAGTATTACTATTGACCACGAGAATAACGCCATTAATAACGCGCTATCATCCATTAAGGGTTACAGCAATATTGTTGCCGAAGAATTATATACAGCCAGCGCTTATCACGATTTTATTAGCGTGTTGACATATCTGGATGGCGTGTCTATTAAATCAGCAAAGATTATACCGTTAATCAAAATAGGTTACTTTAGCGAGTTCGGTAACGAGAAAGCGTTGCTAAAGTTTATGGATTATTGGGATATGCTCAAGCAAGGCAATGCAAAGCAAATATCCAAAGACAAGGTTGATGACATCATAGGAAAATATTCAGCATATTATGGTAACGACAAGAATAAAGACGGTTCTGAATCAAAATCGTGGAAGTTAGATGCGGACAGAATGCCCGACTTCCTTCAGGACATTCTGCAAGATTGCGTTGATAACATTCCGGCTCCGACGTACAAAGAAAGAATGGCTTGGCAACAAGAAATTTTAGGATATATTGAACTCACTACTGGCAAGAAAGAAGATACTAAAAAGATTTTGGTACTTGACGTTAAGCCCTTAATCGGCCAGTATTCTCCTAATCCTTGGTGTTATAAGGTTGACACTCGATCCATAGGCACTGGAAGAAGCGCTACACTCAATGTGGATGCAAGGACGTGGGAGGCTTACGGTCCATTAAAGTGCTTTGACATAGTAAACGTCGGCCGTCTGGCTAAGAACAAAAAAGGTTATTGGTATATGTATGATTACAGAAAGGTGGCAGAATGAATTTATTTGACAAAGATTCCCGAGAAACAATCGAAATTATTTTAGCAAGAAGAAAAAAAGCATTCGAAGACTTTCTCTCAAACAGCGGATGTCACGATTGCCCCAAGATAATGCACTGCCAAAGAAATGAATTTGAAGCAGAATGGTGTTCTCGTTTTGCTGATTTTTATAACGAGGAATATGGCAAGAATGGAAGGAGATAGAATGAAAAGAAATTACAAAGACGAACCAGTTGTAGAGCTTGTGTTTGAAATGAAAGACGGAATGACATATCACGCTTTCGGTACGCCGATCCGCGAAGAAATAGGATTCTTGAGTGATATATGCCTGCTCTGGACGAAAGATGAATTTATGCGATTACCGATCAAGCAAAGAATGGTGTTGCCGTTTGCGTTTTATCTGCCGCATTCAGACTTATCCTTTAAAAGTGATGGCGGTTTTATAAGCATATTCAGGAATAATAATCTTTTATTTATGCTTAACCGCAACGAAATCAAAAGAATTATATCAGGCATAAACGACTGTCTTGTTGACTTTCGTGAACAAACGTGATATATTAACCATACGAGTGAGAAGATAAAGGAGAACAAATGCTTCACGAAATCAAAATCACGGAAGAACAATACAACCACATAGAATCTATCAGGTATGACCTACCTCAAAAATTCCGATACGTCTCAAAAATATTATCCCCAAAGTACAAGATAACAGAAGAAACAACCTTTATCACATATAAAGACCTGTGGCACTTCTATCTTGTGTTTGAGTGTGATATTAATGAGCCTGCTAAAACGGACGAGACTGAAAAGAAAAAGGAGAACGACGTATGAGTTTTGTAGAAGATTTAATTTCTGAAATGAACAAAGTCAAAGTCTATGACGTAGTAGACAATGACAAGCCTATCAAAACGATAGAATGTAGTGTCGTATGCGACATCATCACGGTACTTTTAGACAAGTACGGAATTGGGGTGGACAATGATTTACATGGATAATGCAGCCACCAATATGGGCAACATAGGAATTTTTAATATCAACAGTCCGTATGCGGACAATAGTGAATTTGAAAACGCAAGAAAGCGCATAGCAAATTGTTTGAAATTAAAAGCAGAAAATATTTATTTTACTTCCGGCGGTTGTGAAGCAAACTCGTGGGCATTGCAAAGATGCGGTTGCAAAACAATTATTACAACCAAAATCGAGCATCCCTCTGTACTGAAATGTTGTGAGTGGTTAAGTAAGAACGGATATAATGTCATTTATCTTGACGTTGACAGATATGGCAGAATTGATGTGCTTGAACTTGACCGAACTTTATCGAAGATTACATTAGCGCCTACGCTCGTTTCGATTATGGCAGTCAATAATGAGATAGGTACGGTTCAGGACTTGAAGGCCATTAGAAAAGTTATTGATTATCACAACGAATTGCGACAAAGAGCAAGTACAGAAACGGGGACCAATTTCTGTGAGCCTATTTATTTTCACTCGGATTGCGTACAAGCAATAGGACATTTAAAACTTCCTTACGACTGTTTGGATATGTTCTCTGCTTCGGGCCATAAATTTGGTTTTAATTTCGGTGTTGGCTTTTTATATAGCCGAATCCCCATTCAGCCATTGATATTCGGTGGTTCACAAGAGAAAGGCTTAAGGGGAGGCACATCAAATGCAAAAGCCGTAATCGAAATGGCAGACAGCCTGACAGACAACTACCAGAACGGTAAGAGACTTCGCAAGGATGAAGAGCTTGTTGCGTACTTAAGGACATCCCTTCAGAAATTCGACGTAGTATTTAATACTCCACCGCATTGTTTATCAAGTATATTATCTGTTTCTTTTAAAAATATTGATTCAGAAAAATTAATGATGTTCTTAAAGGATTTCGACATATTTGTTTCAGCAGGCAGTGCTTGTGCCGCGGATCACAAAGAACCATCGCATGTACTCAAGGCTATCGGAGTTCCTAAAGATTATATCCACGGAACAATCCGTTTCTCGCTTTCGTCAAAACTTACTTCAAAAGAAGATATTGACCAAGTGATGAGCCTAATAAAACAGTTTTTGGAGAATCAATAATGAAAAGAATTGACAAATTTAATCTCGTCTTACACGAAATACAATCCATCTTAACAATTATATTTCTTTTCTTGGGTGGGTTGTTCTTCACATTAGAGATAACAATGCTTATCCAAATGGATAAACAAGAGCAACCGATAGTGATAGACGAGACAGAAGAAGTCATTGAAGAAATCGTTGTCGACGAACCAGTAGTGGTAGAAATACCACCTACGAGAGAAGAATTGATGTTTGAAGACTTCGAAGCATTGACTCAAATTGAGGATAAAAAGGATTGGTATCTTGCTTATAAAGGTTTCCTTGAGGACTATCCCGAGTATGACCGGGGTTCAACGCTTTATGACAGATACAACGACGATGAGATTTATTTGATGGAACGAGTTATAGAAACCGAAACATACGGCTGTGACTTTGAAGCCAAATCTCACGTAGCAAGTGTTATCTTAAACCGCATTGAAGGAGATAATAATTTCTCCAACGATGCAACAACAGTTTGTACTTCTCCTAACCAGTTCGTTTACGGAAGAAAACAAATATCGGAAGATACAATACTTGCTCTGGAATATGCTGCCGAGATAGAGGACACTGCTCAAGGTGCTCTGTACTTTAACAGTATGGAACCGATGGACTCTTGGAACGGCAGGGAAAGAAAGTTTACAGACCACGTAGGTCACTCATTTTATTAATATGGGTACGGCTGTAATAATAATACTATTACTTGTTATAGTGGTAGTTTTATTCTGCGACGATTGGAGAAAGAGAAAATGAACATACTGTATTGTGGAGTAAAACAAGAAATTAAAAAACTTGCGGAAGAGATTCATAGCAGGTTCGATTATAACGGCGAATATGTTGAAAGTGCAGAATTGTCGACCAGTATCAAAAAGCTGAGGAGGGCGATAAGTCGAAATGATATTCTAATAATTGACTTGAGTTTTATATCTTCGACAACTGCAATCCTAATTGCTCTTGCAGAAGAACATAACTTAGAAATTATAGGCTATTATTTACAAGAACCTCCACAGAAGACGCGATACTCTGATGTATGTGATGCCATACTAAACGTCGACGACATAGTAGATTATATTGAATGAGGTAAACATTGTGGATTTAATAGAAAAAGAATTTGATTTTTGCGGGTATCATTGCTTGATTACTTTTACAGAAGTAGGATATAGATGTGGATATGTTGTAATACCCGACAATGATTATTTTTACGGAAAAAATTTTTATGACATTAACGATACAAAAAAATTACCAATACCATTGTCCTATGCGGGCCGAACATTTCCACGGCAAGATGGCAATTATTGGATAGGATTCACTTGTGATAACAAAGGCGATAAGCCCGACACAAACAGAGTAAAAGAAATATGGGGAGATAAGGCGATGGTGTTAACCTTTTTGAATATGCAAAAGCTCCCCGTACTTCCAAAAGACGGAACGATCAGAACGACGGAATATGTCGAGGATAAGTTAAAGCAGTTAGTATTGGAGATTAAGAGATGCAATACGGAGACAGAATCCCGGAACTAAATTTTAAAATGCTTAATTATTCAGAGGAACGCTTAAAGAATTTAAGATTTCACAGAGTGTTAGATTCCCCTGAAATGTTTTATATTAAGTTTCCAGTAGACTTATTGACTGCGAGGATTGTTGTAAATACAAAAAACGGCGAAGTCAATTGTTATTTATACGGACAAACTGGAGAATTATATCAGGCATTCTTTACGCATAGCACCAATACCGATAGTTATATTTTTAAAATCAACAAATTATATGTTGAAGAATTGAAGAAGTTTGGAATAAAGGAGATAGAAAATGGCAAACACAGCAAAAAGAGAATGGAAACAGAGTGATTTCAGATTAAACAAAAAGGGCAAGCCTTTTCTCGTAAGAGAAGACAGGTCAGGCTATCAGCCTACGGAAGTTAAACGCAAAGAAGAAATAGACAAACCCAAGAAAACAGATTTCGAAATCATAAGGAGAGAACAAATGGATGTAACGTATGCAGTATTAAAATTCAAGAAACTTAAGGATGACGCAGAATTGCCGATGAAACCTACATTCGGCAGCGCGGGATATGATGTTATCGCTTGTGCGGATGAAATTATCACCATTCAGCCCGGCGAAACAGTAATGATTCCCACTGGTCTTACGGCATCCTTCAGGAAAGAATTTGTCGGTCTGCTCTATTCAAAGGACACTATGGCGACTAAATACGGTCTTGTTATTGCTCAGGGCGTTGCAGTCATAGATTCAGACTGTCGCACTGAATGGAAAGTCCCGATTAAGAATATATCTGACAAGCCTCAATTAATTCGTTCTGGCGACAGAATTGCTCAGTTATTGGTACAGCCCGTATGTAGAGTGAAGATGTTTGAAGTAGATGACTTAAACCGCACTCCTTATAACAGATACAACGGAGGCGAAAATGAAGATGAGTAATGACGATATTAGAATTGATGACGTGTCTGTTGAAACGCTGCATTCCCCCACACATGAAATCATTAAGTTTAAATGGACCGGGAATTTAGGTTTCGGAGAATATACTCTTTATGAAGACCACGGAATATGGCGAGCAGATTCCGAACATATGGATGCATACGATTTGAATAAAACATTTTTAAAACAACTTTTAAATAAATTTGCTGACACGGTAGACGTGGTAAGCTGAAAGGAAGTAAAGGATATGGAATTTTTAACAATCGAAGAAGTTCAACAAATCTTAAGAATAGGCAAGAACTCCGCTTACGATTTATGTAAACGCGAAGACTTCCCCTGCGTTAAGATAGGACGCTCTTACAGAGTTCCGAAAAAAGACTTTGAAGAGTGGTTAAGTAAACAGACTTGCAAGAAGGAGTAATTATGGAATATGTATTGCGCTGAAATCGGTTATCTAATGGCTCTTGTTAAGAAACTCGTTGATAAAAAAGACTATGATACCATATTAAAAACGATGGATAAATATAATCAGAAGTACCGCGAACAATGTTCAACAGACACAAAAGAATAAAAGCAAAAAATCCCCCGAGAAATCGGGGGTATTTTTTTAATAGTGAATGATTTCATAGAAGTACCAGTCGGTGTCTTCTTCACACGTTGCATTGGGATAGTCTTTATAATAGACCGCTTCATGCCAGATGTATTCGTCTTGGAAACGATAATGGAATAATCCACCGTGATTATATTGTGGCCAATAAGGTTCATCTTGCATAACATCTTTAGCGGATTTATATGACTCATAAGTCGTATATTCCAGACCGCCTAAGATGCCTCTGATTGCACTATACTGCCAATAGGATTCATCACACACATCGTTGGGTATTCTAAAATAACCAATAGGTATTCCAAAATCAAACGACTGCCAGTCTTCGTGGCTCCAAGGAAGGTCTTCGTAATGAACACCGCTCGGTGTTTTTCCTGAAGTATTTATAGCATTTGCCAAAGATATTACTGATGTCGAATAAGAGTTATGTGTGAGAACATTCACATTAACCACTTTCGTTCCTTGGAACGCCCTTTCATAACCCCATTCTTTAATAGTGCTTGGTATTACTGCCTCATCTACATAATAATTACGACATTCGTCAAACACAAAAGAACAATCAGAAACACCTTCAGGAATTGTGGTAGGAACATTATAATTATGACACCATTTAAACATATTGCTTATATTCTCAACCGAAGACGGCAGTACAATGTTCTGGTTTAAACTGTCGCAAGAAGAAAACATACCTGACGTATTTACGCAGCCAGATGGTATTTGAATATTATAATTGAGCCTATAACAACCATCAAAACATCTCGCCAATTGTTTGACTGTCGACGGTATCGTGATATTTTGATTAAGATTACTGCAAGAAGCGAACGTCCCCTGCATTTCAATCGTTCCTTCAGGAAAAGAAATATTCTGATTAAAGGACATATAACACGAAGAAAATGTTCCATCGGCAAATTTAAGATTGCTCGGCATTATAACGTTGTAATTAAAATTGTAGCACCCCGCAAATGTACTCATTAAAGCCTCTATGCTGCTGTCAAATGATACCGGGGCGTTGAAATTACCACATCCATAAAAGATTAATGCGCCATTGCAATTTGTAACGGCAGTATCACCATTCCAACCATAAGCATTTTCTGCATTCCCATATACATAGTCAGGATAATATTCTGTTGTGTAATAAGGGATTGAAAACGGCTGGCTTAAATTGTTGCACGATGCAAATATTCTGGTTATACGGGACTGCGACGGGAGTTGTATGGATTGATTAAAATTGTAGCAATATGTAAACATTTCATACGCATCAACGCCATTAGGAATCTTGATGTTTTGGTTTAAGTTTTCACAGCTCATAAACATCTCGTAGCAATTCCGGGCGTTGGATGGTATTCTGATGTTCTGATTAAGATTTCCGCAATACGCAAAACACATATATAAATTTTGCACGCTGTCAGGCAAAAGAATATTTTGATTTAACCGATAATCATATTCAAAAGTATAAGGCATACTCGTAGGGGAGACGCCGTGGAATATGACATTTCCATTAAATCCATACATCGAATAAAATGCCCACGCAAAATTGCCTTGTCCGTATTGGTAATTGTTTGTATAAACGTGAATATCGCCATTGTATTCTTGATAATTGTAGTTATCATCTCTATAACCATTTACCAAATAATACCAACTATTGCAACCCGCAGGAATATTAATATCCTGCTGATATTTGGCGCAATTATAAAACATACAGTCCATTACATTTACCGAGCCATAAGGATCGATGTGAATCGGACTGTTTAAATTACTACAGTTATTAAACATTCCATAGCAGTTCCTTACATCGCTTGGAATCCTAAACGGCGCATTATAATTATTACAATAAGCAAAAGTATTTCTGGCATCGTTATATTTCCATCCGACGCCAGAAGATAAACTCAGAGAGAAAGGAACACCTAACTCTCTGAAATCATTCAATATACTTGACATAAGTGCTCCTTCCTACTCGTGATAACCGTCTAACATTACAGGATAACCCAACAATGTTGACGGTATTAAAACATCATAATTTCCGAAATATGCATACCATTCATTCGCCTTTACTCTGGTAATATAGCATATATCATCCTCGATATAATACTCAAAGAACCTTGCATAATCAAAAGCATCTCTCTTATACCATATTCCCGACATCTTCAATATAGATATTTCATATATCGAATTAGGCTCAAATGTAGGCGGGCCGTTAAGCCATGTCAAACTTCGAGGAGATGTCTCGGGATATTTCAAGAATGTGACTTGCGGTACGGATTCGCCAAAGGTCAACACAAAGTATGTGTGACCTTCAGCACGAACACGTAATACGGTGCTTTCTGTAATTGTCATATAATGCAAGGAAGACTCTCTCGCCATAATCTCGTCAATCGCATCCTGAGTGTTGGTTGCATCCAGTTTCTCGTTGGAAACCGTGATACGAGTGGCGGTCAGATTATCAAACACTTGCTGTTGAACATCAGGATATGCAGCATCGAGTTTTTCCATATTTTCATTGTGCGTATCCAAGTTCCAATACTTACTTCCCAGAGGAAGTTTTAAATTCAAATTAGGGGTATAATTAGCCATAAAACTTCCTCCTTAAATAAAGTTAAGTAAGCAAGTATATTTAGGAGGGACTTCAGAGCCGGGAGCAAGATTTGCCCAATCCCAATATAAATATACTATGCAGTTATTCGTGCCTGTATATGTTCCAGCCCAACTAAAGTACGGAGTTCCATTAGAGTTAAAATTCTGAACGTAGTCTTGATAATTACAAGGACCCCAGATGCCTCGGAAATTTCCTGAAACATATCCATCGCTTGCTCCAAAGAGCCAAGCGGCATTGGATGGACTCGGTCCTCCTGCTCCTTCTATTGTGTGAAAACAAATCTCAACATTGTATTCGTAATTATAGGTTCGGTAAGGGTAATAAGTTTGCGTAAAATTATACCATACCGTTGCATTATTGAGCATATTAATATGAAACAATGTGTCTCCATAAGATACCACACGACCATATTCATCACACTGAGCTGGGGTTAAGCCAGTTACATCAGGACTATAAAGCAATGGGTCTCTACGTGGTATAGGTTTGAAAAGACCACCATTAACCAAGTCATAAAAATCCAATACGTCTGCCTGTATGGTTATGTTTCGTATTTTTGTGTTCTGGCACGCACGGAAAATTCGGTTACAATTAGGACCAAACACAACTTCGGGAATATGCAAATTGCAAGAATTTAAAAATACATTTCTGGCATTGCGAAGATTAGTAAGAGGCAGTGTAATGTGCTGATTTAAATTTCTACAGTTCTCAAACATTCCGTTGACTTCTATAACAGATTCTGGTATCTGAATGTTTTGGTTGAGACTGTGACAATTTTGGAACATATTTACGCATCGCTCCAAAGTGCTTGGCAATCCAATATTCTGGTTGAAAGCATCACAATATGAAAACATATAGGAACTGTCTATTAAATTCGCACTTAAATGTATATTCTGATTGAGATTATCGCAATCATAAAAACAAGAGGTTGCATACGTGACAGTGTCTGGTATATAAATATTTTGGTCAAGACTCGAACAATGAGAAAACGCCGAGTACATTTGTTCTACTCCCACTGGTATTTGTAAATTTTGATTGAATCTTGAACAATAACTAAAAGTTCCATCCATCCTTTTTAACGAACTCGGCAGTGTTAACAATGTATTAAAATTATAACAACTGCTGAAGGTGGATTGCATAGTCTCCACGCTGCTTGGTAAACCAATAACGCAGTTCAGATTGACACAATCCTCAAAAGTTGCCCACAAATTTTCAACACCTTCAGGAAACGAAATAGGATAATTAAAATTGCGACAGTTTCCTAATACTGAACCAATGCCCAGCCATCCTGATTCAAACACAACATCTGAATTAAAACTCGGACATGATGAAAACAACCCATTGGAGTTCCAAATGTGGTCAGATGAACTACTACCCCTGCACACAGGAACAAAAAACGGCTTATTCAAATGATTACAATCAGAAAACATATAAGTAATGTCCGAATTGCGAGGAATCGGGACGGTCACATTAAGGTTATTACAGTAACAAAAACAATAAGCAGCGTTGATATTATCTGGCATTACAATCGCTCGGTTAAAATTACTGCATCCATAAAAACAACTATACATACAATTAACAGTATCTGGAATTTGTATATTTCGATTTAAGTTGTTACAACCGTAAAACGCACTAGACATATTCTGAGGATGAGTACCATCCATAAAACGAATATTGCCATTAAATCCACTCATATAAGAAAAGGCATAACTGTAGTTGTTAGGCTCTCCAGTTCCAGTAGTCGCATACACATTTACATTGGCGGCATAATTGCTACAGCCGTTTAATATATAACCATATGCTATTGCGCTCTCAGGAATATTTATGTCTTGATTGAAGTTAATACAATTAGAGAACATATAGTTCAATGCTCGCAAATTCTGATGATGTGGGTCTATAGATATAGGTGCATTAAGATTTTGACATTCATAGAACATATCCATCGAAGACATAACACAATCGGGAACAGCAAACGGAGCATTGTAGTTTCTGCAATTCGCAAAAATCCACTCTGCTCTATTGGAAACTATATGCGATTGGTAATCATAATAACCAGTAAACCCGACATTGCTTCCCAGATTCATAGAGAAACTATCTTGATTTAAGTTATCAATAAAATAGCCCATAGTTAGTCCTCCTTTCTACCAGTCCCACATATCTGTGACTATCACAACGGGATAGCCATCTAATGTGTCTGGAATATAAATATCTAAATTGCCAAAAGCCGCCAACCATTCATCTCTTTTAACAGACGTCACCCACGCCTTGCCTTCTTCGATAGTGTAATTAAAGAAGTTTTCATAAGCGGGAGGCATAACCAATTTTATTAATCGTCTTCTTAAAAGATTCAGTTGCGCACTCATATATTTATTATCAGCCATTATCTTCTCTTAAACCACATACAATCCAACCTTAAGAAAGATAATTCATAAGTCGAATTAGGCTGGAATGACGGGTGTCCTCCTTCCCATCTAAAATCTATACCCGAATCGGGCAACGACTGTACAAAATTAACTGTCGGCACAGTCTCGCCAAAATGTAAAATTAAATATATGTGTGCCCACGTAGCAATAGTCAATGTGATGTTCTGGTCTACATAGACTTCGTAAGTATTACCGTCTATAAGTGTACCAGCCAAACCATCAATTGCATCTTGCACATTTGTCGCATCGAGGCCGCTTTCTGTATTATCGTATCTAACCAGCTCTCCCGGAATCGGTGCTGAACCGCCTTGAGGATCGGTAAGTAATGCATATGCATCATCCAAGATGCGCATATTTCTATTCCAAGTGCTGATATTAAAGTTTTCTGATTCTGCGGGTAATATTAACCCTAAGTTCGGACTTGTCTTTGCCATTATATTTCTCCTTTCATTTAGAATCTATGTAAAACAAAAAGAGAGCCGAAGCTCTCTAATTGTAATGTTTCCATTATTTTTCGATTGAACGGATTGCCTCCATAAATGCACGGCGTTCTGCTTCCGTTGAAGCGTTTTCCATCATTCTTTCAAGTTCTGCAATCTTTTCTTCTTTGCTATGACGTGCGTATCTGCCATAAGCATACCCACCATTACGACCTCTGGAATATCCATCGTCGTTATAATCTTTCATAGCCTTAATTGTTTCGATATAGTTCATAGTCTTTACGGCTTTATAAACATTATCGAGTTCTGTTGGAGTGAGTTCTCCCTTTTTGACTACCTGACCAACTTCGTCTTCGAGCAGGTAACATAAATCTGTCAGTACGTGCATAATTAGTTCCTCCCGTAAGCAAAACCAGTTGTGGTTGTTGTAGGAGATAAGAACTGTTCAAGAAGAGTTGTCTGTCTGGCATTGTCTGCTATAATCTGAGCCGTCTGAGCCGTCTGAGATGCAGATAAATTAGCCATATTGAGTTGGTTCTGAAGTTCAAGAATTTTTTCATTCTTTGCATCCAAGCGGTCTTGACACATCATGTCGAGGATACGCTGGGTGTTGGCCGTATTTGCGGTAAGGACATCTCTGAGTGCGTTATTGACAGCGTTTCTGTCAGCACATCCTTCGTTCGCTACCGTAAACTTTAAATCGGCGATGGCTTCACGATTTGTGCAGCAACAATTTGCAAGCTGAGACGAGATGCCATTTAACTGGCCATTAAGAGCCTGACTGTCTGCAAATCTTTGATTCATACTTGCGATTTGATTCTCGTACGAAGTCTGCATAGAGTTCATAGCACGGTTGCAATCAGCAACTTCTGCATTCGCAAAGCCGGATGTGAGTGATGTCTGGATTCCACTAAGCTGCGAAGATAATCCCGCATCTGCAAAACCTCTGTTGACATCGTTCTGGGTTGCCGTGTTCCACATATACGGAAGGACTGCTTCGTTTCCACCGTAACCGCCAAAGCCACCGAAACCTCCCATAAAAGCAAAGAGGAAGAGGACGATGAGCCAAGAGCCGTCACCACCGAAACCACCAAAGCCGCCATTACCCATAGGTGCAACAGGCATTACTGTTGTGTTTTCTGATAACATTAAATGCTCCTTTCTACCATTTCGGTTAGTGGCCTATCTCCAAACGATAGGTCAGTTTGTATTTACAACTTTTGCGCAAAGTAGTTGTCAGATGTTGAAACCGAACATTCGTGCCTTTTGAAGTATCTGGTTAATACCGCTTGATTGTAATTGTCCGCTGGAAATCAAATATTGATACGCCTGTTGCGGATTATTCATATACTCTTGTGGAATATTAACTTTCTTTTCTGCCAGATACTGCATAGGGTTCTGTTGAAATCTATTAAATTCACTCATTATATTGTTACTTTGTGTGGACTGATAAAGATTATTTGGCATCTTTCTTCTCCTTTCTCAACGCATCTAATTTCTCGTTGATTGAAGCGATAGCATTGTCAAATGCACTTCTCTCTACATAAGTAACTTCTTCAGTACATCTCTCGATATAATCATAGACCTTTAAAGGAAGGGGTTTACCCATCACATCAACCGACTTAATATAAAAAGTCTGGTCTTCTGAATCGAAAATCGGTACCGTGTTGCCGGGTGCGACGGGGTAGGATTTTGCACCTGCCTCGCCACAACACCAGTTCATTGTGCTTTGATAATTATACATATGATTATTCCTCCGAAAAATAATATAACGGTACTTCATCACCACAATCATACGTGTCATAATAATTCCCGTTAACAACAGAAACTACATGGCCGTCCAGATATAAGATGAATTTACCATTTGGGTTATCTTTACAGAAGTCTTTTACGGTATAACAGTCAGGACAAGTGTTCGGGATAATATGTCTTTTATATCCGCTTTGTTTAAGATATGCACCCCAAACATTATTGCTCGATGGCATATCCTTTAATATTCTGCCTAAACGCGTTACATTGTCGTACACATCTACCCAGTCCATATCCAGAGTATTTGCTATGGCTCTTATGACGCAATCGCCTGCGTGTTTATTGTATGGATTTAGGTTTTGATAAATATACATTCCGCTTACCTCTGTTGGAATAATCATACAACAAAAAGGAACACTATGATTTACAAAGTTCTTGTATAGTTTTAATAACAAATTTGTAAAAAACTTGCAAGAAATTTACACCAGTGGTACGAATTTAATCTTCGCCCCTGAGGTTTTTGATACATATTCACATTTCATACCACATTTAACAAACACTTCTTTAGAGTGTATATCTATGTGTGGCTGCTTCTCAAATTCAAAGAAAGATTTCCCACTTGCTCCATAGATATTTACCTTGGCGCATTCATTTTCAGCTTCAAACTCAAGCATCAAATAACCATCTGTCGGAAATGTAAATGTATCTGTTATCTCTACTATCTTACCAAAGTCATTATTCTTTACATCGGGCTTATTATCCCAATAAAACATATCTTCGTCCGTAATAGACATAGTTACAAAAGGCAGTTCAGATACTGGCCTAATGCCGTCCCCGATTTTTATTCTCGGTATATCTCCATAATGGTCATCTGTTCTATAATCTAAAAAGACATATAGAACACCTTGGCTTGATAAATAATCGGGTATTTTTGTCCATTCCGACATTGTGTGTGCCACGATACATCTTCCGCAACCGCCATTTAACTGTCCAGTATTAGACGGAAGCGATACGTGAGCCACTAAAACATCAAATATCTTACTTCGTATTCTCTTTAAATCATTAGCAACCGTCGACGACGATATGTTTAATTGATCCGCTATTTGAAAATCAAGATGCTCTGAAGCTTTGAGTTCAAATATCTGAGATTCTCGTTCCGTAAAATTACATTCCTTGCGGAATAAATCTTTTTGATATGGCGAAAAATCGTGTATCTTCATCCTTTTAATCCTTTCACTTAAATGCGGGGACGCCGATTAAACGCCCCCGCCGATCAATTATTCTTCTTCGGGTTCAGGTGTTACTACGGGATGAGCATACATTCTGTATTCCTGTTCAACACCTTCGCTTGTTAAGATTACCGCACCGTGTGACTCTACTGTAGAAACAGCCGCCGCCGCAAGGATGTTATGGTAAGCATTCTGTGCAGCGAGATAGGTGTCATAAACATTAACAATAGTTGCTACTGTACCAGCATTATTCTGGATTTCCATTACAATGTACTTCATTTTAGTTACCTCCATTTAACATTGCTTTTATTTGTGCGAGTTCGTTCTTTAACTCGTCAAGTTCGGTTCTTAAATCATTGATTTCTTCTTGCTGAAGTTGAACTGTCTTAATGACGGCGGGAATAAATTCTTCATAGCGAAGACCGTATGAGTATTCACCCTCGACTGGCATGGCGTCATCAATTATTTTTCCGTCTACCTCTCTTTTGAACGGAACTGTCTTTTGGTCTTTACAGAATCCTGCAAAGTCCATAGGTGTCATGCCGAGTTCTTCCATTTCTTCTTCAACATCTTGGGCAATCATACCATAGTGAGTTCTACCACTTTCTCCGTCTTTAAATTTATATGATACTGGATTAAGTGCCATAATGAAATCTTTTGCGGTTTCATCCAATGGAACTATGTCTTTCTTTTCATTACGGTCTGATGTGTTGATGGAACCAGTTTGAGCATAAACAGTTGTCCACAAATAACTGGCAGAACCGAGTCTAAGTTTTTTCGTAACAGCAGGAGCAAAACTCCAAGCACTCTCTCTTACTGATAAGTAAACATAGTAATCAGTTTCATTTGATGCCCAAAGGACTAATCGCTGATTAGTTCCTCCGTTTAAACCTCCATATTTAAACTTTAATAAACTACTGTCGAAAGTGGCAACTTCATTTCCATTACCGTCAATCAAATACATGGTACAAAAATCTCTGCCCAAGGTTAATTTCATTCCTCCTTCGTTTGCTGTTACTTGACTTGCGGTAGTTGAGAAATGTGTAGTAGACATTGGATATAAAGTAGTCGCAGTATTTCCTACAGTCGGTCTCTTAGATTCAACATATTTATCTGTAAAAACTGCATTAGAAGGAACACTTGTACCTAAAGTAAAACCATTACAAGAAGTAGCGCTACCGTTAGCGTCTCCCTCGGCAAGTCTATTCCACGTTGCAGACTCAATGCTTGTGTTTGCCGTATTTCTTCTCCACCAAACTCCATTGCCGTCTCTTGTTGCAATTGCTAATTGGGAAGTCCAGTTGGTTGAAGCCGTTGAACCGATAGTAGCATCATTCCAGTCCATAGATAAAACGTGCCACCATTTACCCGCAGTAGGTAAGGTAGGACTACCAGCCTGACCGCTGCTAAGCATTGCCGCCCAATAACCAGCAGTATTAGTGGACATTGATACCCCTCTTAATACTTGGAATAAACCGTTGGCATTGTTGTTGAGATACAATATAGGTCTCCAACTGTCCCAAGAGCCAGAGTTCTTACGCCTCAACCATACATTATTGCTTGTTTCTCCAATAGCAAGTTGCACCGCATAATTTGTATCTCCGCCCATAGCACCAAATACATAATAATAAGCATTATCTGGTACATTTGATGCAGTATTATAATATTCTTTTATAGCAAAACTATTAGTATTGGACACTAAGCTGTTTACATTTGCACCAGAACGCTCGACATTTAATATCTCCGCTTTGCCAGAAATATTTATGGGTTGTTTTCCGTCTGTTCTTAAAGAATACTTCGTACCGTCAGAAGTGCTAACCAAATAAGAGCCAGCAGGCAAAGTATAGTTACTTGCACTTGAAGCCTGCCCATCAATGTATAACGTCTTTGCACCAGTAGAATTTACATTCAGAGTAATCTCGCCAGCATAAGTATTTGCATTAACTAAAGTTAACATAAATATTTGATTAGCCGTATTTGTATAGCCAGTCAACTGAACAACTTTAGCCGCAGTTCCACCAGCCGTATCACAATAACCACTCGGTATAGTATCTGTACCAGTTGCGTGATTCCAAGTGTACTTCTCACCAGTAGTTACCAACGACAAATCTGTACCACCTTGAGCCTCTTGTTCGGAAGTATAAGTTGTATCTGTTGCAGATATAGTAATCTTATCATTAGTTGCATCTGGTGTAAGAGTTACATTATTTCCAGCAACTAATTCAAGCGTATCTGTTTTACTGTCTGCCTGAATAGTTGTGCTACCTACTTTAACATTAGAGAAAGCATTTTGGTTTACTTCTGCCGTCGTTGAGATAACGTGTGTGCTTGGATCGACAGAAATTGCACCAGTACCTGTATATGTTGTATCTGTGAATTGAGCATTAGCGGGTACATCTGAATTAACCGTGTGGCCATTAACTGTACTTGCGTCTGAACAATGTAAAGCAGTATCAACTATCTCAACTAATTTTGAGCCGTCATACTTATACCAAGGGTTGTGTTCGAGCAATGATATTCTACAGTTCGAGGTTGTACTATCATAACAACCACCGACTAATACATACACTTTATCTGTTGCAGTAGGTGTTTGTGTCCACCAAGTCTGATCAAGGTAGAATAATCCATCTGTCGAATTAATGGTGCCCACAAGATAAATAGGTGCATACGGAGTCAAACTGTTTGCCGTAAGAGTTACATTAAAGCAATATCTGGCATCAAATAGGTTTCCTTGCATACTTCTAATGTGTCCCCAGCTTGTAATATTCGTATTAGCATTATAGTTGCCAGATGAATAATAAATCGTGCCACCAACTCTAAATCCATTAGTATTGGCAAGTTTTGTATTTGCCGTAGTTCTGTTTGCATTAGTCGCCGTACCATCAGAAGCAGTACAAATATTCTGATATGTGCCATTACCATCTTGCATCACAAGAGAGCCATTCCATATACCTTGTACTCCAGTTTTCAAGTTGAAATACGCCATAATATTATCTACATTATCACTATCACCAGTCTCTTGGAGTCCACTAGAAGTGCCATTTAAGTCCGAATACGCACTATAGTTAGTTGAACCCGAGCCGGGAACATTTGCATAAGGTGTCATACTATCAAAGAATGTGAATGCACAATCTTGAACTTCAAGAATATCAATAGTAATTGTTCTTGAGTTCGCCGCAACCGTTCTGTTCCAAGCCGATTGAAGTCTCACACCCAATAAATGACCATACTGGTTTGTTATACCAGCAGACGTAGCCCTGTAAAATTCATTATTGTGTTGTGCCAAATAATTTCCATTTGCAATAGTATTAAAGGATGAATAAGCAAGCAATGAAGATTGCGTACCACAAACCCATACATCACAGATAGTTTTAGAATCACTTCTACCAGCGGCAATACTTGTTATTTTATAATGAATTTTAAAAATAGTATAATAATCTGTGGGTTGTATCTTACCATAAAAGAACCATCCGCCAGCAAAATTATCCGCTGTCGCTATGACATTTGTAAAAGTCTTACTCATAATAGGAGTTAAATCTCCGTAATGTTGAGCAAAATCTTCGAATGTTCCTTTCGGTGTTAACGCCTTATTAGTTGTACTTCCGTCAAATGACACGGAAGTTCTTGCAACCTTGTTGCTATCTGAACTATCTGTAACAACAAGTTTATCTCCACTGGCTACTGTAATATCATTTGTCTGCAAAGCACCACCATTAGTAATGTTTCCGTGTGTATGACTTGTAGGTGTACGAGAGTCACTTAATCGTGTATCGTTGCCCATAACAACTTGTGTTGTACTTGCATTACCACTTGTAGGAACATCCTTTGTTGATGCCGTACCTAATCCACTTACTTGTGTATTTGCGATTGCAATATCACTAAAGGTTGCAGATATTTGACCATTTGTTTCCGATAACGCAGTAACTGTTTTACTTGTACTCGGGGTGCCTATTGTTCCACCGTCAAGGGCATTTATTGCACTTGTAATATCGCTTGCTTTGGCAAATGACTCAAATGTTCCTTTAGGTGTAAGGGCCGTAGAAGTGGTTGATCCATCAAAGGAAACCGACGTCCGGGCCACTTTATTACTATCCGAACTGTCAGTAACTACTAACTTATCCCCACTTGCAATAGTAATATCGTTGGTTTGTAATGTACCACCGTTTTGAATATTGCCATGAGTATGTGAAGTAGGTGTTCTCGCATCGCTTAAACGTGAGTCATTACCTTGACATGCTGTGTTCGCATCACTACCGTAAGTCACATTAACGGATACTTTATTACCAGTTGCATTAAAGCCTACTGTTGTACCAGTACCATTAACAAAGTCTACAGCACCAGTAGATATGGCATTACCTAATTTCTCAGTGCCATTAACTTTGATATTTCTCCAAGTATCTGATGTTGTTTCATCGCCCGAAGGAATGAGTAACCAACTGTATGTTGAGCCAGACGGATTATATGATACAAATAAGTCACCGACTTTTGCGGACTGACTTGCGTACGTTCCATCTGTAATTACTTTGTAGGTATATCCTTCATTTGACGCTGAAGCAGTAGGCAGAGATGTAATTGTACCGCCCGTACCCAAAGTACCTTTCATTACCATAGGTTCGGGAAGATTTGCTATTGCAGTATATACCGCACCAGATGTAACTAAATCTGCACTTCCTGAAGTAACAGATGTTGTATAATTCTTACCTATTGCGTTACCTACCGCTGTACCATTAATATTTGTCACGTAAGCATTCAGCCACTTTTTGCTTGAACTACCTAAATTCATAGAGGAGTTCTCATTCGGTATTAAATCTCCATAAATACCATTACATCCACCTCTCGAAATGAATGTCTCGTTAACACCAGCCGAATTATAATTGATTAATCCAACCTGTGCTATTCTACCTGCACTATTATTCCAATTCTTTAGAACTACTCTTATTTGGTTAAAGCCCTGAACTGTACTTCCTCCAGAAGTGCTTGTGTGACTTACCGCACACCACCAATGTCCTCTTGCACTATTTGAAACTGTTGCTTTTTGAGTCCAAGTAGTTTCGGTATTGTTGTTTCTAACCAAAATTATAATATCTTTGGCTCTCCAGTTTGTTGCACCAAAATCAATATAAAATACATTTGAGTATGTGAACATTTTATGGCAAGTAATTTCAATAACATCTATCTCGTCCTGAGGTCTATTAACAGATGCATAAGTAGGAGAAGCATCAAACACCGCAGTTAGCGACGTAGATATTGCCGTACCACTAATGGTATCAGTTGTATAATCTGTAGCCGTAGTAGAATAAAAACTATAACTGCCACCCTTTTTAGTCAAGAATGCCAAATCGTTATTAATAAACGGAATAATTCCACCACCATTTTCAGGGTGGATATTGTGATATACTCTACTTTCAAGATAACCAGATGTTATCTTTTCAGGATTGAGATTAGCATTTACATTCGTTGCATTTAAGTTCTTAGCATATAGGTCACCCTCAACCTCAAACCAAGCACCCGCTGCATTACTTCCATCGCCAATAACTTTTAAACCATAAGGAGAACGATAGGAATCATAATCAGAGTAAATAATCTTTACGCCTTGCTGACCATTTTCGGAAAACGCAATTTGAGGGTTAGTTGAGTTATATGTCATTGTGGCAGTTGTGCCATAAGATATTCCTAAAGGTCCAGTCAAAGTACCGCCAGCTAAAGGTAATTTATCATCACCACTATTGTCTGTGAACACTGCATTGGCAGGAACATCTTTGGAGACTATATGACCGTTAGTTAATTCTACCAACTTACTACCATCATACTTATACCATTTGTTCTGTTCATAGAGGACTATTCTACAATAACTCGTAGTGCTATCATAACAAGCACCAACTAATACATAGATTTTGTTTGTGTCATTTGGCGTTTGCGTCCACCAAGTTTGGTCAAGATAATACAAACCATCGGTTGCATTGATAGTACCCACCAGATATAAAGAGGCATAAGGTGTTAATGAATTGGCCGTCAAGGTCGTATTAAAAGCATAGCGTGAATCAAACAAAGTTCCCAACATAGTATAAACGACCGCACTACCACTTATCTGAGTGTTGGCATTATAATTCGAATTGCAATAATATATAGGACTGCCAACTGTGAATCCGTGCGTGTTGGCAATCTTTGTCGTTGCAGTGGTTCTATTTGCCGAAGTAACAGTTCCATCAGAAGCAGTACAGATATTCTGATAAGTACCATTCCCGTCCTGCATGAACAATGAACCGCCCCATATGCCAACGGCACCAGTTTTACCAGAGAAATATTGTACTCTTTGATTTAATTCATTGTCATCGCCACTTTCTCTTAGACCTCTGTTGGTAGCATCCCAGTTGACAATACCGTTATAGTATGTAGTGCCAGCACCAGTCCAATTCACCCACTTTACAGGCGTCTCAAGGAACTCTACAGTACAGTTTTCACACTCATAATAATCAATTTCAAATGTTCTATAATATGCAGAACTTGTTCTATTGTCCGCATTGACAATATTTATACCAATAGCGTGACCATATCCCGCATCAAAGCCCGCCTTCTTTAAAAGATAACCTGATATGTAAGTATGAACTGTATTATATTTTTCATTCCAATTACAATATATTGCGCCATCAGACCTACCTGTTATTGTTGAATAAGTATAGTGTTTATAACCTGTATATGACGGACAATATGAATATACTTTAAACTTAATTGTCCAAGGTTTATACCAATCATCTGGTTTAACTGACATAAATAACCATGTTGCATCTTCATTTGTGTTCGCACTTGCATAATAACTTGTACTTGCATACGTTTTGCTAATAAGAGGTTTTAAGTCCTCATCGTGATGCCAATGAGAACTTAAAGAACCACTTTCATCCTTTAAATCATAGGTTGTATTATCGGGCAATTTGAGTTGTTTTATATTTGCCATTTAAAATACCCCCTTTTAACTTACTGTTATTGTCGCTGAATTACCATTAAATGTAGGTTGTGATACGTTACCAGTAGGAGTAACAGTACCTGCAATTTGAACCGCCGTACCCGAGAACGTAGGTTTGGAAACATTGCCTGTAGGCGTACCGCTTACGCTGATGGTTGCCTCGGTACCACCGAACTGCAAAGCGTTAGGAACTGCTATATTACCAGTTACAAGTCTTACACCGTTACCGCTAAATGTCGGGTCTGTAATTGTATTGATGCCTGTAGCCACGGTAGTTGCTGAACCAATTCCCGGAAGGGTTCCCGCGTTAAAGTTGCTGTTAGAAATTGTTAATACTTCTGTTACTGAATTTACCGTAAACACAGGGAATACAGTTGCCGAATCCCAAGTAGGTAATGCACCTTGTGATGTCATACCTTTAATACTCGTTGTATTAAGAGTGACTGCGGTTCCTGAACATACACCGCCCGGGGTATAAGTATTTGCACCGCTTGAAGCAACGCTAACTGCCGCCGTTTTGTTTTGATTGCCACTGATTGTTACATTGCCCGCAGGAGTATAAGAACCAGTGGAAGTTAAAGCATCGCCAGTAAATGTCGGTTTTGAAACATTACCGCTCGGCGTATAGTTACCGCTTGAGTTATTCGTAGCAGTAATCGTAACCGTGCTGGGATCACCAGTAAACGTAGGCTTAGAAACAGTACCTGAAGGAGTATAAGAACCTGAGGCAGTATTTTTATATGCCAAAGAACCTAATCCACTCAGGTCACCAAATTCTTGCCAGACGCTGCCATTAAAAATAAACTCTTTGCTACTGTAGTTCGCAATGTTACCCTTTTTGGCCGTAACGCTTTGACCTTCAATAACAATCGGGTTGGTTGACGCACCGTCCGTCAAAGGAGTGGTTGTAACTCCTAAATAATCTGTATATTGTTGTAATTCTGAAATTAAATCTCTCGCCCCTTGGTCGACTATGTCGTATGTATTACCACTGGGTAAAGTAATCTGTTTAATGTTAGGCATAATGTCCTCCTTACTCTGTTGTTAAAACGAGAATCTCATCTTCAAGTATTTGAGATTCATTACAAGATAATTTGCCATTCCAGAAAGTCTTTTCTGTTGTGTTTGTATGAATTGTTAAGTCATCAATATGATTCATTAACATAGATGTGTTGTCCGTTATAAACGGCATATCAATAAGATACGAAGCGCCGTCCCCCACTTTTAAAGCTGGTATTGGATCACCAGTATCGGGATTGTGGTCGTGGTCTGTATATACATAAATCGTATTCGCATCAGAAACTAATTGAGCCTGCGAGTTCCAGTTTGCTTCTGTATCTTTTAATATCTTTGGGATAATCGCATCTAGTCTTGTCTTAAACCTCTGCAAGTGAGGTTTATCTACTAATCCTAATCCCATAATAAACCTCCCTTATCGTAAGTCTTCGTCGCCGTATAAATCGCCATTTAAGAAACCACTCATATACTTGTAAGTCATCTTATCACACTCGCCCGGTTGACGTTTATAGAGTGAATAGAATGTGTACATCTGAATAGTTGTGGTTCCGTTTTCAAAATCGTGAGAAACGCTCTGTATAATATAATCATTCTTAATCTTAGAGCCTTTCTTCTTGTAGTCGATTTTCATATAAGGCTTAGCAAACGGCATAAGTTTAGTTGTAATCGTTATGTTGTCTGTTAATCTTGAGTTTTTCCAGTTTTCATACTGCGCACGTTCAAGAGCCAACTCGTTGGAAGTAATGTTATTAAACTCTCCGTCGCTCTTCATGTCCAGAAGTTCGCCCAATTTCTGTACTACATAAGGAGAGTTAGGACACAAGGTTAAAGACACCGTGTCGCAGTTATAGAAAAGTTCAAAATATCTCTGTGAATATTTATTTACCCATTGCCCGATGCCTGTTACTGGGTCTATATATTGTACCAGTTCTCCAGTGTTTCCGTCTGTTAACACATCGAGAGCGTGTGATTGTGCGACGCCAACATACCACCATTGGAAATTATAATCTTCAAATTCGGGGCGATATATTCTAACCAATTGGAATACGTGAATATGTGTGCTGTCCAAAATGCCTTCTTCGAGTATCTCTCGGGTTTCATTATCGACGATTCCCAAAGGCTCAAGGTCATTAACTTGCATAAAGTCCCACCATTCATATTCTCCCGCAGAACTATTTTCAAAGCGAACGCCTATTCTCTTTCCGTTCTGATATTTCGTAAAGCCTTCACACATGATGACAAATCTTCCATGACCACCGCCATATGTTTGGTCAATGCGTTCGAATACGAATTGTCCACCTACCTGTCCATAGGTCAACTGCATTATAACAGTTCCGGGAGGATATGCCGTATTACCGAAAAACTCTTGTCTGGTAGCAATGAATTGCAGCGTACCACTTCCGCTTCCGTTGGGCGTATATTTAACTCTTATGCCATGGTAGTCTTTCTCAAGGCTTGAGTTCGCATATATATTATATGTCTGAGTTTCCGTTGACGCAGAAGTCCATTCTACTCTGACGCTGGCTTGATAAATATTCTCTTCCGTTGTTCCAGCATAAATATAATATGTGATTAATCCACCTTTTCGTACGCCTTCGGCATAATAGTCGGCATCCAGAGCAGAACCCCAGACTTCACATACGTTTCTAACCTTCGTTAAATCTGTCGTTTCTTGTTCGGATATAAGCATATCCATATAGTCTTCATAATAAAAGTCGTTTTCTTCTGAAAACTCTGTGGGGATCATCTCTACTCTCAGAACACCATCTTCGTCATATCCAGCGTCATAAGCGGGGTAGAGAGTAACTAATTCATCGAGAACTTCCCATACGGTTGCACCCGCAGAGAACTCAAGGTCATACGGGATTTTATTCCATAACGGATGTTTCTTCCTGTACTCTTGATACCCAGTACCACTTTGAGGCATACCGTAATACTCACCTATATCTTGCACGTAATAATTATCTACGTGTGCAGATTTTAAAGTGTCGATTACTGCTTGTTTAATCGTGGTATAAGCAATAGGCTGCCCGGTCTCAGGGTCTTCTTCATAAGCCTGATAAATGGTGCTTAATGCGCCACCTATCTGTCCGTTTGTTGTGCCGTCTAATTGTACGGCAAGGTCGGAGAGTTCAATACTTAAGAGGTTGTTCGAAGCGTCAAAAGTAACATTTGCATTGTTGTATATAAAAGTACCCATCTTATACCAACGATATGTGCCCTTATAAGAATAGCCATTATGCGTTGTAGTATTGTTTTTATTACTTCTTTGGTCTAATATACCAACGCAAACTTCAACCCTTTTATTGAGCCAAATAAGAGACTCTTCGCCTATGTTATTAATTTCTTCTGAAGGTGTCAGGCTGAAAGAAGCCGTTCTCTTTACAGCCGAACCTGAATCTATATTTGTATCACCGCCGTTAACTATTCCAGATAATCGTGTGACATCAGTTCCATCGCTATTCTTAACAAGCACTTCGACTTGTACTTGAATAACGTGTTGTTTTACTATTCGCCAATCTGATTGAGATATTGCCATATTTATACCCCGCTCCAAAAGTCCTCAGGAACATTGATTAACTTATTCTCATATAAGTCTGCTTCCGAATCAACATCTCCGATTTCAAGCCATCCAAATTCAATCTGTCTTGCTCCGTCAATTTCTGCTTGACTAAACAAACTCGAATCTGTTATGCCATCCGTCTTAATTCCTACCATCCACATTTCACCAGAAACACTCTTGATAATCTTTGCATTTCCTTCAGTAAGGAAATCTTTGAAACTTCTTCTGTATTTCCAGTTGTGTTCGGTTTCAAACGTAATGTTGTTTTCAGGCCCGGTCATCTCTAAGAATGTACCAGTGCAAGTTCCTTCGTCATAATTGATAGCAGTTACATTGTAGTAACTGGGCTTTCTGGAATAGATTGGCTGATTAACGGCGTATGGTTTTATCGTGTTAAAGTTTATTGGAGAAATATTTAGCGGAGAGTACCAAATAGCATTCGCATCGCACACCACCAGAACATCGAATTGTGATGCAACATTCACGGTTTCTTCTGCGATCATATTGCCGTCGGCGTTTAAATAAACCACCTTGTATTGATACGTGTAATTATTTCTACAATATCTGTCTTCATAAGTAAATTGTAATTGAGTAGTGTTACCAATGCTTTTTGTGTACACAGAGGTAAACGCAAATTCACTTGATATTTTTCTCTTTAAAACAAGTCTTTTGACATCGGTGTATGAATCATCTCCGTTGGATGTAATAGTGATATATCCATAGTGCGGATGGTTCACAGCATTTAAAGTAATTGCCATTCGTTTCCTCCTTTCTAATAGATACCGAACATGGCGTCTATTTCAGCATTAGTTATAATATCTTGTGGTGTAATTGACGAACCCGGTCCGTAACTACCACTACCATCGTTCTTTGTTATTTTTGAGTCACCAGTTCTACTACCGATGATAAACTTTTTATTGAAGTCGCCATTAGGACAATGAATCCAGACTTGATCGCCACGTTTAAAGGCAACGCCACTGGCATTCGGTATCTTATAACTTGTCTTCTCGATAGTAACGTGATACACTCCTTCTTCGTCGGCATATTCGATAACACCGCCGATGTCCATATCCATTAAATGTTTGGTTCGTTGTTCTATGGCATAGTCTATGGTTTTTAATATATTATCTGTTACCGACATAATTATCCTTTCCAAAAGAATAGGGGAGGACGTTAATCCTCCCCACGTCTTTAATTAAAATATTGTGTTGCTCTTCTTGAGAGCTGTTCAAACTCACGGAATAGGTCGTTTGCTTTGCTTGCATCAGTGATGTTCGGCAAGGTAACATTAAACGTCTGGTTAATCGTTTGACCACCAGCGGGTGCTACCGCAATTTGACCACTCTTAATTCCGCTTGCTATTCCAACCGCCTGAGCCGCTATCGCATTCTGCAACGGAGAACTTGTTCCGCTTGCGAATGAGTGTAACATAGCAAACTTCTTCGGGTTGAATTGCTTCATAGGAACATACTTCGATTTGAGAATCTTTTCTGTTTCATCACCATTAAATACTTTCTCGCCACCCTTCATATCCATCAGGGTAGGAGAATCCACTATGGACGCAGTACCATTCTTATGAACGACAATTTCAGGCGCTATTTCGCCAACAAGAGTTTTGCCCGGCTTCGCGGAGTCTGTACCAGCAAAATTCGCCTTAACTACTTTTATCTTCTTGTTCGGATCGTTGTCAAAAGCACTTAAAGCATCGTTCTTTGCTTTTTCAGCCCCCTCTAATAAAGGCTTCTGCACACTATAAGGCGCACTTGAATTATAGCCATGGTTTCTTAAATAACTATCATAAGCCGTTTGACCAGCCTTTGTTCTATCGTTATTCCTTGTACTGTTGGCCGCAAATTCATTCTGGAATTTTTGACCATTGTATTGCCAATACGAACTCGGTGCCTTAGGCGTCGTAGGAGTAGTATCAACATCAGGCGTAGGGGTAGGCGTAGGAGTAGGGGTAGATTTGGGTGTACCACCGCCCCCGCTACCACCACTGTTAACCGTACCGCCGCCTTCGGCGTTAACGGGATTATTGGCTTCGGCAGTTCTCGCATCAAGATATGCCTGCTTCTGTCTTTGCTGCGCGTCTATATACTGAGCCGTAAAGTTTTCGAGCAGAGTCAAACCGTTCATAATATTGGTTTCCCAGTCGGGTCCTAATATCTCAGTTGCTCTTAAGTTATTCTGTGCTTCTTCGAGTTTGGATGATACCTTACCCCATGCTTCAGAATATTCATTAAGTTTCTTGATTTGGTCATCAATGGACTTTGTTTCAGACTCCATAGCGTCTTGCAGAGATTTGATTTGTTTTTCGTACTCTGCAACTTGTTTATTAGTACGCGCTTTTCTTAAGTTATCTTCAGCATCAGATATGCCCTGTAAGTCTGCTGAGTAATAGAAACCTCTCGATTCTGAATACATCAGTTTCGTTCTCTGGTTTTGAGCACGCGCCAATTCATATTGTGCTTTACTCAATTCCAAGTTCCTATCTATCTCGTCATTCTCGTCCTGAAGGGCATCTATCTTCTTCTGAATAGATTCGATTTGCTCATTGTACGAGTTTTCGATTGTTTCTTTTTGTTTCTCTAACGCATCTGTTTCGTCTTGGAATCTCTTTTGTACGGCACTAATAACTTTGTCATACTGCTGAACTTGTTTCTCATAAAGACTCGCAAGTTCGTCGTAGTAATCTTGTGCTTTGATTTTGCCTTCTCTGTAATACTGTTCAATAATCGCTCTTGACTTATCTACATAAGTCTGGAACGAAATAACACCAGCATCAAGTTCGGCATCGTACATCGCAAGTATTTTATCGAGAGCATCTTTAAATTCGGCTGCTGCGTCCGAACCAGCCTTTGCGGCATCCTTTGCGGCACCACCATAAGCCAATCCAACATTTGCAGTATAATTAAATAACTCATCATACTTGCTTTCGACTTCATCCCATACTTGATCGTAAGTTTTTTCAAACTCAACCACACCCCAAACGTCTGCATATTTGGCGTTGTACTCTGCTATCGTCGCCGAATCCCAACTGCCTTGATTCGGGTGCTTCTTCATGAATGCTTCATATTCGTCTTTATTGCCACCCTGTGCATCTGCAACTTGTTTCAGATGTTGCAATTGATTGATTAACTCGATGCCAACTCCTGCCTGAATTATCAATTCTTTAAGGTATGCTATGTCATCAGCGTTTCTCAAACTCTTTCCGCTGGCAAGTTCTTTCTTGAGAGTAAAGAGAGCGATTTGCTGAGCCGCAGTTCCAGATGCATTTGCAGCATTTAATAATTCAGAAACCTCTGTTGCGGTGAGTTTATTCAAATCATCCGTAGACACAGATAAATCTTGTGTAGATTCGTCTAACGCAACCTGTTGATTGTATTCTTCGATTTGTGTACGAATTTGTCTTTCGGTCGCTTCTTTATTTGCCAGTACGGCCTTAATGGATTTCTCCGCACTTTCTTCCGTTATGCCAGACGCAATTAATTGTTGCTTCGTCCATTCTTTTGTGCTTTCGGTTACTTCGCTTAAAGCAGAGTTTTCAATGGCGTATTCTGTTACTATCTCATCGAAGTAATGCTGAAGGTCGGTTTGTCCTTCCATAACAGCTTGCTGAAATTCTTGGAACGCATCCACATCGCCAAAAGCGTCTTGTAATGCCGACAATGTATTGGCATCTATAAGTTCTTTGTTTTGGAATTTTTGATATGCGTCTTCGAGTTTGCTAACTTCGTTTTTGTAATTAGACAAAATATCTACCGCATTCTGCTGAGCCATCTTGTTGATAGTCTCAATCATTGCAGCAATCTGTTCATCTGCCTTAGATGCATCTATGCCGAGCGCCTCAAGCATATCATCATAATATTTATATTCCTTAAGTGTCTTTTCATCGAGTTTGCCCGCCTGTGCCAGACCAATCAGGTCGTCCTTAACGTCGCCCCAAGTAACCGCGGAATCTTTAGCCTCTTCCATTTCCCGGGTCAGTCTTTGTAAAGAACCGTCTGTGCCCAAATAATGCATTGTTTCCGCAACCCTTCTGGCTTCGTCTCCGACATCTGCAATCAGTCCTTTAATCTTCTTTCCGTCAATCTCCAATCCCTGAGCATCGAGTTTCAGTAAATCTTCAGTTGTCCAACCTTCAGGCATTTGAGATATAAGATTGTCGATATACCGATATACAGTATCTGAATCTAGCAATTCAGCACCATTAGGAGTTTGAAGCATAGGTGTAAATGCAATTTCGACACCGTCAAATTCGGACGATGTTCCGATAACCGTAGAGACGGTATCTGCATAATCTTCTACACTGTCTCCCCAACTCTCTATTGCATCTTTGTATTTATTAAGATTCTCTTCGTCCCACTCAAGAACAGCGCGATTATTCAGGTCAACATTGCCGTACAAGGTTCTATCCAGTTCGGCACCTGCCTCTTTGGCTAACTGCAACTCTTTCTGATATTCTTGATTCAAAACATCATACCGAGATGAAGCCCAGTCAGGTCCAATCACAATATCAGAAGATAACAAAGCACCTATGTTCTCGAATTTGTGTGTTACTTCTGTTGCTTCTTCGCTGACATCCTTAAGATAATCTCTTAATTGTTCAAGACTTTCAAATGTTACGCCCGACAAATCAATCTCGCCCAATTTCTTCAGTTCGTCCGCAGTCAATTGCGTAATCCAATCGCCAGCCAAGTCTTCTTTTGTTTGGCCTTGCATATTGGCACGCATAACTTCTTCGCCGACAATATGATTTGCCAACCTCTTTTGATTATCAGGCACCTCGCTGTATGTCTTGAGGAATGCATCAAGTATTGCAAGTTGTTCGTTAATATCCTTTAAGTCTTCTGCGTCTTGAGAAGTAAATAAGTCCGCATCCTTGCTTTGAAGTTTCTCTCTCATCTCAAGCAATTCTGCTTGTTCTTCGAGAACTTCTTCGTAAAGTTTAGACTGCTCTGCTTCATACGTTCTAATCTTTGCTTGGTACTTGTCGGCTTCTCTTTCATAATCTTTACTCGCCCATTCGGAACCGAAACCACCTTCTTCTAACGCTTGATTAGACAGTTCGAGATAATGTTTCTGCAATTCCCTCGCCTTTTGTATCTTTTGCGCTAACTTGTCGTACTTTTGCATAGTCGTTTCCAGTTCCTCGGATTTATTATCCTCGGGCTGATTAAAGAATTGTCCTACCACGCTTGTACCAAGAGCGCCGTTAAGCAAGAATTTTAACCATTTATTATCTCCTCTATATGCTCCCGCAGAATAGTAAGTATCAAACCCACCGCCTTCTCCAAACCATTGACCTGAGAAAATTTGCTCCACAGTCTTTGAAAAGGGATTATATTTCTGCTCACCAAACCAGAGGTCTGTTCTGTCTTTTGCGTAAGATTCTTCGTATGCAATCTTTAACTTCTCATACTGTTCTATTAATTCTCCAACGTATTTCGCTTCATCTTTCAGATTCTGCTGCTGAGTCTGGCTATAAGCCGTCATGTCCATATTGGATATTTCGTCTAAGCGGTCACGCAACTCGGTCAGCTTAGCGTCATATTCAGATATTTTCTCGGACGACTCTTCCATTCTCTTTTCGATTTCCGCAACGGAATCTACCATAGAGTCTATTGCCTTAGAAACTCCATAAGCCAAACCCACCAAGGCAGTTAATCCAAGAGTCCATTTTGCAATAGCAGCCAAAGTCGCCGGGTTCTTGAGCGACGTTGCCATATTTGTCAACGCCGTATCTTTTCCACCGTTTGTGCTCTTTTGAACTGCGATGACCGTGTTCATTAAATCGTTCCAAGCAGTCTGAGGCTTCTTGTTAACAAGAGAATTTGTTGCCGTGATGACACCGTCCAAGAACATGGACAGCTGGCCCATCCTTCTGGTATTACCTAAGAATGCACTTGCGCCAAACATTGTACCAATAACAGCAATCGTAGGAATTTTATCTGCTATCTTTACTACGTACTCTAAACCTTGAGCAAGCATATCAACAAAGCCCTTGACTTCTTTAGAGTTCAAGACCTTCGTGTAAAGTTCAGATACTTCTGCCTTTAATACGTCAACAGAGTATTGAATTGAACGCTGATAGTTTTCTTGCTCTCTGGTGGCGGAACCCGCAGCATTTTCAGCCGTTTCATAAGCCTTTTCGAGTTCTTCGATATTGTTCATTACAGCAAAGAGAACATTTGAGTTTCTCTTGCCCGCCAATGCTTCGCCTAACGATGCTCTTTCAACGTCAGTGAGTTTGTCCCACTCGTGACCAATACCAATCAATATCTCATAAATTGACTTAAAGGTATCTTCGTCTTCCATAATATCAAAACCAGTAAGCCCCTTTACAAGACCTCTCAGTTTTGAAGTTGACTTAGTGAAATCATCTTCTTCTTCGCCAAGTTCTTCAAGTTCGGTTGTTGCGCCACGAATACGAGCTGACAACGTCTTGAATGTTGTACCAACACTTTCAGGATTTTGAACTACCGCATTGGCCGTCGTTACAAGTGCAATCGACTCCGACAGACTTGTGTTAGCAGCATTAAATGAAGCGGATGATCTTTCCAATGCTTGACCGATACCGGATGTGTCAATTGCGAAGTTGTTGGCTACTTCATTGAATTTATCAACGATAGTTAACGCTTCATCCGATTTCATTTCGAAACCTTTAAGTGTCGAAATCAAGTATTCACTGGCTGTATCGGTAGTCAAGTTATCGCCGACATTCTTGAATAACGTGGTTACTCTAGCCAATTCTTCTGCATCTTCAATGCCATAACCTAATCTTGCCCAGTCCGCAGTCGTATTAATTACTTCTGTAACTTCAGAGCCAAGTTCTCTGGCGGTCTCCAATGAATTTTCCAGACTGATATTCAATCTTTCCATCGTTAATCCATCAGTAACCTTTTTAAGTTCGATGAGCGCCGAGTCAATATTCTTGATTTCGGTATACATCGTCCTAATATATCTAATGATGTCGTGGAAAGAAAGTAACTGGCCTACCCATTTCTCATTTAAGTGAGCCACCTGTTGAGAAACTTTATACAAAGCAGACTGTCCTTCATTTCCGAACTGACGCGCTTCAGCCTGACTTTCTTCAAATTCAGAGACGATTTGTTTCAACTCTTCTTTTGTCATAGAAACATTGTTGCCGTTAGGATCAAACGCTGCCTCTATTGCTTCGCGGAGTTTAATCAATCTCGTTCTTTGTTCATCTGTTAACGCGGTATTGTCTGCGATATATTTGCCAATATTATTTTTGACTTTCTTCATAGAAAGACTGTCAGCCAATAAATCATGTGACTTAAGGAACTCGTGTATTACAGAAGAATACTTAGATATAATCGGCGTAATTTTCTGCATTTCGTCCAACTTGAGAGCGTCGTTTGGCATTGCATTGATTGCCGATGTACGACTAGTTAAATCGCTCACCGCATCTTGTATTGTCTTATAATAAGATTGACCAAGAACATCCGAAAAATGAAGTTCAAAGTCCATCATCTTATCAGGCACTTTCTCTAACAAATTATCTAATGCACTTACCGCTTTTATATACTTAAGTGTTGCTTCTTCTAAATCAACCTCGGTGTTTTCGGCCGGGTTATTGGCAAGATTGTCATTTTGTGCAAGCAAAGGAACGCCGTTAGGTCCCATCCTCATACCCGTAGCTCCGCCCTCGGCTTGATTATACATCGAGGGAGGAATACTCATTAACGCCGCCTTTTCTTCTTCGGCGGTTTCTGTTACTTTCTTACCTTCGTCTTCAAACGCTTTGGTCTTCTTTTTTACAGCTTCTGTAACGCCATTAACTGACTTCTTAAGTTCTTCTAGTTTTTGTTTTTCAGCATCAATAACATTGGTAACAACTTCTTGCTCTTCCTGAAATGCCTTGTCTTTTGCATCAATGGTTTCCTGAACAGATGCTTGTTCATCCGTCATTACGCCTTCATCAGACATTGTTGCACTTTCTTTCTTGAGATTGTTTTTCTCTTCGAGCAACGCATTAACTTCTTTTAAGTCGCCTTTCTCTTCTTCAAGTGCCTCATTCTCTTCTTGAATGGTAGAATCTTTTTCCAAAGCATTCTTTTCTTCAATCAGAGTATTAATCTCTTTGAGATTTTCTTTTTCTAATTCTATATCTGAAATTATTTCTTGATGTTCTTTCTCTACTTTTCCGAGACGCTCAATGTTATTTTCGTCATAAATAACAATATCGTCAGCAATTGTATTTCCCCCATCTACAACATTCTTCAGATATAAACTATCAAACCCTTTGTTTCTTGCATAATTGTTTAAGGTGTCCACAGAATGAAATCCCGTAAGAACACTTGACTCATCAGAAAGAGAAACCAAGGAATCTACCGTCTCTGTGATTGAGTTTCTAAGATTAACCAGAGCTTCGACCGCTTCCCTCTCTGAGTCGTCAAGAGGAAAGGCACGGTCCATGTCTATTAATGCACCAAATATACGAGATATTCCTAAACCCACTCCCGCAAGAGTTGATCGGGCCGGAATATCCTCGGAAGACATTTTTTCTACCGCAGAAGATATTCCCTCCGAATATATTTCAGCCATAGACGAAAAGGCGTCTTGAAATCTCACATATGCATCATCCCAATCGGGATTATCAACACTATACACAGCAGCCGTCGTTAAATCATATGAAAACTTATCCGCAAGAATTTTTATAAATTCACTTATTTGAGAATCAAAAACCTTAACAAGATTTTGTGCTTCTTCTGTTGATTGAGTGAAGTCTAAGGCGTCCCATCTCTTTCCACCAGCGTCAGCAACGAGAGGATTCTTTAAGGTCAACATCGCACGCTCCACATAATCCCCATATGTTCGTGCTACGTCAGGATTGGAAGTATAATAAGTACCTTCATAAGTTCTTCCGTTTACCTTTGAAAGTTTCCCAAACCCAGCCTCATTGGTGCCCCGATATGCCTCAACCTTAATTTCTGCTTGCTTATCTGCGATATCGTCAAGCAATTCTTTTTCTTTTTCAAGACTCTTGTTGGTCGCATCTACAGGTTTTGATTCTCCAAGAACTTCATTCTTTTCCTTTAATGCCTCAATTACATCATCAATAGTCAGTTGAAGTTCTTTAAGTTTCTCCTTTTCTGCATCAACAACAGTATCAACAATAGTCTTTTCTTCTTCAAAGACGCTGTTCTTTTCTTTGACAGCTTCAGTAATATCGCTGACTTCGCCCTCCAGATTTGCAACAACCTTGGTGTTAACAGACTGCGCAACACTAGATTGAGCAGTTTCATTGGCCAATTCTTCTTGCTTATCAGCAATATCAGTAACGACTTCTTTCTGTCCGAATAATTCTTCATTGCACTGCTTTAATATACCAAGATTTTTCTTCGATACATCATTAATTCTAGCAAACTCATCCAGATTCCATTCACCGTCACCATATTCATTAAACTGTCTTAAAAAATCTTTGACGTTTTCAAGGTTCGATGCCTTTGTTTTAAATGTGCCATTTTTGGTAGTTTCAATCTTACCAAACAAATCCTTGAGGATTTGTCCTCTGTCAGTTAAAAAATCAGAACGCAAGTCGGGAATATCGTTAGATACTCCAGTGGCAAGAGAGTTTGCAATCTCTGAAACTCTTCTGGCTATTTCTTGCAAAGTCTTGATAATTTGATTAATACTATCACTAAAACCAAGTTGTGTTTCCGTTGTTGTAGGCCGTGTTAAATCGGGGAAACCTTTGGCTCCACGACGCATAATAACATCTAATTCCTTACCCAATCTAACTTTAGATAATTGTTGTATGAAACCTAACAATTCAGTAAGTCTAGAAACTCCTTCTTCAACGGGTAGTTGTTGAATTTTCTCAAGAGAATAAATTTCCTTAAACGCATTAATATCATAATCATAACGTCCACCGACACTAGGGAGGTTTGTAATAATCGCCGATGCGATTTCGTCAAACGTCACCCTAACTTTCTCTCGAATTTTATTAACGACTTCTCCTTGTTCATTCTTAAAACTTTTAGTTGTGGCACGAGTGTCAAACATTGCATAGTATGAGTTCAGCAACTCGTCGAACCTCTGTTTCATTACAGGATCGTTCTTATTGTCAACGCCCAAATTTGTAACATTGGTAATAGTAACACCTGTACCAGAAAGCAAGGCATCTTTTATGGCATTAACCGAATTTTGTATAGCAGTAAGAGTCGTTGCCAAGCTTGTCAGCTGAGACATATCTAACTCGTTAATTTTATCACTAATAGCGGTTAAAGCGTCACAACAGGGTTGAAATCCTCCGCCTTGAGATTGAGGCGGTTGTTCGGAGTCTTCGTCTCTCAAAGACGCGTCCAGTGAAGTTAAATCGTTTTTCAATGTCTCAATTTGAGTTCTTAATCCTTTAACATAAGATTCGCTATATGTTTTTTCCGAACTCCATCCCTTTAGTTCTCCGATATTTTTGACTTGTTTAACAATCTTCTTTTGCAAGTTGCTAATTGTTTTTTCAAGTTCCAAATTATCATCAAACAACTGCTTTGCTTCAGTGTCATCGTATCCGGCAGAAGGCAGCCCCGTTCCTGCGCCACCTTGATGGTCACGCAAATACCGATTCTCGTCCATCAACTGGGCAATTTCGCGGTCTTTGTCTTCCAATCTCTTTTGGAGTTCTTCAATCTGGTCTTCTAATCCCCATTTATCTTCCAGATTTCGATATGCAGTATCTCCCCAACTTTGAGCATCTTCTTGCGCATCGTTTAATGCTTTTCTTAATTGTTCAACTTGTGAGCGCAATGTTTCGATTTCTGTTTGCAATACAAGAATATCTTGAGATAGAACAGGAGTCGCTTCTCCTCTAGAAACAGCATTAAATAAATCCCTAGCCATCATCTCGATGGCTTCATCTGCACTTAGAGCGCCTTCTTTAATTTGGTCGAAAAGGGAATCGTACAATTCAGATGCCGCAGTAAAAGATTCATTTGTGGTATATGCTCCCGCAATGTCTCCAGTTTCAGAAAACTTAGGACGCGCACCTTCTAATGAACCCCATTCTGTTGCCAGTTTCTTTTCTTGCTCTATTTTAAGATAGTCAATTTGTTTCTTTGTGGCATCGAATTGTTTGGTCACTAAATCAATGGCCTCATTGCCTTGATCGATAAGTTCTTTATATCCTTCAACGTATTCCTTTTGAGCCTTTTCCGCTCTTTGTAATGCTTCTTCACGCAATTGAGAAATAATCTTATCATATTCTCTTTTCACGGTTGAAACACCAGAGCTATAGGATTCTTCCTGACTAAAGCCAACAGGTATATCCAATTGCGCAGCGTTTCTATACGCTTCGGGATATTGAGGAGTAGTACGTTTTAAGCGAGCCATAATATCATAGTATTCTTTTACGATACCCATGCTCTTAATGACTTCGTTACGCGTACCCTGTCTTAATTCACCAGTGCCATATTCTTCATAAATGTGCTCCAGATATTCTTCAGCCTGTTTTGCTTTTTCCGCAATCCCAGATAAATTCTCTGGTTTAATCGAAAAACGAGCAAAGTTTTTACTTAATCCATCGCTCTTTTCCAACAACGGTATCAATTGTGTCATAATGTCAAAGAGTTCTTTAAAATTATCGACAGTATATTGATATCCTCCGCCACTCTTATCCATCAGAACTTTTTCTTGCGCTTTGGCAAAATCAAAGATTTCTTGAGTAGCGTTAGTAACTTGTCCGCCCAAAGCAATATAAGCATTGGCTTGTCTTACAATTGCGTTGGACCTTTTTTCTATCATTTTTTGAAATTCGGGATTATTGTCAGTTTTATTAAATTCTGCGTCTTGTTTTGCACTTTTCAGTTTTTCGTAATCATCTGTAAGTCTTTCAAGAGCAACGGAACGAAACGTATAATAATCATTCATTCCGTTTTTAGATTTTTCGTCGAATGCTTCGAGCAGTTCTTCGGCTTTCTTTTGGTCATTGACATCTAATCCGAATTTAATATTGATATTTCTTTTTTTCTCAAGGTCTGATAAAACATAATCTACACCCTGAAGATATTCAAGAGTATCTCCCTTAGGATTTATTTTTCCACCGACTTTATATTTCATATCATCTTATCCTTTCTAAATTCCTAACAATCTGTTTTTGGAATTTGTCTACATTTTTGTTGTATTCTTCGTAATATTTTGCAAGTTCAAGGTCCATATAAAGATTGCTTTTACGAACTATTTCTTTATATGGAGACGGACTTTTTAATGCGGGCGTAAACCACGGACTATTATGAGAAAATGCTCTTATCTGTCCACCGTATGCCGTCGTTATTGTTACATCTGGCCATCTCCAGTACGGTACACCGGGTTCTGGATGGTCATCACCATCAGTACCTCCGCCGTGCCATCCTTGAATAAACGAGTTTTCGAAGATAAATTCGGGGTCTACACGATGTGTATCTCCAATCCATTCGGGATTAAAGTCAACGCTCCAACTGTCTTCCGTGACGGTGACCTTGTAAGCATTATATAATTCCCACGTACGCTCATAGAAATGAGGTTCGTAATCTTCATAAAACTTATCTATTGAAGTAACTGCTATGTATTTGAGATTGTCAGTTGCCTTTCTAATAAATTTTGCCGTCAGCTTATCATTCTCTGCTTGCATATTTTCCAATGCTATACGAGACTTACGAACTGACTGCTTTAATTCTTTTAGATTCAGTTCTAGTTTCATAGAAACCTCCTTTCTTTTGTTTATAATTGCGCGGGCGAGGATTTACACCTCGCATGATTTCGCTTATCCTTTCCCGAGCCTTGGGGACACGGTACTTGCACAGAGGCTCGCCTACTTTCTTTCCCTTGATGAGCGTCTACTTATTCCGCCACCGCGCTACAAGAGTGTTACTCTTGTTTATCTTTTGTTCCTTCAGGCGCAGGCAAATCACCAATCACCTTTTCTAATTTCGAAGCGAACGCTTCGGATAATCCGGACATATCTTTAATAGCGTTGCTAATAAATCCTCTTGTGCTTGAGTTCTGTAAATGCCAAGTATCAAGCACTTGTTCATTGACAAATAAACACTCATTTAAGTCGTCACCGATTGCTTCAAGTAAAACACCCAATGCCTTGCTTTCTTTTAAACAATCATAAAAACCAAGAGTGTCTAATTTGCCTTTCTCATCTCTCTCCGCTTCAATATCCGTATATAACTTGATTATGGTATGATAATACAAAATCTTGTTAAGCATCATATCCACATACGGAACACCGCCGTTCGGCGTTAAAACCGAGGAATTAAGAACTACTCTCAGCTTGCCCGTCTTTTCGGCAACAGGCACATATCTTCGTATAATTCTCTCTTCGATGAACCTGTCTTTCAAAGTTGTTGCACCTTCAGAGTTAAGTTTATTTAATTGTTCTACAAATTCTGTAACTAACATATTTGATTCTCCTTTTTTTCCTTTAACTGCTGGCGCAGTTTTCTTACTTCGTCGCTTAATTCGTGAACAGCGTAAGTGTGTTGGCTTGCACGAATGTTCGCGTCCTTTTCTATTTCTTTATCGCTATCCTTCACAACAAGAACATCTCTCTTCCTGTCTTGAAAAGATTTCTCATAATACATCTGCTCATCAACCACCGAATACCCGCAAACTCCTCGATACGGAATAATACCTGAAGGAATGTCTCGACCGGGCATCCAAGCACAAATGTTATAAATCTTTTCCCAATAGTTATCCGTCAATGTCATTGTCACAACTTTTCTCGAAGGTCTAACACCATCCATTACTTCTATCGTTGCGATAATGCTCTGTCCTTGTTCGGGAAGATTTACACCGTCGGCAAACTGGACCACGGTATGATAACCGCAGTCCGTCGCACGTATGGATTTCTCATATAAAATAGGTTCCCACGTCATCCTTGTTCTCCTTAATACATAGCAACACCAGTCTTAATGTCGTTATCAATAATCTCCTGAGGAAGCGCTGCACGAATTTTCTTAAATTCTTCATCGCCACCATATTCTTCCGTTCTGACTTTATTCATAAAGTCAAAGAAGGTAATCTCAGGGATAATGTCGATAAGGTCTTGCATCTTGCCAGTTCTCTGTACGGTGTACATCTTCTGCAATACTTCATCTTCGATTTGTGACTCAATCTGTTTATAACACTCGTGATAGAACCTCTTCGCATTAAAGAAGTTCTGCTCAGCAAAGACGGGTTTTTTGGCCAAACACTCGATATAAGTAAAGTATTGACCGATCATAATCTCTGTTACAAATCGAATAAGAGCGCCATTGAACGGATTTTTCTTACGGCAGAACTTAACCGCGTTAATTGCCGCTACCGTTGCTCCCCACTGGCAAAGGTCAAAGTTGTACTGAGGTATTCCTTTGTCATCTATTCCCATACGGGTAATTGAATGTTCAGAACCAGTCCTCCAGAAGTAAATAGGTGCTTCAATGACATTAATCTTTAAAGGACTTCCGTCTATTGACATACGTATCTTCCAGTTGAACTCGCCATCTTCCATAGCACGTAATTCAGAGAACTTAATATCCATCTGCTTAAGGAACTCTACTCTGTACATACGTCCGAAGACCCCAAAATCTTCCACACAGGTCGCTACTCTGTATGCGTTCTCTTATGAACTGCTCTATGTTTCCATAGAAGTTGAGACTATATCACACACCACTTGGGTGTCCTACCATTTCGAACTCGCTTGAGTCCTACTCCTTACGGATAGTCGTTGAACCTTACTAATTATTGTTATACCTCCAATGGTATTTGTGTTTGAAACCACCTGCTTGTTCTCCAGTTAAATGTTTATGAATCGTTGCTCTCGCAATACCAGTGTCTTTACTTGCTTCAAGGATTGATTTATAAACCTTACCAGTTTCGATACATACAACTGATTTACTATTTAGTTCGTTTCCGAGTTTTCTATATACTGGACCATATTTTTTGTAATCCAATAGTTGCATCCAATGAAAACCGCCAGCAGTTGCCCTTTTGTCTGCATTACGAGCACATTCTGCAATATGCACTTTGTTAATGCCAGTGTCTTTGCTCGCTTCCACACTTGACTTATATATCTTATTTGTTTCTAAACAAATAATTTCAATATCGTTTCGTGGTGGATTATCGCCACCCAACGTGGAATTATAACCATTTTCATAACTATCATAGAAAGAAATCCAATATATTTCTCGGTCATTTAATAATTCATCTTCAACTTCCTCGATGATGTCTTTAGTGAAATTTTCTCTTCCATATTTGCGTAATGCTCTATGAAATTTTAAATCACTACCCGATTTCGCATCAGTTAAATGATGATACCACCTTTGAGATGGTGTTTGAATGGTTTGTCCAATATAAACTTTTTGATTAATCTTATTAGTTATTTTATAAATATAACCCAATATTTTATTACAATAATTAGTCTTGGCTGCTGATTACCCTCGCCTTTACGTTAGGGCTTCCAGCAATTAAATAGGTTTTCTATACACATCGCTGTGTAAAGCCGCAGGTTTGTTTACGGATGAAACATATCGTTTCTGGGAACCGTCCTCACTCCCTTAGGATGATTGGTTATTTCCTGATAGAAGATGCCTTGAACTTCAACTACATCCGTTGCTATTCCACCTTTTAAATATTCAAGAGAGAATGCAGTAAAGAAAACATCGTCCGCGTCTATCCAAGTAATCCACTCGGTCTTGCACGCGTCTGCGCATCTCTGTCTTGCTAATCCCGGACCAGTGTTCTTTTCACAATCTAAAATTGTAATATCAAGGTCGGGGAATCTCTCTTTGACGAAATCATAGTTATCTGTCGGATTGTCTTTCGCAATAATAACAGATACTTCGTCTTTAATTGTTTGTGTTTGAATTGATGCCAAGCAATCGCTAATGTGATTCTCAGCCTTATAAGCAGGTATTCCTACTGTTAACCATTTGCTCATAAAAATGTCTCCTTTTTCTCATCATATTTCCTCGATGTCAATTTCGGTTCGAGGGTTCTCTTTGTCATATCCAGCCTTATATGTTAACGACGTTAAATGATTTGAGTCATCATCAACCATAAACCCGGACTCTACAAAACCATCCAAAATAAATTTAGGCACTTGGTTGTCCAAATCGTGCCGACGTCTTGTAGAAAAATATACCGTAAACGTAACTTCAAACTTTTCAAGAAGTTTATTCTGATACCCCATGTCATTTACCCACCAAATAACAAACTCTTTCCACTTCTGCTTAAGAGCATTCATCTGTGGTCTTTTCATAATAAACCAAATGTTTATTGATGGATGATAAGGATGTTCGATAGGAGGTTTACTTGCTCTGGGGTGTTGAGAAAAGTAATACGCGTTGTACCTATCAAGTACATCATTGTCTAATATTAACTTCATAGCCATTACCTAAAGCAACTCAAAAGCCAGACATTGCATCTGGCTTAAGGTTGCATATTAATTATTTTGTTAACGCGCTCCATGTCTTCGGACCTACTATTCCGTCTTTCTGGAGTTTGACACCGTTGGCGTCGACATTTTCACTCTGGAATTTTTCGACCGCGGATTTGGTTTTCGGACCGAATTTGCCATCCACCTTTCCGCAATCATATCCCTTTTCATTAAGGATAGACTGAAGAAGTTTTACGTATTCGCCAGTCGAACCTTTTTGCAATGTAGGATATTTCTTCTGAGGTGCAGGCTGCGCCGAATTAGGTGCTTTGTCTCCATAACAAATATCCATATCAACAACAGAAACAATACCATTGACTCTGCCTTTGCTGGAATACTGCCACATAAACGGATCGTATTTGCCTTTACTCGTTGCATAATAAGCCAGCCACAAAGGATATTCGGACACGTCGTTGAATTTATTCTTGAGATAATCAGGGTTGGCATAAATGCCTACGTTATAACCGTAGCCACTCATAGTCTCAAGGAATTTCTTAACCCATGCCGTTCTCTGTGTCTTATTCAGACCGGGTTTATATCTGTCAGAATCGTATTCCCAATCAGCCCAGACCTTTAAATTAATCTTGCTTCTGTAGGGTTCGATAGTTTCCTGACATTTCTTTGCGTTGAGAATAATGTCATTCTCGGTCTTAGCATATAAGAACCAGTAAATACCGATACCAAGTCCCTGAGATATTGCACCTTCAATATATGTTCTGAACATAGGATCAACATTTGTCTTTCCCCAGCCTGCTCTGATAATTACAAAAGTAACGCCATCCGCTTTGACCTTAGCCCAGTCAATCTTGCCTTGGTAATTACTTACGTCAATGCCTTTAGATTCCATCTGAACCTCCCTTCAACTGTTTAAAGATTTGATTAATACCAGTTGATGCGAAACCAGATACGATACCTACGGCTATGGCAGTAATAACATTGTCTGCGGGGAAGTTGGGCATACCAGTTAAGAATGCTACTGTACCAATAATTCCACCAACTGCGCCAACGATAATAGGGATAAATTTATCATCCAGAGGAGATGCCTTTACGCCCATACCAATAAGATAACAAATGATTGTGATAGCAGGAACTGCAATAATTCCTAAAATATTAAAATCCATTGTTATTCTCCTTTCTTAAGCCATTCATCATACAAGTCTTTCGTATCTTCCCTACTAAAGACGAATACGATTTTGGGTTCATTTGTTTCAAAATTTCTGGATATATAAATATCCAATGGCTCTACGCCACTTGACCAATAGAAAGCGGCCTGTTTTGGATTTAAAACTCGGATACTTCCAGTGGTCTGATATTTCTTATTTCTGTATTCAGAAGTAACTTCATTCATATCCTTTTTCTCCAAACTAAAAAAAGGGCACACATATTTATGTACGCGTACCCTATATTAAATTACTCCGCGCACCCTTCTGCCGGAGCCATAAGCCCAACAGAAGTATCTGCCTCAGAATCTTCTTTCGACTCTTCGACAGGTGTTTCTTTCTCCTTTGAGAAAGAAGGTTTCTTGTCTTTTTTCTGGATTTCTTTTATCTTCTCTTGAATATCATTTTTCAAACTGTCAAATTTAGAAGAATCTAACTGGCCAATCATTTCATTGGCTTCTTCTTTCGTAAGATTCCCTGCACAATAACTTGAAATAGTTTCAAAAACGGTCATACAAGTTTCATCGCAGAAATTGACGTGCCACTCGGGAAGTGGCCTAGGATTACGTTTATTGCATTGGAGGCAGAAATAATACTGTGTGCCACACGCCATGCATTTACAATTAGGCTTTTGCATTGATTTGCTTCTCCTTTCAATCAACAAAGAGGGGCCGTTAAGCCCCTCTTATAATTAATCTTACGATTCAGCAACTTCAGGAATGATAATCTGATAGAGAATCTTCTGGTTATCGCAGTAAGACTGCTGACACTGAATTGTGAAAGGATGGTTACCGTCTGTCGTAAAGCTAAGGTCTACGTTAGCATCGAGTTTTGCGTTAGGGAATACAAGGTATGCGTGAATAAGAGTTGTGGGATCACAAACGTCTGCACCAAGGATTTCCATAACGAACTTACCAGCCTTAGGGAAGTTAACAGCGTCACCTGTAACTGCTGTACCAGCCTCAAGGTCATAATCATACATAACGAAGATTCTGTCGCCTGCCTGTAATGAGGTAGGAGGAGTAATCTTTACGTTAGTTGAATCATAGAAGAACTCGTCTTCGTCAGCAGCAGTTGAACTTCTGCCGTATGCAGTACCAAGAGTACCATCACCATTCATCTTGTAAACAGTTGAAGGTGCTGTCTTAGGTGTC
>Ga0310786_10000769_pt1 | contig 51374 bp, 44 predicted proteins | sample AusTroGonzalo_MG_FD_203881 | JGI IMG/M metagenome (GOLD analysis project Ga0310786, IMG submission 203881) | Bovine rumen microbial communities from tropical cattle in Woodstock, Queensland, Australia - Gonzalo_03 (v2) (version 2) | ecosystem: Host-associated > Mammals > Digestive system >...
GCACACCTATATCATCGCCCTCTCTGGTTACCTGATGGCTTTCTGGCTTCAGCCGCGGCGCACGACGCTCGACTGGGTTCTCTTCTGGCTGCTGTTCGTCAACTTCTGCATCCTGCCTACCGACGTTCTCTGTCCGGCCTGGCTGCATGAATATATCCACGAAACGTTCTGGCTCGACGTCTACTGCATGACATTTGCCTGGCTCCGCTGTATCTGGTGGGCTGTTGGACCTCGTGATGACGATGCTGCAGACAAGCCTAAGCCCCAAGCCGCATCGCTATCACCGAAGGCGGGGCTCCTGCTGGTGCTCCTCCTCTCCGGCGCTGTTACCACGTATGCCCAAGACAAGGCCTTCAAGGTGAATGGTGTCAGCTTTGTGATGAAACCCGTAAAGGGTGGCACCTTCTCCATGGGCGACACACATGGACATCCCTTGGCAGAACCCGACGAAAAACCTGCCCATCGTGCGACGGTGAAGGACTTCTATCTAGGCGAGACCGAGGTGACGCAAGAGCTGTGGAAGGCGGTGACCGGCAAGAACCCCTCCAAGATCCACGGCGGCAACCAGTGGCCCGTAGAGTCGGTGTCCTACGAAGACTGCCAGGCGTTTGTCGAGAAGCTGAGCGCCCTGACGGGCGTCCGTTTCCGCCTGCCTACGGAACAAGAGTGGGAATATGCCGCCCGAGGCGGCCGCCATTCGAAGGACTATACCTATGCCGGCAGTAATGACCCACGTCAGGTGGCGTGGCTACTGACCGACAGTCTTGACCATGTACTTCCTGCCGTGAAAACCAAGCAGCCCAACGAACTGGGGCTCTACGACATGAGTGGCAGTGTGTGGGAGTGGTGCGACAGTCCTTATGAGGAATATGTCAACCCCAAGCGCAACTTCTTCACGCAATGGGTGCGCCGCCGTTTCCGTGTAATCCGCGGAGGCAGTTATTTCAGCTCACCCCATTACGCCCGAGTCTCCAATCGCTATCAGTTCACCGTCTGGCGGCGCGAGCGCACCGTCGGTCTGCGCCTGGCACTTTAGCGACACCCTCAAAGCCCTAACACCTGTTGGTAGATACGCTTCACTTGTCCGGCAACATCCTGACCCTCGAAGCGTCTGACATACTCCTGACTTCCGCGGATGCGCTCTTCCCTGCCTTCAGCGCCTTTCAACATCTGCCGGATGGCACGTGCCATACCCGTCACATCATCGGGCGACACATACAAGCTATCGGGACCTCCGGCCTCTTCCAAGCACGACCCGGAACACGCCACGACGGGCAGTCCGCTATGAATGGCCTCGATGATGGGGATGCCAAAGCCCTCATAACGGGAGGGATAGACGAAGACCTCTGCCTGCTGATAGAGTGCGGCTAACTCCTCGTCAGTAACACCGCTCAACAAGTGGAGACGGTGGGTTTGGGGCAATTGCTTCACGTAGTTCGTCTGGCGTCCAACGGCCACGAGGTGTATCTCGTCGGGTAACTGGGCAAGGGCTTCTACGCATAGGCGCAGGTTCTTGCGCTGCTCGATGGTTCCCACGTTCAGGATAAAGCGTGGGGGCAGACGGAACTTTTCACGTACCCCGTACAATACGTCGTCGCTTAGCTGTCTGGAGAACTTAGCATCACAACTCTGGTAGACGACATCTATCTTCTCTGCAGGGACATCGCCGAACTCCATGATGTCTTGCTTGGTCCGCTCGCTGATAGCGATGATGCGGTCAGCTTCCCGGCAGGTATAACGGAACTTCCAGGCATAGATCTTCGTATCAAGCCAATGGTAGTACTCCGGATGGCGCAGGAATATGAGGTCGTGGATGGTGACAACGCCCTTGATGCCGGACTTCTTGAGTCCTCGCGGCAGTTCGCCCGATAGTCCATGATACAATTGCACACCATCGCGTTGCATGTCGCGGATAATGCCGCCTCCTATGCGCCACAGGCTGCGCTGGAATGCCCATGAGGTCTCCGGATATACCCATTGTGCATTATGCCTTGTGCATTCTGCATTGTGAATTGTGCATTGTGAATTGTGCATTGTTATTCGTGAGCGCAGGTCGTCGCGTCCGGGATCAGGGGCATAGAGCCGGAACTGCCAGTCGTCGCCGCTGCCGGCCACAAGGTCGTTGACCAGCGTACGTCCGTAATTGCCCAGTCCCGTGGCGTTACGTACCAACCGCTTGGCATCCATTCCTATGATGACGTCCTGTTTCATTGATATCGTCCGTTAGTAACCTCAAAATATTTCTTCAACACCATGAGTGATATGAGCCGTTCGCGCTGCTTGTCGCGGAACTGACTGACGTACTCATGGGCATGACGGATGATTGCCTCTGCCTCCTCTGGGTGGTCGATATAGTAGGTCAGCCGTTCTTCCAGGTCGCTGAAGTCGTCGTTGACCTCGATATAATGATAGTTAGGTATCAGTTTCCCCTCCATGAACCACGTCTCGCAGGTCAGTCGCGGGGTGACGGCAATGGAGTTTGACGACATCACCCACTTCAGGTTCGAGGCCACGTCGTTACCTTCGAGCGACATGATGAACTTATAGTCCAGGTGCTCGCCGATGGTCAGCTTTGCCTTCTGCCATTCAGGATGTTCCTCCCAGCAGTTGGTCGACGCAGCATCGACCATCGCCGACTGTCCGTCGGCAAAGCGTCGCATGAAGATATTCCTGTTCTCCTTCAGGATACCCAAATCACCGCGGAAGATAGCCACGTTGCGCTTGTCGCGCCACGCCTTCTGGTCGTCGACAAAGAGGAAATGGCGCACTTTGTCGAGGTTCAACATCACAGAGCGCTGGTTATCGTCGCTGATAGGGCGGCTCTTCAGGACAATCGGCAGCTCAGGAACATAGGTGATGTCACCGTGCCTCAGAATCCACTTCAGGCTGCCGTCAAAATAACGGGCATACTCCATCGCATCGAAATAGTAGCTTTTCTGTCCGGTCATCGGCTGGTCGCTCAGTCGGACGGCCTCCTCGTCCCACTTCCGGCGGTCGTAGCTGCTGTCGGCAGTCAGTTTGCAGTAGTAGTCGGCGCGCTGCATGATATAGTCGCGGTCGTCGCGACGTTCCACCTCGCGGAGAAGACGTCCCAACCGGCACTGGGAGAACACCCAGGGCGTGTACTCCCGCAGGTAGCTGCGGACGTAATACTTTAGCTTGCTGTTCTTGCCACTATGCAGCAGATAGTAGATCTTTCTCTGGTTCATTAACGTCGGATGATAGGGTGAAACGAGCCACGAATGACATACCACAGTGCCTTGAGACGGCCACGTAGCAGATTTGACGTCAGCCAGCTGCCACTGACAGGGTTGTCAACCAGTTCGGGAGAAAAAGCCTGTCCGCGATAGGTAAAGAGTCGTCGGAAAGTAGAAGAGGTCATCCCCCACTTCATCAGGAACTGCATCTGTCCGTTATTCTTCTTGACACGCCCTGTAGACTTCGTCTCGAAGTGGTAGACCCTGCTGGCCGAGAGCCCCTTCATGTAACGAATACCGCAGAGCCACAGCTTGGCCGTGAAATCGGGGTCGCTATACATGCCGGGAGTCAGTTCCACGCTGTAGCCGCCTACCAGGTCCCAGACATCACGATGCACGACATTGGGGGGCAGGGTGGCTCCCATCCAGTCCTGCAGGTCAACATCACGATAGTGCTGTAGCAGCGCCTGTTCCTGGAACGACTCCACCGTGTCGCCATAGTCAGCCACGATGATGAAATCGCCCTTCGTGTGTGGCTGAATGGTAGTGGCTGAGAGGAAAAAACGGTTATCGGGCAGCGACGCTATCTCCTGCAGCAACGCCTCGTCCCATCCTGGCAGTACGTACATATCGTCGTTCAGGAAGCACATATAGTCGGTCTGTACCTTGGTTCTCATCATGTTCATTGCCATGCAGACACCCACGTTACGCTCGGAGTGCGTATAGTCGAGCCCCTCGGCCTTCACCCAATCCAACGTGCCGTCGCTGCCATCGTTGACATGAACGATGATTTGATGCTGGCAGACGGAGTTCTTGCGGATACTCTCTATGCAGAGTTTCAGAAAGGCGAGGTTGTTCCATGAAGGAATCAGAATCGAGAATTTTGCCGTTTTATCCATTCTGTTTTCAATATTTTGGGTACAAAGTTACGAAATTAATTTTATTTTTATTACCTTTGCAAGCAATAAAATATGGCTCTTTACGAAATACGACCCTTACAACTGAGAATTCTGGAGATTCTTCGCGCCGTCGACAAGACTTGTCGGGAGCACGACTTATGCTATTATATCTGGGCGGGAACGATGATTGGAGCCGTGCGTCACAAAGGGTTCATTCCCTGGGACGACGACCTCGACATCGCCATGCCTCGTCCTGACTATGAGCGTCTCATAGCCCACCAATGGGAGTGGCTTCCAAAGCCTTTCGAGATGGTGTGTGCCGAGAACGACGACGCCTATCCGCTGCCTTTTGCCAAGATTCAAGATGGCAGTACCACGCTCATAGAGCGGATGCACCTGAAATATCTTGGCGGCATCTATCTGGACGTCTTCCCTATCGACGGCGTACCCGACGGATGGCTGGCACGTCGCTGGCAGTTCGCCCGCTACCAATATTACAAGCGTGTGCTCTATCTGTTGTTTCGCGACCCTTACAAGCATGGCCACGGTCCCAGTTCATGGGTGCCGCTGCTCTGTCGCCGACTCTATACCTTAGACGGGGTTCAATCGGCTATCCGCCAGATCCTGACCAAATATCCCTATGAGAAGAGCCGTTGGGTAGCTGACTACGACGACGGGTTGCGAGGAACAACTCCGAAGGAGGTGCTCGGGAAACCACAACCTTACCAGTTTGAAGACATGACGGCACTGGGCGTGGAGCAGTATCACCTTTACCTGACGAAGAAATACGGCGACTATATGACCATCCCCGATGGTGAGCACCAGCGCCAGCACAATTTCCACCTGCTGGATTTGGAGCACCCTTATCATGAATATCAAGAGCGCCTATGAAGATTGTCTATTACCTCGTAACGGCAGGATGGTACTTGCTCTCGCTGCTTCCTTTCTGGACGCATTACCTGCTTTCCGACCTTCTCTACGTCATCCTTTACCGGATGATTGGCTACCGCAAGACAGTGGTACGCAGCAACCTCGCCACCTCCTTCCCGGAGAAGAGCGAGGCTGAGCTACGCAAGATAGAACGTGACTTCTATCACTTCTTCGGCGATTACATTGCGGAATCTGTGAAGCTGATGACCATCAGTCGCCAGAACCTGAAGAAACGACTGGTCTTCAAGGGTACGGACGTTGTCGATGAGGTGATTGAGAGCGGACAGTCGTGCGCCGTCTATATGGGTCATTACTGCAACTGGGAGTACGTTACTTCGCTGCCGCTATGGGTCACGCCGAAGGCGCACTGCGGCCAGATATACCACCCGATAGAAAACAAGGACTTCGACCGGCTGTTCCTCCGTCTGCGCCAGCGACAAGGGTCGCAGAGCATTCCCATGCAGGACACGCTGCGCCGGTTGTTGGAATATCGTAAGGAGAAGCAGGAAACAATCATCGGCTTCATCTCTGACCAGAAGCCTCACTGGGTGAACATCCATCACTGGGTAGACTTCCTGCACCATGATACTCCCGTGCTAACAGGAACGGAGCGCATAGTAAGGAAGTTAAACTATGCGGCATTCTATCTTGACATGCATCGCGTACACCGCGGCTATTATGAGGCTGAGTTCAAGCTCATTACCCGTCAGCCGCAGGAAATGGGTGATTACGAACTGACCGATGCCTACTTCGCCATGCTTGAGGCAAGCATCCGCCGCGACCCCGCCTTCTGGCTGTGGAGTCACAACCGCTGGAGCCGCACCCGCGAGGAGTTCAATGAGCGTTTTGAGGTCATCGACGGAAAAGTCGTCAGCAAGAACCGTTAGGGGGTCAGCCTGTTTTCTTTCATCCTCTTCATATACTGCTGAATGATGGCCTTCAGTTGCTGTTCCATTGGCTGCTGTTCTTCTGCCTTCCCCTTCAGGTTATCTTTCATCAGCCGGTCGTCCAGCCGGTAAAGGGCTGTCGTCTGCTGGCCGTCGAACTGCAACACATAACCGTAGCGTATGTACTGGTAAATACCATTCAGATAGTTCACCGCCCAAGTATCTTCAGCCGGGGTGTTCAGCACATCGATGCCGAAACTGAAATAAGGCTTCTGATAATTCAACAGTCCCAAGACGGTGGGCAGGATGTCTATCTGCTGGACAATCTTGTCCTGTATCTCTCCTTCCGGACTGTTCGGATTATATATAATAATAGGTGAACAGAAACCGCCGAGGGCCGTCTGGTACTCACTGTGATTACTCATATTGGTATGATCGCTGGTCAGCACAAAAAGAGTGTTCTTGAACCACGGCTGACGACTGGCCGTCTCGAAGAAACGACCAATGGCCATATCGGTGTAACGAATGCATTGATGGATTTCCAACTCACCCTCAGGAAACTGCTGCCGGTATTGCTTAGGCACGGCGAAAGGATGGTGGCTGCTGGCCGTGAAGACAGCGGTCATAAAAGGCTCCTTCATACGGCTCATCTCGTCGGCATAGTATTGCAGGAAAGGTTCGTCCCAGATAGCCCACGTGCCGTCAAAGTCGTCGGTGCCACAAGCTGCCTCATACTCCTCACGCCCATAATAGTGCTGAAAGCCCGTCTTACGTGCGAAGGCCTGGAATCCCATCGAGCCATTCTGCGCGCCATGAAAGAAGGCGGTCTCGTATCCTTCATTGGCAAGAATACCGGCCAACCCCGAGAATTCGTTCATCGATGCCGGAGTCAGGATAAAAGGTTCTACGAACATTGGAATGCCTGACAGGATACTGGGCATGCCGTCAATACTCTTACGGCCGTTGCAATAGCTATGGGTGAAAGTGGTGCTATGGGCTATCAGCGAGTCGACGCAGGGGGTATAGCCCTGATACCTGCCACCATCCAAGTCTTTGTTCAAGGCGCCGATGTATTCACGGCCGAAACTCTCGACAATGAGAATGACGACGTTCTTCTTTGTCGGAAGACTCTGAGTAGCGGGAGTATTCTGAGTCATCAGAGAATCAAGGTTAGGATGATGCACAGGGCTATAGATGGCCTCCAGTTCCTGCTCATTCTGATAGTAATCAGGCACGGTAAACACGTTCTTGCCAATGGTGCGGATAAGAGCAAACGGCGTATTCAGCACCAAAGCGGCATCGGCAGGCCGCGCGGCATATTGATTGGCATTTGAGATGGTAATGGGGCGCACGGCTGTCGTAAAGCCACCACGCATACCGGCAATGCAGAGTGGGACAAAAATCAATAGCGTTACAGTCTGCACTACATAGTAACGCCACAAACGGCGCAAGTGTCTGCCATCAGTCCATGGGGTGACGTAGCATTTCCAGAGAGCGGCAATCAGCAAAACAAAGAGCAGTACAAGATACCAGTGGCGCAGCAATTCGGTGCCTATAATGCCACCTAAGTTGCTCTCGTTGGAGAACTCACCGAAGACGGTGGTCGTCGTCCGGCGCATGGTGTACTGAAAGTAGACAGAGTCAGCGAGATTGACCGCCATCGCCACACCGTTCACTACGATGAAAAGCCAACGGCAACAGCGATGATAACCAGGAGTCTCCTTCACATGGAGGGGCAACAGCATGAGCAGCACATAGAGGGCATTGGTATAGAGGATGGCCGAGGTGTCGAATAGCAGTCCACCCCAGAAAGTATCGGCCGTATAGGTCAGGTAGCTGCTATTCTCAAGTAGGTATTCTATCCTCGCTATCTGATAAATGATATAGACCAATAGCAGGTTACAGACGACCGCCACCCAAGGAAAAATCTTTTTCATCGCTCATTCAAGTCTTTTGAGGCTGCCTGCAAAACGGCTTTCGCCCGCTGTATCAGCCGTTCGTTGTTGTTGCCCTGCGACGCCACCACACGGTTGCTGATAAAGTCATAGTTCACAAAGCTTGTACTGTCGTACATAGAGAATCCGTCGTCATAAGTATTGATGGCGAAGGGTTCGGTGTAAGTGTCACTCAGCACGTCGCGGCTGAAGGTGTAATCGTCATGACTGATGCCTAACTGTCCCAATAATGTAGCCGCCAGGTCCGTCTGGTTACACACTTGTTCGATGCGTCGCGGCTCCTTCACGGCACCACCCACCCATATCATCGGTATGTGGTTCTTCAACGGCTGTGTCTCGTCGATGCCGTGATAGGGTATGCCATGATCGGGCAACAGCACCACCACCGTATTCTGCCAACGGCTACTCCGTCGCAACTCGTCGATAAAGCGTCCCACACACTGGTCGAGGTAGAAGAATGCATTGAGCACCTCATCGTTGAATTGCTTAACGGGCACATCCCACGGAGCATGGCTGCTCAGCGTAGAGTAGCCGATGAGGAAGGGTTCCTTCATTTGCTGCGTCAGTTGAAGCAGCGTTCCAAAGGTGATATCGTCGCGTACGCCCCATTTCGAGGTCTGCTGCTCTTCACGACCGTAGTCATCCATCCACGTCAGTTCACTGAAGCCGCCAGCTATCAGATAGCTACGCATATTCGTAAAGTTGATATCGCCACCGTACAAGTAATGAGTTTCGTATCCCCGTTCCTGACGCAGGGTACGTGCCAAGTTAGGCAGCGACCGCGACTTTGACGGCATCTTCATCACCGACATTGTGGGGAACGACGGGTATCCACTCCAGGTACAAACCGTACCGCGGTCGGTACGCCATGTATTGCCGTAGCAATTGGCGAAATCGATTCCTTCATGGCTCAGCCGGTTCAGGTTAGGTGTCACGTCGCTCCGTCCGCCGATTTCAGTAAAAGTGCCGCCACAACTCTCTAGCAGGATAATAACGATATTCGGCCTATCGGTCGTGAGCAGCGTATCCTGACCGCAACTTTTTGTGTTATACAAGCTACTGACAATACGCTGGCACTCCTCATCGGTCATGAAGTGATAGGTCACATTGTTGGTGGCCGTCTTCTCGAACGAGGCCATAAAGGAGAAGAGGGGATTGACGGCTGAGTGATTCAGGAACTGCCGCTCACTGAAATACACCTGACCGATATTGGTCGTCGACTCCCCCAAGCCACCACGGATGCCGATGACCACCAGCGGGAAGAAAGCCAGTCCCGCCACCAGTTCCAAGAGGCGGTGGCGGCTCTTGGTCATATTCAAGGCAATACTACGGTAAGCCGCAAAGAGGACGGCCATCACTATCAGCAGTACCACAGCGCGCACCACAAGGTAGCCCGTCGAGACGCTGGCCATAGCCTCGGTGGGCGTCGCTAAATATTGCAGGCACGAGGCATCCAACTTGAAAAGCCAGAATTCATAGAGACACGTATCAGCTACCGTCGCCAAAGCTATAGCCAAAGCTATCACGGCATAATAGAACGTTAACACCCCTTTGATGATGCGGTTACAGCCCGTGAAGATGGTGACCATCATGACAAGCAGCGGCACTGACAGCACATAGAGCGCCGTCGACAGGTCGAGGCTAAGTCCGTGCCACAGCACATTACCCACGTCGCCTACAGAAAGTTCCGTAGCGTTGTAGAGCATGAACGCCATCTTCGCCACCAAGAATGTCAAGAGGGTGACGGCATAGAATTTCGCCAGATAGATAACCCGCTGTTTCAAAGCTGCTGCATGTCGTTAAGACGTTTGTAATAGCCGTCGATAGCAAGAAGGGATTCGTGGGTTCCCCGCTCCACGATGCGTCCCTCGTGGAGCACCACAATCTCGTCAGCGTTGCGGATAGTCGACAGGCGATGAGCGATGGCCACAGTGGTACGCGTCTTCATCAGCCGCTCCAGAGCGTCCTGCACTAAGCGCTCGCTTTCGGTATCAAGGGCCGAGGTGGCCTCGTCGAGAATGAGAATGGGCGGATTCTTCAGGATAGCACGGGCAATGGAGACACGTTGCCGTTGACCACCGCTAAGACGGCTGCCGCGGTCGCCGATGTTGGTATCAAAGCCGTGCTCCGACTGCATGATAAAGTCGTAGGCGTTAGCTATCTTTGCCGCCTCGACTATCTGTTCGTCCGTGGCATTGTCCACGCCGAAGGAGATATTGTTGCGGAACGTGTCGTTAAACAGGATTGCCTCCTGGTTGACGTTGCCGATGAACTGGCGCAGGTCATGAATGCCGAGGTCGCGCACATTGATGCCGTCAATAAGCACCTCGCCCTCCTGCACGTCGTAGTAGCGGGGAATGAGGTCGACGAGTGTCGACTTGCCCGATCCCGACTGTCCTACGATGGCAATGGTCTTACCCTTGGGGATGGTGAGGTTAATATCGCGAAGCACCCACTGCATTCCCGAGCCCTCAGACTCGCCTACCCGTAGCCTTTCACCATAGCGGAACGATACGTTGCGGAACTCTATCTGATGCTCGAACGAGGGTATCTGCCGCGGGTGTGCCACCTCTTTGATGGTGTTCTCGGCCATCAGTATCTTATCGATACGCTCCATCGAGGCTAAGCCCTTGGGGATATTGTAGCCCACTTTCGACACCTCTTTCAGGGGGTTGATGATAGAATAGAGTATCACCATATAATAAATAAAGGTAGGACCCGAGAGCGCTTCGTTGCTCAGCACGAGAACGCCGCCGAACCATAGTACGATGACAATCATGCACGTGCCAAGGAACTCGCTCAGCGGATGTCCTAGATTCTGGCGGATGTTCACCCACATAATGTCATTACGGTAGGTCGAGTTAATCGTGTCAAACTTCCGGCGCATCTTATCCTCGGCACAGAAAGCCTTGATGATGCGAAGGCCACTGAGGGTCTCGTCCACCACCGTCATCGTGTCGCTCCACAACGCTTGCGCCTTGATACTCTGCGCCTTCAGCTTGCGGCCTATCCAGCCCATGAACCATCCGATAAGCGGTATGATGACCACCGAGAAGAGCGTTAGTTGCCAGGAGATAACGATAAGCGTAGTGAAGTATGAAATAATCAGGATGGGATTCTTGAACATCAGGTCGAGCGATGACATGATGCTGGTCTCCACCTCCTGCACGTCACCCGTCATGCGGGCAATAAGGTCGCCCTTACGCTCTTCGGTAAAGAACCCCAAGGGCAGGCTCACAATCTTATGGTACAGCTGGTTGCGCAGGTCGCGTACAATACCCGTGCGGATAGGTACTACACTGGCCGCTGCCAGGAAGTAGGCGCCCGTCTTCAGCAGCGTGGTGATGATTAGGAACAGACCGATAATCAGTAACGTAGTCGTAGAGCCCACATCGGCAATGAAATGGTTGATGTAGTAATAGACGTTGTTTACTACCACATCCTTCAGACTGCCATCATTCCAGCCCATCAATGCTGTTGCCGTCACGCTATCATCAGTCTTGAAGAGTATCTGCAAGATAGGTATCAGTGCAGCAAATGAGAAAATGTTGAGCAGCGCCGACAGAATATTGAATACTATCGACAAAACGACGAACTTCTTATAAGGAGGCACGAAGCGCCTCAGTACACTCATGAATTCTTTCATACAGTCTCACCCAATAATGTTGCACTTGTAGAGCCTACGATACGCACCCGTACCGTCTCGCCGATGTGGTGGCTGCCCTTGTTGAAAACCATCATCTTGTTCTGCTCCGTACGACCGCAGAGCTGCTCACGACTGCGCTTCGAGAAGCCTTCGACGAGCACATCGAACTCCTTACCCTCATCCTTTTTGTTCTGCTGGGCGCTGATTTCTGTCTGTAGGGCAATCAGTTCGTTCAGACGACGTATCTTCACCTCTTCCGACACATCGTCGGGCAAGTGCTTCGAGGCGTACGTCCCCGGACGCTCTGAATACTTGAACATAAAGGCCGAGTCATAGCCTACCTCACGCATCAGACTTAAAGACAACTGGTGGTCCTCCTCTGTCTCCGAGCAGTAACCCACGAAGATGTCCGTTGACAGGCCGCAATCGGGGATAATGCGGCGAATAGCTGCCACACGATCCAGATACCACTCCCGTGTGTACTTACGGTTCATCAGTTTCAGAATACGGTCTGAGCCGCTCTGCACCGGCAAGTGTATATGCTTGCAAACGTTCGGCATCTCGGCAATCACCTGTAGCGTCTCATCACTCATGTCCTTGGGGTGAGAGGTAGTGAAGCGAACACGCATCTCCGGCGCCTCCTCGGCCACCATCCTCAATAATTGGGCAAAGCCCACCTCGTGGGAACTATAGCTGTTCACATTCTGCCCTAATAGCGTCACTTCCTTGAAACCACGGTCACGCAGATCGCGCACCTCTCTTAATATACTTTCCACGTCGCGGCTTCGTTCCCGACCACGGGTATAAGGCACAATGCAGTAATGACAGAAATTATTGCAGCCACGCATGATGCTTACAAAACCGCCAATCTTGTGGCCCAATCCTATACGCTGCGGTACTACGTCGCGGTAAGTTTCCGTCGTCGACAGCTCGATGTTGATAGCCTTATGTCCTGTCTCGGCCTGCGCCACCAAGTCGGGCAACGAAAGATAGGCGTCAGGACCCGCTACGAGGTCTACCCCGTGCTGCTCCAGCAGTTCTTCCTTCACCCGCTCAGCCATACAGCCCAAGACGCCAATGATGAGTCTTGAATCCTGACTTTTGGATTTTGAATTACGCTGTGCATTCAGCGCTTCCAACCTATGATAGATTTTCTGTTCCGCATTATCGCGCACCGAACAGGTGTTCAGAAATACAGCGTCTGCCTCCTTCAGGTCGTCTGTTGTCTCGTAACCCGCCATCTGCATCACCGAGGCAACTACCTCGGAATCCGCCACGTTCATCTGGCAGCCATAAGTCTCTATATACAGTTTCTTCATCCTTTTTCTTGTTTTTCGATTATAACGCTATGTTAATGGCAGAGTCATAACAAAGCGGGCACCATGAGTATAAGAGGTGTCGAACACGATATCGCCTCCCAACCTTCGTGTCAGCGAACGGGCCACGGTAAGCCCTATGCCGGTACCGTCGTAGTAGTGGTCGAGTTGTACGAACTCCTCAAAGACGTGGTCAGCTTCCTCTGCAGGGATGCCAATACCCGTATCCTCTACGATAAAGCATACGGTATGGTCATTGGCATCGACTGTCAGCGAAGCCTCCTTTTTCTCCTTGGGCAGCTCGTGTCGCGCATGAGCCTCGGCAGCCTTGGTGAATTTCAGAGCATTACCGAGAATAAGCGTAAGTGCGCGCACTGCCGACCGGCAGTTGGTGGTAAGCTCAACGGTCTCTGCCTCTGCTGTCACGTGCATGGTGAAATTGAGGTGCGGTGCGGCGGCAATAGCACTGGCCTCGATGGCTTCAGCTGCTATCTGCAAGGCTGTTGTCTGGTCGTTGCGTTCAATGACGGTCTGGCAGTTGGCATCGCTCAGCTCCAGCATCTTGTTCACCAGTCGTGTGATGCGGTCGGTGTTTTCCAGAATCTGGCGGCAGACGTCGGTCTTCGTGTGGTCATCGAGCTCCATGGCGGGTGTGGTCAACACCTGTGAAAAGCCGGTGATGATGTTGAGCGGCGTACGTATCTCATGGGATATCTGCTGGATGAATTCCGACTTCATCCTCGATGACTCCTCAGCTTTCTGGCGGGCCATGTCGAGTTGGCGGTTTGTCTCTTCCAACTCGCGGTTCGTCTCTTCCAGCCGGTCATACAACATCAACGACTCCTGATAGCCTTCCGACATACTGTCGAAGCTACGCTCCAACTGATTATAGTCCTCGCGCAGCCTGGCCAGTTCTTCCTGTAGTTGACTCTCGTTTGCCATGGGATTAGGACTTCTGTTCGACCGTCATGAACTTCATGAATCCAGTCATCTGAAGCACTCTGTAAATCGCAGGACTCACGTTGACAATCTTGAACTGCCCTTTTTCCTTCATGACCGCACGCATGGTTTTCTGTATGATGCGCAGTCCCGAGCTGGCCATATAGGTCAGTTCAGCACAGTCCATTTCCAGGTTGATGCCTGCCTCTTGGAGTACGGGCTGGATGTCTTGCTCGAATTCTTCGGCATTCGTTGTGTCAATACGGCTGCCGGTCTTAATGATGGTCTTGCCACCTTCTTTCAGTATTTGTGTCATATCTTCACTATTACCTTTTCACTTTTTTACCTTCTTGCTCGGCCTTGCCAGTTGGCGCAGCCAAGAACTTTTTCACCATCGTCACCAGGTTCTTGCCGTCCAGTCGCTGATAGGTCACCCGGTTCATGATGTTCTTGACAATAAAGATGCCCATCCCCCCGATTTCACGCTCGGCAGGATTGACATCGGTATTCAGGTCGCCCCTCTTCGTTGGGTCGAAGGCGACGCCATGGTCGGCTAACGTCAGGACAATCTCTTTCCCGTCGCTTTCCGCCCTCAGCTCAATGGCATCGTCCGTCGGTTGCGGGTAGGCATATTTGATGATGTTCGACACCATCTCCTCGAGCACCAGGTTCAGGTTCATTAGCAACTCGCCGTCAAGGGCGAACTCGTCGCCAAGTTCGTCGACAAAGGCCGCCACACGTCTCAGTTCGGCGGGTTTATTACCTATGGTTATTTCCTTTATCATGCCTACTCTCAGAATGATTATTCGAAAAGGTTGCTGCAAAGATACAAAAAAAATGAGAATAGTGATTATTTTTTGCTATATTTTCTTTACCTTTGCACAAAAATCGAGAAAAGATGATGAAGAAAGTAGCCTTTTTATTGTTGCTGACGCTCGTGTTGCTGCCTTTTGGCGAGGCCTGCGCCCGAGCCGACAAGCAACTGACCCCCGAGATACAGAAGCTCACAGATCAGGCCTTCCGCTATTATAGTTCTCGTCAGACGGACAAGTATTTTGCCACCGTCCAACAGGTAAAGAAGTTGACCGAGAATACGGGTTGTGAAGAGACCTATTACCGGATGTGCAGCTACGAGGCTCTATACATGTTTGTGTACGTCGACCGCAAGAAGGGCGTCCAATTGGCACATGACATTTACCATCATGCCAAAAGCTACAAAAACAACATCGGCATGTATTTCGCCACCTTCACCTTAGGTACTATCCGAGAGCAGTCGGGCAATATGGGACTGGCCGAGAAGAGTTTCCTTCAGGCGCTGAAGCTGAAAGACAAATACCTGCCTGACGAGAGTGCAGCGCCCTGTTACCTCGGTCTCTGCGAAGTGGCACTCCACAGAAAGGATTACGAGGAGGTGAAGGAGTATGCCCGCAAGGCCCTCGAAGAGCCTGGCATCATTCCCATGAACCAGATTACGGCTTGGAGTTATAAATGCTTGGCGCGCTACAATCAAGGCGACAGTCTCGGCTTTGAGGAAGCCTATAAGGAACGTGCCACACTGATTAATAAATACGGTGGTCAAGGCGGACTCTTCGGTGAGCTCATCAACGTCTATCAGGCCAAGAACCGCAAACAATGGAAGCTGGCCCTGCAGCGTACCGAGAAGCTGATTCACCAGCAGAACAAATGTGCACAGAAAGCCTCTATCTACGAACACATGGGCGACTGGCGACAAGCTCTTTACTGGCAGAAGCGCACCCGTGCCGTGATCGACTCCATCCAATCGTCAGAGGCCCGTTCGCAGATGAACGAGTTCGACGCCGAGCTTTCCATCACCTACGCCGAGAACGAGGTGAAGGAGCAGGAACTGGAAAACGACCGCCTGCTGTTTGGGGGCGGTGCCGTGATTGCGGCGCTCATCATCACCTTCCTTTCCATCTTCGCCTATCGCCGTAGGAAGCAGGCCAAGAACCTGCAGGCCGTCAACCAGAAGCTACAGAAGGCCTATGACGTGCTTGAGAAGACCACCAAGGACAAGGAGCGTATAGAGAGCGAGCTGCGCATTGCCCGTGAGATACAGAAACGCATGCTGCCACACGTCTTCCCCAAGCGCAAGGATATCGACATCTACGCCATGATGACACCAGCACGTGAAGTGGGCGGCGACTTCTACGGCTATGCCCTCATCGAGGACTTGCTCTACTTCTGTGTTGGCGACGTCAGCGGCAAGGGTGTTCCCGCCGCCCTCTACATGGCCGAGGTGACGCGTATGTTCCGTACTCTGGTCGACGGCAAGCTGACGCCCGACTCCATCGCCAACCGCCTTAACCGTGTGCTGTCCGAGGACAACGAGCAGGGCATGTTCGTCACCATGTTCATAGGGCTCATCAACCTCAAGACGGGTCATATGGAGTTCTGTAACGCCGGCCACAACCCACCTCTGCTCGACGGCGAATATATGAAGATGGAGTCCAACGCCCCCATCGGCCTGTGGCCCGAGCTGCAGTTCGAGGGCGAGGAGGTGGATAGCATGCGCGGCAAGACTCTCTTTGTTTATACCGACGGCATCAACGAGGCCGAGAATATGAACAAGGAACAGTTTGGCGACGACCGTCTGCAGGCCCTGCTGCAACGCGACTTAGGCGACGCGCGCCAGACGTCGGAGACCATCCACCGCGCCGTTGAGGAGTTCGTGGGCGACGCCGAGCCCAGCGACGATCTCACCAAGATGTGCATCAAGATGAAGTAACCTATAAGAGCTAACCTCGTAAGGCTAAATATAACTCGAAATGACTGCAACGATTAACAGGGCAAGCTTCGGAAAGGAGCTGCGCGACTACATTATCATCACCATTGCCATGATGAGTTACGCCATCGGATGGGGCGTATTCCTGCTGCCTAACAACATTACGACTGGCGGCGTGGCTGGTGTGTCCTCCATCCTCTACTGGGCAACAAACATCCCCGTGCAGGTGAGCTACTTCATCATCAACGGTCTGCTGTTAGCGGTGGCGCTACGGGTGTTAGGGTGGAAGTTCTGCGTGAAAACTGTTTACGCTGTGGCGGTACTGACGGTGAGCATCGGCATAGTGGCCGACCACTATAATGCCCATCTGCTGGCAGACCAACCATTCATGGCGGCCATCATCGGTGCCGTATTCTGCGGTTGTGGCGTGGGGTTGGGACTGGCCAACAACGGCTCAACGGGCGGTACGGATATCATTGCGGCTATCATCAACAAATACCGCGACGTATCGTTGGGCCGCGTCATCATGATCTGCGACGTTATCATCATCTCCAGTTCCTATTTAGTACTGCGCGACTGGGAGAAGGTTATCTACGGATATGTGGTGCTCTACGTGACGGCCTTCTGTATCGACCAGGTGGTGGAGTCAGCGCGCCGTTCGGTGCAGTTCTTCATCATCTCCGACAAATACCGTGAGATAGGCGAGCGCATCAACCGTGAGCCTCACCGTGGCTGTACGGTCATCGATGCTCAGGGTTTCTATTCGGGCAAAGATGTAAAGATGCTGTTCGTGCTGGCCAAGCGCCGCCAAAGCAACCTCATCTTCCGCATCATCAACGAGGTTGACCCCCACGCCTTCGTGTCGCAGAGTGCCGTCATCGGTGTCTACGGCGAGGGCTTCGACCATTTTAAGGTTAGAATGAAGAAACCAACACAAGATTTACAACAGACATAACACATGCAACTAATCAAAGACCAGAAATTCGGCGGCGAACGACCGTTGTTCGCTACCCATGACCTCCAGCTGGAGAACATCACGATTACCGACGGCGAATCAGGCATTAAGCAATGCCAGCACATGGAGGCTCACAACTGTAAATTCTATGGCAAATACCCGTGGTGGCACGTTGATGGCGCCCTTATTGAGGATTGCTATTTTGCCGAAGGCTCACGCTCGGCCGTGTGGTACACCAACGACCTCGTCATGCGCCGTTGCCGCATCGACGGTCCGAAGTTCTTCCGCGAGATGAAGAACGTGGAGTTGGAGGAGGTGGAGATTACCGATGCCGACGAGACTTTCTGGCGCATCGACGGCCTGCGGCTGAAGAATGTCCGTCTGCACGGCGGCACCTATCCCTTTATGTTCTCCAAGAACATCTACGTCGAGGGCTTGGACAGCGACTCAAAGTACGTCTTCCAGTACTGTAAGAGCGTGGAGATTCACCACGCCAATATCCTGACGAAGGACTCCTTCTGGGAGTGCGAGAACGTCACCATCTACGACTCGGTGCTCGACGGCGAGTACTTGGCGTGGCACTCGAAGAACGTACGATTGGTGAACTGCCACCTGGCGGGTGAGCAGTTGCTGTGCTACACCGACAACCTGGTACTGGAGAACTGCACCATCGACGCCGCCTGCGACCGGATGTTTGAATACTCGACCGTCGAGGCCGACATCCGTGGCCATATCGAGAACATTAAGAACCCGACCAGCGGTCACATCGTGGCCGACTCAATAGGCAGCATCACCATCGACGAGAACGTCCGGCAACCCGCTAATTGCATCATTGAAAAAAGGCAAATAGCCTCCCCAAGCCCCTCCCAAGGAGGGGATGCTTAAATAGACTAACCATACAAGATGAATAGAACAGAAAATGTGACCAAACATCCCTCCCTTGGGGAGGGCTTGGGTGGGCTCTTCGACGAATTGATAGAGCGGCGCGGCACGGGCTGTGTGAAGTGGGACGAGAGCCCGTCACCCGTCACCATCCCCCTCTGGGTAGCCGATATGGATTTTCAGGTGGCCCCCGCTATACAGGAAGCTGTCAGAAAGCGCGCGGAGCATCCTGTCTTCGGCTACACCCTCGTGGGCGACGACTATTACGAAGCCGTCATCTCCTGGTTCCAGCGCCGCCACCAATGGACTGTCCGTCGTGAGGAAATACTCTATACCACGGGCGTCGTACCGGCCATGTCGGTAGCCATCAAGGCGCTGACAATGCCCGGCGAGCGGGTGCTCATCCTGTCGCCCGACTACAACTGCTTCTTCTCCAGTATCCGCAACAATGGCTGCGAGGTGCTGGAGAGCTGTTTGTTGCGACTCAGTCGCAACAAACCAGGCAGTTTTGAGGTGGACTGGTCCGACTTCGAGGCGAAGTGCGCCGACGAGAAGACGACGGTGTTCCTGCTCTGCAACCCTCATAACCCGACGGGCCGCGTATGGACGAAGGAGGAATTGGCGCGGATGAACGACATCTGCCTGAAGCATGGCGTCAAGGTTGTCTCCGACGAGATTCACTGTGAGCTGGTGATGCCCGGCCACACGTTCCAACCCTTTGCCGCCGTCAGCGAGGCATGCCGCCAGAACTGCGTCACGCTGAACTCTCCGTCGAAGTCGTTCAACATCGCTGGGCTACAGATTGCCAACATCATCTGTGTCCAACCGGCATGGCGCCGCCGCATCGACCGCGCCATCAATATCAATGAGGTGTGCGACGTGAATCCCTTCGGTCCCGTGGCGCTCATCGCCGCCTATAACGAGAGCGAACAGTGGCTCGACGAGCTCAATCAGTACCTCTGGGGCAACTACACCGCACTTTGCGATTTTGCCGCAAAGCACCTGCCGCAGTGGACGGTCTGCCCCTTGGAGGGCACTTACCTCGTCTGGGTAGATATCACGCAGACGGGCATGACTGCCCAGCAGTATGCCGACCTCCTCATGGAAAAGACCGGCGTCTGGGTGAACCCCGGCACGATGTACGGCCCGCAGTCGGGCGAGGGCTATATCCGCATCAACATAGCCTGTCCCCGCAGCCGCCTGATGGAAGCATTGGGGAGAATTGAGACATTGTAAAATTGAGAAATTGAAAGATGATGGACATCGACAAACAGGCGCGGATGAAGCGCGCCGAGGAACTGTTCATGCAGGGTTTCAATTGTTCGCAGTCTGTGGCGGCGGCCTTTGCCGACGTCTATGGCTACAGCGAGGAGCAGATGCTGCGCGTCAGCGCGGGCTTCGGGGCCGGCATCGGACGTATGAGGATGTCGTGCGGTGCCTTCAACGCCCTGGCGCTGCTGGCCGGACTCCACAACGGCAGCACGACCCCCGGCGACCAGCAAGGGAAGTCAGAGAACTACCGGCTGGTACAGCAGTTGGCCGCCAAGTTTCAGGAGGAGCACGGTTCACTCATCTGTGCCGAACTGCTGAAACTGAAGCGCGGCACCCCCATCAGCTATGTAGCTTCCGAGCGTACCGCGGAATATTACCAGAAGCGGCCTTGCGTACGGCAGATCATCTCCGCTGCACGTATCTATGCCGAATTTCTCGAACAGTCAGAGTTGCAGCCCTGACAGCAGGGCCACGTAGGTAGTGATGGCATCGCGGATTTCCGAGATGCGGATAAACTCGTCGGCCGAATGGCTGCGCGACGATTCGCCGGGACCTAACTTCATCGACGGGAAGGGCATCAGCGCCTGGTCGCTCAGCGTGGGCGAACCGAAGGGTGTCTTGCCCATCTGCAGACAGCGCTGCACCAGCGGGTGGTCGTGGCTGATAGCCGACGAATGGAGCCGGAAGGAGCGCGCCTCCAAGCGGCATTTCTTCATACGTTTCCTCAGGAACTCAAACAGGTATTCGTTCTGATAGTATTCATTGGTGCGCACGTCGAGGATGAAATGCAGGCGGTCGGGCACGACGTTGTGCTGCGTACCGCTCTCGACGACGGTCACCGTCATCTTCGTCGGCCCTAACAGCGGACTCTCCTTGCGGAACTTATAGTCGCGCAACCACACCAGGTCGTCCAGCGCCTCATAGATGGCGTTCACGCCCTCGTTGCGGGCAGCGTGTCCCGACTTGCCGTCGGCATAGCCGTCGACCACCATCAGTCCCTTCTCCGCCGTTGCCGGCTGCATACCCGTTGGCTCGCCCACGATGGCCACATTGATAGGCGGCAGTTTCGGGAGCACACGGCTGAAGCCGTCCTTTCCCGACACCTCTTCCTCGGCCGAGCATACCCACAATATATTATAGGTACGCGGGCGATGCAGCATGACGCGGTAAGCCTGCAGCGTAGCCACCAGACCGCCGCCGCAGTCGTTCGAGCCCAAGCCGTAGAGCACGTCGCCCTCGACCGTCGGCTCAAAGGGGTCACGCGTCCACGTAGCCACCGGCTTCACCGTGTCGATATGGGCATTGAGCATCAGCGTCGGACGGTTGTTGTCCCAGTCCGTGCAGCCTACCCACAGGTTGTTGCCCTCGCGGCCGTAGCCCAGGCCCCAACGTTCCAACTGCGCAGCCATCAAGTCGGCTGCCCTTGCCTCGTCGCGACTCACCCTCGGCGTGGCTATCAGCTGCTTCAGCAGCTCTACTGCATCGTGTACGTATTGTTCCATGCCTTCGCTTTTTCCCGCAAAGATACGTATTATCTCCCGATAATCTTATCGCGGCGACCGTTTTATAATAACCTTTAACAATTTTTAGTCTCGCGGACGCATCGGCATACTGTCGGCCCACACTGCCTACTGATTCACGATATAGTACCGTTAAAAGTCGCTGATGGTGCCCTCAAAGCTGTTCGATGGTGCCGGATAAAGTTAAAACTGTGTCGATGTTTGATAAAACAGCGTCGATGTTTATTAAAACTGCGTCGATGTTTGATAAAACTGCGGCATTGCTTTATAGTTTTTAGTTCAGTCGGAAGGTGACGGGGATGGTGTACTTCACGCGGACGGGCTGTCCCTTCTGCATGCCCGGCTTCCACTTAGGCATGGCCTTGATGACGCGCACGGCCTCGGCGTCAATCTCGTCGCTCACGTTCTTCAGCACCTTGACATTGGAGATGGAGCCGTCGGCCTCGACGATGAACTGTGCAACGACGCGGCCTTGAGTGCCAGCCTTCGAGGCTGCCTCAGGGTATTTGATGTTCGTTGCCACGAACTTCATCATCTCAGCTGCGCCGCCGGGGAACTCGGGCATCTGCTCCACGACATCGAAGGCTCCTTCGGCAGACTCGTCAGCAGGCTCCTTGGCTTCGACGAATACGCCAACAACTTCCTTCTTACCATTCTTGACATACTCCTTGGTGTTGATGAAGAGGATACCGTTGGAGGTATCGGCATTGAACGCTTTGGCATACTCTTTCAGCACATCTTCATTCTTCATGACCGTGACGTTGTCGATCTCGCTCTGGTCGAGTGCCATTACCTGTTCCTTTGTGGCAACTTTGCCGTTAAGGACCAACAGCGGTTCGGGGCCGTTAGCTTCGCCAAAAATAAGCTTCGGTGCCTCCTTCGACACTTGCTTCTCGGCGGCCTCGGCCTTCTCTTCCTTCACCTCGATGGTCTTGGCGTTCACCTTCACCTGAGCGGTTTTCTTACCTTTCTTCACTACCTTCTTTTGTTGCGTCTGCGGTTTCTCGGCGTAGACGTAGTCGGTGACGGTCTCGGCGTTCAGGGCCAATGCGGCGCCCACGATGGGGACGAGTGCGAGCAGTTTCAGCAGGCTCGCGCTGCTTGATTTCTTATTGAGCATCATATCTATGCGGTTTTTGAGGGTACTGTGACTGATACCGTTGGCGACTGAGTACCCGCAGTGGCTGACGGCTTTCTGGATAAGTAGATACTGATACTGGCGCATATTGATGCCTTGAGAGAGAACCGCCGCGTCGGCCTCGTACTCGTGGATGGCGCGCAAGTCCTGGCGCAGCATCCACATAGCCGGGTTGAACCATTGCAAAGCGGTGAGCGTATCAACGAGGAGCAGGTCGAGCGAGTGGTGCCGACGGATGTGTCCCCGTTCGTGGGCGAGTATCGAGGCGTCCTGTGTCTCGTAGTCGCTGTGTGAGAGTACGATGTAGTGCATCCAGCTGAAAGGAGAGGCGTCTTTGTTGGTGACGCAGATGACCGTACCGTCAGCTTGCGGGTGGTGTTCAGCGCGGCAGATGAGCAGCCAGACGCGGAGGACGCTGACGAGCGTATAGCCTAGGGTGACGGCCATGCCGGCGAAGAACACGCCGATGGCAATTGTCTGCCACAGCGGCACGGACGGCTCTTCGATGACTGCTGCCGTCAGTCCGCCCACCATTGCCAGCGGATTGCGCCCGGTCTCGACCAGCACCGTCCGGTGGAGCGTGATGATGCACAGCGGCAGCAGGAACGAGGCCACAGCCGTCGCCAGCAATACCGCGCGGTTGACGCGGTGGAAGGTCTCGCGGCTCAGCAGCAGGCGGTAGAACATATAGAACACGGCCACCAGCACGGCTACCTTCAGGTCGTAGGTCAGGAACGTCATCATCATACTCATGGACTATTTACCGTTTTCTATCTTATCAATCAGTTCACGAAGTTCGTCAACGGAAATCTTCTCTTCCTTGACGAAGGCAGAGACGGCGCTCAGGTAGGAGTCGTTGAAGTAGTCGCGGATGATACCGCCGAGGCTCGACCGTCCGTACTCCCGCTCGCTGACGGTGGGGAAGTACTGGTAGGACGTGCCGTACTGCTTATGGTCGAGGAAACCTTTCTTCTCGAGAATGCGCACCGTAGTCGACAGCGTGTTGAAGTGTGGCCGCGGCTCGTCGTAGTACTCCAGGAGTTCCTTGACGAACATCGGGCCGTGCTGCCAGTACAGCTCCATAATCTCACGTTCTTTCGTGGTTAGTCGTTTCATCTTCAATTATTCAATTCTTCAGTTTTAGAATTCTTCCATTCTTCTTGCGTCAGTTATCAGTATCCGACTGCAAAGTAACTAAAAACATTAGTTCTATCCAACTAAAGACTTTAGTTTTTAATGATTATTAAGTACTTAGGGGCCGTTTTCTTAGTTGTTCACACATATTTTCAGCGCTTCGACGTATTTGTAGAGCTTACGATAGATAGATTCAGGACAAGACAAGCGGTTACAGCGTTTAGTGCCAGGTAGCAGGGAGAAGTTTTTTACTTGAATCTTAAAGATATTCCAAACTTTTTAGTAACTTTGCACCCGAAACGTAAGTATCAAGGAAACAAGATAGTGTAGCTATGCAGAATTTAAGCCATCTGGCAATGCTCATCCATGAGCAGGCAAAGACCTACGGCGACCGCGAAGTGCTGATCTACAAGGACTTCGGGGGCACGGAGTGGAAATCGTATTCGTGGAACCAGTTCTCGCAGACGGTGAAGCAGGTGTCGAACGCCCTGCTGAACCTCGGCGTGAAGGTACAGGAGAACGTGGGCGTGTTCTCGCAGAACTCGGCACCCTACCTGTTTTGCGACTTCGGCGCCTGGGGCATCCGTGCGGTGACCATCCCGTTCTATGCCACCTCGTCGGAGCAGCAGATACAGTTCATGATCAACGATGCGAAAATCCGTATTCTCTTCGTGGGCGAGCAGGACCAGTATGACAAGGCGCACCGGGTACAGGCCACCTGCCACACGCTGGAGCGCATCATCGTCTTCGACCGGGGCGTGAAGCTGAACGAGGAGGATAAGATGGCCATCTACTTCGACGACTTCCTGCAACAGGCAGAGGGACTGCCCAGACAGTCGGAGGTGGAGACGCTGCAGCAGCAGGCGTCGATGGACGACATAGCGAACATCCTGTACACCAGCGGCACAACGGGTGACTCGAAGGGCGTCATCCTGACCTGCGGACAGTACCACGCAGCGATGGTGGCCAACGGCAAGTGTGTGCCGGTGACCGAGAATGACCGTGTGCTGAACTTCCTGCCGTTTACGCATATCTTTGAAAAGGGCTGGAAGATCCTGTGCCTGACGGCTGGTGCGCGACTCATCGTCAACACCTATCCGCAACAGGTGCAGCAGACGATGAAGGAGACCCACCCGACGTGCATGTCCAGCGTTCCCCGCTTCTGGGAGAAGGTCTATATGGGTGTGCAGGAGAAGATTGAGACGAGCAGCGCCATGCAGCGCAAGCTCTTCGAACACGCCATCGCCGTGGGCCGCCGCCACAACATCGACTATCTGTCGAAGGGCAAGAAGCCGCCCGTAGCACTCCATCTGGAGTATGAGATGCTGAACAAGACCATCTTCTCATTGGTACGCAAGGAATTAGGACTGGAGAATGCTCACTTCTTCCCTACGGCTGGCGCTACGGTGAACCCGAAGGTGGAGGAGTTCGTACACTCCATCGGCATCAACATGGTGGTGGGCTACGGACTGACGGAGTCGCTGGCCACCGTCTCGTGCAACCATTTGGGCGACCCCTGGACGGTGGGAAGCGTAGGTATCCCCATCGAGGGCATCTCGATACGCATCAGCGAAGAGGGCGAGGTGCTGCTGAAAGGCCCCACCATCACCCGTGGCTACTACAACCGCGACGACCTGACGAAGCAGGCTTTTACTGACGATGGCTACTTCCGCACGGGCGACTCGGGCTACTTTGAAGGAGGCGAGCTGTTCCTGAAGGAGCGCATCAAGGACCTCTTCAAGACGTCGAACGGCAAGTATATTGCCCCGCAGATGATTGAGTCGAAGATACTGGTCGACAAGTACGTTGACCAGATAGCCATCATCGCCGACCAGCGGAAGTTCGTCTCAGCGCTTATCATTCCCGTCTATCCTCTATTAGAGGAATACGCGCGCGAGCACCACATCGCCTTCAACAGCCGCGAGGACCTCTGCAGCAACGAGCAGATACACCAGATGATGGCAGACCGCATCGACACGCTGCAGCAGCAACTGGCGCACTACGAGCAGATCAAGCGCTTCACCCTGCTGCCCCACGCCTTCTCGATGGAGCGTGGCGAGCTGACGAACACGCTGAAAATCAAGCGCCGCATACTGAACGAAAACTATAAGGACCTTATCGACAAGATGTACGAAGAATAATGATAACACAAGACCAATTAAAAGATGTATTAGATAGGGCAGATAAGCTGAAGCATTATCTGCGCATTGATGAGAAACAGATAGAGTGGGAGGAGGAGGACCTGCGGACGCAGGCGCCCGACTTCTGGGACGACCCTAAGCGGGCCGAGGCCCAGATGAAGAAGGTGAAGGCCATCAAGAAATGGATTGACGGCTATAACGAGGTGCGCACGATGGCCGACGAACTGCAACTGGCCTTCGACTTCTATAAGGACGAGATGGTGACCGAACAAGAGGTGGATGAAGCCTACCAGAACGCCATCAAGGCTATTGAGGACCTGGAACTGATGAACATGCTGCGCCAGGAGGAAGACCCGATGGACGCTGTGCTGAAGATTAACTCGGGCGCCGGCGGCACCGAGGCCCAGGACTGGGCACAGATGCTGATGCGCATGTATATGCGCTGGGCCGAGGCCCACGGCTATAAGGTGACCATCGCCAATTTGCTGGACGGCGAGGATGCCGGCATCAAGAGTGTGACGATGCAGATCGAGGGCGGCGAGTACGCCTATGGATATCTAAAGTCTGAGAATGGTGTCCACCGTCTGGTGCGCGTCTCGCCGTTCAACGCCCAGGGCAAGCGCATGACATCGTTTGCCTCGGTATTCGTCACCCCGCTGGTCGACGACACGATCGAGGTGTACGTTGATCCCGCCAAACTCTCGTGGGACACCTTCCGCAGTAGTGGTGCCGGTGGTCAGAACGTGAACAAGGTGGAGTCCGGCGTCCGACTGCGCTACTGGTATACCGACCCAGACACGGGTGAGGAGGAGGAAATCCTCATCGAGAATACTGAGACCCGCGACCAGCCTAAGAACAAGGAGCGCGCTATGGCCCTGCTCCGCTCACAGTTGTACGACCGGGCCATGAAGAAGCGTATGGAGGCACAGGCCAAGATTGAGGCGGGCAAGAAGAAGATTGAGTGGGGCAGTCAGATACGCTCCTACGTCTTCGACGACAAGCGTGTGAAGGACCACCGCACAAACTTCGAGACCCGCGATGTGGAGAGTGTGATGAACGGCAAGCTCGACGGCTTCATCAAGGCATATCTCATGGAATTTTCGAATGTAGAACAATAAATAAAGAAAAGTTATGGCAAAGAAAGTAGCTAAGGAGACCAACCCGAAGCGGGTGGCCTACGAGAAGAAACAGCAGGAAAAGGGTGAGAAAGTCATCAAGTGGATTATCGGTGTGCTCATAGCACTCGCCGTTTGCTATGCTGGCTATTCCATCTGGCTCGTCGCCTGATCTATGAGCGGCATGGAGATTGAGCGGAAGTTCATAGTCCGCGGCAACAGTTACCGCCAGCTGGCTTACGCTTCCGACCGCATCAAGCAAGGCTACATCTGTAGCGGCCACGGGCGCACCGTCAGGGTGCGGCTCCGTGGCGGCCGTGGATACTTGACCATCAAGGGACCGTCGCTCGACGGCGGCCTGAGTCGCTATGAGTTCGAGAAGGAGATAACCCCCGACGAGGCCGAGCAACTATTCCGCCTCTGTGAACCGGGCATCATCGACAAGACGCGCTTCCTGGTGAAGAGCGGACAGCACACCTTCGAGGTGGACGAGTTCTACGGCGAGAACGAGGGACTGGTGATGGCCGAAGTTGAACTGTCGGCACCCGACGAGCCTTACGAGAAGCCAGCCTTTATCGGTAAGGAAGTGACGGGCGACCGCCGTTTCTACAACAGCCACCTGCGTGTGAACCCCTTTAGCGCCTGGGGAAAAACGTTGTCAGAAGAATACCGATAACGGCTGCCAACATCATGCCCGTGGCATTAGCCGCCAAGTCTTCCCACTCTCCCCGACGGGTCGTGGTAGCATATTCTTGCAACAACTCCAAAATGCCACTCATAACAATGGGCATGAGGCAAGCCCAGAGAAATAGTTTTTTGTAGTCGGGACGACGGTGTTGACGCCAATACTCCCACCAGATGACGGTACACATGCCGCCATACATGATGAAGTGTGTGTACTTATCGACGAAAGGCACATTGTCGAGCGGCGTCTCTGGAAAAAAGGGTATGAGCGAAAGTACCCACACCAAAGCGATACAGACCACCGACAAAGGGTACTTTCGAGCATATTTTCTGACTATTTCAATCATTATCTGCACTTTTACTTCCATTTAGGCTGCAAAAGTAAGGATTTTTTTATACTTTTGCAAACGAATTCAGAAGAATATTGATATGGCGAAACTGGAAAGGCTACGAGTCGGTGAACAAGGTTCGGGAACAAGAGCGAACTTCAGCGGCAAACTTGGCGTCATCTTGGCAACGGCGGGTTCGGCCGTCGGACTGGGCAACGTATGGCGTTTCCCCTATATGACTGGCGAGAACGGCGGTGCCGTCTTCATCATCATCTACGTGTTCTGCGTCCTGCTGTTGGGGATACCCTGCATGATTAGTGAGTTCATTATCGGCCGTCACGGGCAGGCCAACACCGCACGTGCCTACCGCAAATTAGCAGGACGGACACCCTGGTCCATCATCGGTTACATGGGTGTGCTGACGGGATTCCTCATCACAAGCTACTATGCGGTGGTTGCCGGTTGGTGTCTACAGTACGTATGGGCATCGCTCATTGGCCATCTGCAAGGCGACCCCGAATACTTTAAGGCCTATTTTGCAGAGTTCTCCAGCGACCCCGTGAAGCCTATCCTTTGGACAATCATCATCCTTGGTATCACCTATCTTATTATAGAGCACGGCGTACGCAACGGCATCGAACGGGCTTCCAAACTGCTCATGCCAATGTTGTTCATACTGCTGCTCATCATCGTCGGTGCCTCTTGTATGCTGCCAGGTGCAGGGCAGGGTATCGAGTTCCTGTTTAAGCCCGACATGAATGCCATTACCAGCGACGTCTTCCTTGCTGCCCTGGGACAAGCATTCTACTCATTATCGATAGCTATGGGTTGCATCTGTACCTATGCCAGCTATTTCTCGAAGAGCACCAACCTGACGAATGCTGCCGTACAGATAGGCGTCATCGATTCTATCGTGGCCATCTTGGCGGGACTCATGATATTCCCTGCGGCCTTCTCCGTGGGTGTCAATCCCGACAGCGGACCGTCGCTCATCTTCATCACCCTGCCCAACGTCTTCCAGCAGGCTTTTGCTGCTATTCCCGTTGTGGGCTACGTCATCTCGTTGCTGTTCTTCCTGCTGTTGTCGCTGGCCGCTCTCACATCGCTGATTTCGCTGCATGAAGTGTCGACGGCCTTCATCCATGAGGAACTGGTTATCTCGCGTAAGAAGGCGGCCGTCATCGTCACCGTCACCACCTGCATCATCGGAGCGTTCTGCTCGCTGTCGTTAGGCGCTACTGAAAGTCTTGCGTTCTTCAGACGTACGTTGTTCGACTGGTTTGACTTTGTCACGGGACAGATCTTTCTGCCCGTCGTCGGCTTCCTCACCTGTATCTTCATCGGCTGGTTCGTACCCCATAAGATTGTACATGACGAGTTCACGAACTGGGGCACCTTGCGCGGACGCTACTTCCACCTGTATCTTTTCCTGGTAAAGTATGTCTGCCCCATCTGTATCCTTTTCATCTTCCTGCATCAATTCGGACTGATATAAGAATGTTGCTGGTTGTATTTAGAATATTGTTTTATGGAGAGAGGCAATTTTGGTAGTAAAATAGGTATTATCCTGGCGACGGCAGGCTCTGCTGTCGGATTGGGAAATGTGTGGCGTTTCCCGTTTATGACGGGGCAGAACGGTGGTGCAGCGTTCATCATCTTGTACTTCGCCTGCATCTTTCTTTTAGGCATTCCCGGCATGGTCAGCGAGTTCATCATCGGACGACGGGCACAGTCAAACGCCTACCGCGCCTACGGCAAGATGGGTGGACGCTGGTGGCGCTTTGTCGGCATCCTCGGCATCCTGACGTCCACCATCATCCTCGGCTTCTACGCTGTGGTGGCGGGGTGGTGCCTGCAGTATCTTTTTGCCTCTGTTGCTGGATACATCAACGGCGATGCCGCCTATGTGCAACAATACTTTCAGTCGTTCTCCAGCGACCCGCTGAAACCTTGTCTGTGGGCGGTGGCCTTTGTGCTTATTACCCATTTCGTCGTCGTCAGGGGTGTCCAAAAAGGCATTGAGCGCGCATCGAAGATTCTAATGCCGCTGCTGTTACTGTTGCTGATTGTCATTGTTATCGCTTCCTGCCTGTTGCCGGGAGCAATGGAAGGTGTACGCTTCCTGCTGCTACCCGACTTCACGAAGGTCACCCACAGCGTACTGCTTGAGGCCCTTGGCCAAGCGTTCTTCTCGCTGTCGCTCGGCACAGCCTGTCTCTGCACTTACGCCAGCTACTTTTCACGCCAGACAAACCTCGTACGGTCAGCCGCCCAGATAGCTTTGCTCGACACCATCATTGCCATCTTGGCAGGTCTTATGATTTTCCCGGCAGCTTTTTCCGTGGGTGTTAATCCCGACAGCGGCCCGTCGCTCATCTTCATCACCCTGCCCAATGTCTTCCAGCAGGCTTTTTCCACTATGCCCACCATCGGGTATATCATCGGTATTCTGTTCTATGCCCTGCTTGTCTTCGCCGCTTTGACGTCAACTATCTCCATGCATGAGATAGGTACCGCATTCTTCCATGAAGAACTGCACCTCGCCCGTCCGAAGGCTGCCTGGTTTTTGACCATCGTGTGCAGCGTTCTTTCCATCTTCTGCTCTTTATCGGTAGGGGCGGTCGGCGAGATACAACTCTTCGGAATGTCGCTTATGGACTTTTGCGACTTCCTGACGGCACAGGTCATGCTGCCTGCAGGAGCATTGTTGACAAGCATCATGTTGGGCTGGTTTGTCACAAGAAGGACTGTCCGCGACGAATTCACCAACGGTAACATTGTCAATCAGTCGTTGTTCCCTGTCTGGCGATTCTGCGTACGCTACATCGTTCCCCTCTGCATCTTGCTCATCTTCCTTCACCAATTCGGCGTGATATGAAGTTCTTCTATCTCCAGAAGTCCGACCGCCGCGTTATCCTTTTGCTGATGTGTGGCATTGTGGCAGCACTGATTATCATTAGTATCACCGAAAGTGAAACACCAGCTGACAACACGCTGGAACAGGTAAAACAAAAGAAGGAAAGCAACCTTCGCCGACAGAAGTCGGGTCACGATACTTATTATCAAGGGGAAGCCCGCCAACCCGAGCTGTTCCCCTTCGACCCCAACACCGCCGACTCGACACAACTGTTACGCCTCGGCCTGAAACCGTGGCAGGTAGTTAACATCTACAAATACAGAGCTGCAGGAGGTATCTATCGCAAGCCGCGCGACTTTGCTCGCCTCTACGGGCTGACCCTCAAGCAGTACCGGCAATTAGAACCCTATATACGCATCAGCGAGGAAAACCAGCCCGCCGAAAAATACTTCTACAAATATGAACCCATCGAGGAGCGCGACACCGTCAAATACCCCATCAAGCTGCAAGCTGAAGAGCGTATCGTCCTGAACCGCGCTGACACAGCCCAACTGCGGAAAGTGCCCGGTATCGGCTCCTTCTTTGCCCGTAAGATAGTGGAATACCGTGAACGCCTTGGCGGGTACTACCGTGTCCAGCAACTCCTCGAAATTGAGGACTTCCCCGAGACTGCCGTCGACTTCTTCATCATCCCCGACGACACGCAGTTCCGTAAGCTGAATGTCAACCGCCTCAGCCTCAATGATCTGAAACGCCACCCTTACATCAACTACTATCAAGCCCGTGCTATCGTCGACTACCGCCGTCTGCATGGTCGTCTCGAAAGCCTGCAACAACTCAGTCTCCTGAAGGACTTCCCCCAGGAGGCTATCGAGCGGCTTGAACCTTACGTGGAATATTAAATAGCAGCGAGTGCTAACGAGTAATATTTCGACTCGGGACTATCGCTACGCGAGGGAAGCACGGTGGGACAGAGCGTACCCTGTAGCACACCGGCCGTCTTGGCATAGCCGAAAAGCGTCAATGTCTTGTAGAAGACGTTGCCCGCCACAATGTCGGGAAAGATAAGGGCATCGGCCTGTCCGTCGATGGCAGAACGGATACCTTTCTCATGAAGGCTGACGCTATCCAACGAGGTCTTCAAGTCGAGCGGTCCGTCGATGATACAGCGTCCGAAATAACCGCTTTGCGCCAAAGCAATAATATCCAGGTAGTCGGCCGTGTAGGGGAAGGTCTTCTGGCTGACTTTCTCGGCACAATGGATGAGGGCGATGCGCGGTTCCTCAATACCTAAGGCATGACACACATAATTGGCATAGTGTATTTGCTGGCGGCGCTGTTCCTTGGTGGGGATGGGTATGACAGCAGCATCGGTAAAGAACAACAGCTTCTCGTATTTGGGAATCTCTGCCATCGCTATGTGGGTCAGTACATGACCTGCACGCAAGATTCCTGTCTGTTTGTCGAGAATGGCGCGCAAAACAACATCGGTATTAATGAGACCTTTCATCAAGATATCGGCCTCGCCGTTCCGAACCATACTGACAGCACGACGAGCACACTCGTCCTTGTCATCACCGTCGACGTAAAGAGGCTCAATGAAGCCCATTTCCTTTCCTTTCTCTACAGCGTAGCGGGTGGAGGCGTCACCCGGACAGATGACAGCTACACGCTTGCAGTCACCGCGTTGCTGCAGAAAGCGGGTCATATCATTTAGTGTCTTGATGGGTTGCATAGGCATAAAATGGCTTTTTTTCTGTTTCTTGGCGCAAATATACAAATTATTTTGTATCTTTGCAAGCGGAAACCTAAAAAATGATGAAAGAGATGATGAAACAGCAGATACCGGAGACCAACATGGCCAACGCGGCAACATGGAATGGCGTAGCATACATCGGTGAGGACATTGCATTGGCAGACCGTCTGGGAGAGATTCCCGTGCCCCGCGATGCCCGTCGGATGAACTTCATAGTGTTAGCCCTTTGCACGAACGGCTCGCTGAAATACACGCTCGATACGCGCGAGATAACCGTTACGCCCGGCGAGGTGCTTATTGTCTCGGAACACCATGTGGTGAACAACTACGAGGCGTCACCCGACATTGAGGGACTGGCCATATTGATGTCGGTCGACTTCTTCGGTGAGGTGATCAACAACGTAAGCGACCTGTCGGCCATCTTCCTTTATGCCCGCAGTTTCCCGGTGATGAAGCTCAACGATGTTGATGCCGCCACCTTCCGCCGTTATTTCTATGCTATCAAGAACCGTATTGCCGACAACCATAACCACTTCCGCCGCGTACTAGTCAGGACATTGCTGCTGGCAATGTTCTACGACTTGAGTAATGTCATCTACCAGTTCCAGCAGATTGGCACCCAGCCCAAGAAACGAGCAGAAGACATTTTCACGCGCTTTATCAAACTGGTGGAAAATAACTGCCGTACGGAGCGTCGTGTCGCCTGGTATGCGAGTCAGTTGGGAATTACACCCAAATATCTGTCGGAGATTGTCAAGAAAGTAAGCCAGCGGACACCCAATAGCTGGATTGACAACTATGTGGTGCTGGAGTTGCGCGTCATGATGAAGAGCACCACCAAGAGCATCAAACAGATAGCCGAAGAGATGAACTTCCCCAACCAGTCGTTCCTTGGCAAATACTTCAAGGAACATGTCGGCATGAGTCCGTCAGAATACAGAAGAGGTAAGGGTTAAAGATTCATCGTCAGTTGAGCGGCCACCTCGCAGAGTTCCTGATACCACGCTTCACCAAAACGGCGCTTCAGCGGCTGTTCAAGGAAGCGGTAGAGGGGTAGGTGCAGTTCACGACCCTTCTTGACGGCACTCTCGCAGATTTTCCAACGATTATAGTTCAAGGCTACTGTACCGTCGCTAAACTGTTTTGCGCGGATAGGATAGAGCGCACAACTTATGGGCTTGCACCAATGAGTACGCCCGTTACGATAAGCCTTCTCTAATGCACAAAGGCAACAATGGCTGACAGTTTCTCCCTCGGCTAACGTCAGGTCGTCATAGCAGGTAAACACACAGTCCTTACCACCCACGATACTCGTCACCAAGTCGCCTTCTTGATCGGTATAGGCCACACCCTGACGGTCGATGACACTCTGAGCCTGAGCCGATAGGTCGTCCCACACCACATCCACACAGTTTTCTATTTCGCCAATTTCCTCAAGCGTCACAGGGGCTCCTGCATCGCCTTCTATACAGCAGGCTCCTTTGCACACTGCAAGGTCACAGCAGAACTCTTCAGTCAGCAGGTCGGAGGAGATGAGAATGCCACCGATGTCAAGGATAGGAGGAAGTTTTACCATACTATCGGCTCTATTCCGTTTTGTCTTAGATATTCATTGCAACGTGAGAACTGGTGCTGACCGAACCAGCCGCCGCGATTGGCTGAGAGGGGGGAGGGGTGAACGGATTCCAACACAAGGTTCTGCTCCTTATTGATCATATACGACTTACTGCGGGCATAACCGCCCCATAGCATATAGACCAGGTGCTGACGATGGGAGGCCAGCGCCTGAATGGCTGCATCAGTGAACTTCTGCCAACCAAGGGCAGAGTGGCTGTTAGCCTGATGGGCACGTACCGTCAGCGTGGCGTTGAGCAGCAATACACCCTGCTCTGCCCAACGAGTCAGATTGCCTGTCGGCGGCACGGCAGTTCCTAGGTCTGCCTGTATCTCCTTGAAAATATTCTGCAGCGACGGCGGGAACATCACTCCGTCCTGCACCGAGAAGCTTAGTCCGTGAGCCTGTCCCGGTTCGTGATATGGGTCCTGACCAATAATCACCACCTTCACTTTGTCGAACGGACACAGGTTGAAGGCGTTGAAGATCAGCCTGCCTGGTGGGTAGCACGTCGTCTGCCGGTATTCTTGTCTGACAGCATTGGTCAACTGTCCGAAGTAAGGCTTTTCAAACTCCTGCGCCAACTGCTCCTTCCATGTGGGTTCTATCTGTACGTTCATGTCGTCGTTTCGGGTTATAAGACTGCAAAGATAGTGATTATTACCGTCTGCCCATCGCTATTCTGCGTTAAATTATGCAAAACGGCAACCACTCTCAATAATTATCCTTACCTTTGCAAGCTATGAATCAAAGGAAAATGCATACTGAAACAATGAGAAGATACTGCATTACGCTGATGGCACTGATGCTGTCGCTGTTGGCACAGGGACAGAAGAATCATCATTTAGACGTTGCCAAGAACCTGGACATCTTCAACCAGGTGTATAAGAACCTGGACCTGCTTTACGTGGATACCCTCAACCCCAATGAGGTAATTGGTACGGGCATCAAGGCCATGCTTCGCTCACTGGACCCCTATACAGAGTACTACCCAGAGAGCGAGACCAAGAACCTGAAGATGATGCTCACCGGCAAGTATGCAGGTATCGGTGCCCTGATACGCTATCACCAGAAGTTGAAGCGTGTGGTCATCGACGAACCTTATGAGGGTATGCCTGCTGCCGAAGTAGGATTAAAGAAGGGTGACATCGTTCTGAGCATTGATGACTCGACAATGATTGACAAGGATGTCAGCTATGTCAGCAGTCATCTGCGCGGCGATGCCGGCTCAAACTTCGTGCTGAAGATACAGCGTCCGTCGACTGGAAAGAAGATGAGTTTCAAGATTACCCGCCGCTCTATCAAACTGCCCGAGCTGCCTTACTATGGTATGCTAGAGGGTGGCGTGGGCTACATCAATCTGAACCAGTTTACGGAAGGTTGTGCAAAGGAAGTGCGCCGGGCCTTTGTCGACCTGAAGAAGCAAGGAGCCACCTCGTTAGTGTTCGACTTGCGCAGCAACGGTGGCGGTTCCGAGATGGAGGCGGTCGACATCGTCAACCTCTGGGTGCGGAAAGGACAGACCATTGTTGAGAACCGAGGAAAAATCAAACAGGCAACACGAGAATATAAAACCCGACTGGAACCCGTAGACACAGTTATGCCTTTGGCGGTATTGGTAAACGGCGAGACGGCATCGGCCAGCGAGATTACCAGCGGAGCTTTACAAGATCTTGACCGTGCATTGATAATAGGTACACGCACGTATGGGAAAGGATTGGTTCAGATACCTCTTGACATGCCCTACAACACGAACCTAAAGGTGACTACCTCAAAGTATTATATTCCCAGCGGACGCTGTATCCAAGCCATCAACTATAAGCGCAACGGCACGGGTGGTTATCTGGAGCGGGTGCCTGACTCGCTGACACACGTCTTCTACACTGCCGGCGGCCGCGAAGTACGCGACGGCGGTGGTATCAAGCCCGACGTAGAAGTGAAGAATGACTCCATTCCAAATATCGCCTACTACCTGTCAGCCAGCGGCCGCGACTCCACAGAAGTAATGTTCGACTGGGTGGTCGACTACATCAATCGTCATCCCACGATAGCATCGCCACGCGAATTTCATCTGTCGGATGCCGACTTCGATGACTTCAAGCAACACGTTGTCAAAAGTGGATTCACTTACGATCCTGTCAGTGAGAAGCAACTGAAGGAACTGGAAAAGACAGCCAAGGCAGAAGGCTACTATGAACAAGCCAAGGAGGCTTTCAATCTATTGGAGAGCAAACTCAAGCACGATGTTGCTACTGACATCGACAAACACAACGACATCCTACGTCAGATGTTAGAGTTAGACATCATTGCCGCCTATTATTTCCAGGCTGGTGCTATCGAGGCCGGACTACAAAAAGACAAGCAATTGAAGGAGGCTATCCGCTTGTTGCAGTCGCCTGATGAGTACAAAAAGCTGCTCACCCCTAAAAAATCAGCCTAAAAGTTTGGCGGTTTGCAAAAATCTTCGTACCTTTGCACCGTTCAGTGGAATGAGAGACTCGAAAGGGTCTCTCATTTGCATTATAATTACACAATTAGATGATTAACAAAGAAGTAGTAAAGACATTTGTGGAAGAGTGGTTGCAGGGCAACGACTACTTCCTGGTAGACATTATTTTTGGTGCCGATGAACGTATCGCCATTGAGATCGACCACGCTGACGGTGTGTGGATTGAAGACTGTGCCGAACTGAGCCGTTTCCTGCAGGAGAAGTTGGGCGACGAACTGGGCGACTATGAACTAGAGGTCGGCAGTGCTGGCATCGGCCAGCCTTTCAAGGTGGAACAGCAGTATAAGAACCACATCGGTGATGAAGTGGAGGTGCTGCAGAAGGACGGCCTGAAACTGAAAGGCATCCTAAAGGCCGTTGACGGTCGCCAATTCACCATCACTGTTCAGGAGAAACAGACGGTGGAAGGCAAGAAACGCCCCGTGATGGTGGACGTTGATAAGACTTTCTCGATGGACGAGGTGAAGTCTGTCAAGTACCTTTTAGCATTCAAATAATAAAAAATAAATAAATGGCAACAAGGAAAGATTCGAAAGGTCCCTCAATGATAGAGACCTTTCAGGAGTTTAAGGAGACCAAGAACATTGATCGTACCACATTGGTGAGTGTGCTCGAAGAAAGCTTTCGCAATGTGATTGCCAAGATGTTTGGCTCCGACGAGAACTTTGACGTGATTGTGAACCCCGATAAGGGCGACTTCGAAATTCACCGTAACCGCATCGTTGTTGAGGATGGTGAAGTGACGGATGAAAACAAGGAGATTGCCTTGAGCGAGGCACAGAAGATTGAGCCCGACTACGAGGTGGGCGAAGAAGTGTCCGAGGAAGTGGACTTCCAGAAGTTCGGCCGCCGCGCCATTCTGAACCTGCGTCAGACACTGGCCTCTAAGATCCTGGAGTTAGAGCACGATTCTCTCTACCAGAAGTACAAGGACAAGGTAAATACCGTCGTCAGTGGCGAGGTCTACCAGATGTGGAAGCGCGAGGTACTGCTCATGGATGACGAGGGTAACGAACTGCATCTGCCGAAATCGGAGCAGATTCCTGCCGACAACTACCACAAGGGTGAGACCGTTCGTGCCATCGTCAAAGAGGTTCAGAACGAAAACAACAACCCGCGCATCATCTTGAGTCGTACAAGCCCCGTATTCTTAGAGCGCCTGTTGGAGGCTGAAGTTCCTGAAATCAACGACGGTCTGATTACCATCAAGCGTGTTGCCCGTATGCCGGGTGAGCGTGCCAAAGTGGCTGTCGAAAGCTATGACGAACGCATTGACCCCGTAGGAGCCTGCGTCGGTGTGAAAGGTAGCCGCGTACACGGCATCGTCCGCGAGTTAGGTGGTGAGAACATCGATGTCATCAACTATTCAAGCAACACGCAGTTGTTTATCCAGCGTGCTCTTAGTCCCGCCAAAGTGTCGAGCATTACCCTTGACGAAGAAAATCACAAGGCTGAGGTTTACCTGCAGCCTGAGGAGGTCAGTCTGGCCATCGGTAAGGGCGGTATGAATATTAAGTTAGCCTCCATGCTGACCGAGCACACCATTGATGTGTTCCGTGTTGTCAGTGAAGGCACCGAGGATGAAGATATCTATCTGGACGAGTTCGCTGATGAGATTGACCAGTGGATTATCGATTCCATCAAGGCTATCGGTCTTGACACCGCTAAGGCTGTGCTGAACGCTCCGCGTGAGATGCTTATTGAGAAGGCTGACCTTGAGGAGGAGACCGTCGATGAGGTGCTGAACATTTTGAAAGCAGAATTTGAGTAAAAAGGAAGAAGAATGGGAGTAAGATTAAATAAAGTTTTATCAGAATTAAACATAGGACTTCAAACGGCAGTTGATTTCCTAAAGAAGAAGAATAGTCTCGGTGAGATTAAAGATGACGCCACCCCGAACACGAAGATCAGCGACGAGCAATATGAGGCGCTGGTCGGCGAGTTCAAGAGTGACAAGGCCATCAAGAAGCAGGCCGAGATGATCTTCCCGAAGAAGAAAGAGAAAGAAAAGAAGAAAGAGGAGGAAGCCCCCAAGGTGGAATCGCGCCAGCAGTTCAAGCCACTCGGAAAGATTGACTTGGACAGTCTGAATAAGCGCCCGGCAGCACCGGCTCCTGTTGCTCCGAAAGAAACTCCCAAGCCTGAGGCTGCTGCCGTGAGTCCGGTGAAGGAGGACAAGGAAGAAATTGACGTGAAACCGGAGGTGATTGAGGAAGTTCCTGAACTACAAGAGGAATCTGTCGAAGAGACCATCGAAGAACCTGAGGTAGAGTCTGTCGCACAAGAGGAAACTCCCGAAGAGTCCGACAAACAGGATTCAGAGCCCGAGGGTAGTGATAAAGAGGAGGATGCTCCGAAAGTATTCACGCTGAAGAGTGAAGCCAAACTGGCACCGAAAGTGAATGTGCTTGGCAAGATTGACCTTGACTCGCTGAACCAAAGCACTCGTCCCAAGAAAAAGTCGAAGGAGGAGAAGAAAAAGGAACGCGAGGAGAAGTTGGCTCAGCAACGCAGTGAGAAGAAAAAACGTCTGCGTATTGGAAAGGAGCGTGTCGACATCGAGGCTGAGGCCAAGAACGAAAGTCAGAAGAATAAGAATAAGAACAAGCAGAAGGGTGGTAACCAGAACTTCAGCGACAACAACCAACAGCAACAAGGTGGCGGCAAGAACAAGAAGAACAAGAACCGTCAGCAGAAGCCGTTGGAGGTTGACGACGAGGCTGTAGCACGTCAGGTGAAGGAGACACTGGCCCGTCTGACTACGAAGAATCAGAACAAGAAAGGTGCCAAGTACCGTCGTGAAAAGCGTGATGCCGTTGCTGAACGCATGAACGAGGAGATGGCCGCCGAGGCAGCACAGTCAAAGGTGCTGAAACTGACGGAGTTCGTGACCGTGTCAGAACTTGCCACAATGATGAACGTTGGCGTCAATCAGGTCATCGGTACCTGCATGAGCATTGGTATCATGGTGTCCATCAACCAGCGTCTTGATGCTGAGACCATCAACATTGTGGCTGATGAGTTCGGATTTACCACCGAGTATGTTAGCGCAGAGGTACAGAATGCCATTACCGAGGAGGACGACGACGAGAACGACCTGATGAGCCGCGCCCCGATTGTGACGGTCATGGGTCATGTCGATCACGGTAAGACATCGCTGCTCGACCATATCCGTAACACCAATGTAATTGCCGGTGAGGCTGGTGGTATCACCCAGCACATCGGTGCTTATAACGTGAAACTGAAGGACGGCCGACAGATAACGTTCCTCGACACTCCTGGTCACGAAGCTTTTACAGCCATGCGTGCCCGTGGTGCCCAGGTTACTGATATCGCTATCATTATCGTTGCTGCCGACGACTCGGTGATGCCTACCACGAAGGAGGCCATCGCCCATGCTCAGGCAGCCAATGTTCCGATGGTATTCGCCATCAACAAGATTGACAAGCCCGGTGCCAATCCAGACAAGATTCGTGAAGACCTGGCCAATATGAACCTCCTCGTCGAAGACTGGGGTGGTAAGTACCAGTGTCAGGAGATCTCTGCCAAAAAAGGTATTGGCGTCGACGAACTTTTGGAGAAGGTATTGCTGGAGGCTGAGATGCTTGACCTGAAGGCAAACCCCAACCGCAAGGCTACGGGTAGCATTATCGAGAGCTCACTCGACAAGGGTCGTGGTTACGTCTCTACAGTGCTTGTCTCTAACGGTACGCTGAAGGTTGGCGACATCGTTGTTGCCGGTACTAGCTACGGCCGTATCAAGGCCATGTTCAACGAACGCAACCAGCGTATTGAGAAGGCAGGTCCTGCTGAGCCTGCTATCATCCTTGGTTTGAATGGTGCACCGACTGCAGGTGATTCCTTCCACATCATGGATTCCGAGCAGGAGGCCCGCGACATTACCAACAAGCGTACTCAGCTACAGCGTGAACAGTCACTACGCACAACAAAGACCTTAGGTCTCGACGATATCAGTCACCGTATTGCACTTGGTGAGTTCCATGAACTCAACATCATTGTCAAGGGTGATACCGACGGCTCTATCGAAGCTCTTAGCGACTCGTTCATCAAGCTTTCTACCGAGAAAGTTCAGGTCAACGTTATCTCGAAGGCTGTGGGTCAGATTTCAGAGAACGACGTTATGTTAGCATCAGCTTCTGATGCCATCATCGTCGGTTTCCAGGTACGTCCCAGCGGAGAAGCCCGTCGACTGGCAGAGCGTGAAGGCGTGGAGATCAACACCTACTCTATCATCTATGATGCTATCGACGAGGTGAAGTCTACGATGCAGGGTATGCTTGACAAGGTGAAGAAGGAAATCGTTACTGGTGAGATTGAGGTCAAACAGGTATTTAAGATTTCGAAGGTCGGTACCGTTGCCGGCGGTCTCGTTACCGAAGGTAAGGTCCACAACAAGGACAAGGCTCGTGTCATTCGCGACGGTATTGTTATCCATACTGCCAACATCGATGCCCTCAAGCGTTATAAGGACGATGCCAAGGAAGTGGCCACCGGTTTGGAGTGCGGTATCTCACTTGTCAACTACAACGACATTGAGGTAGGCGACATCATCGAGACCTTCACCGAGATTGAAGTGGAGCAGAAGCTCTAATTATTGAGCATTAAGCATTGAAGAAGAAAGGTAAAAAGATAGGCTCTTTTGCCAAACGGCTGACGTGGGGGATAGCCCTCACGCAGCTCGTTGTGATGGCACTCGCCTCGTACCTCATCTATAAAGTGACCAAGGGCTTCATACAGGACGAGGAGATAGACCTTTACAAAAGTGAACTGAAGATAGACCACCAGAATATCCGACGGGTATTGTCGGAAGTCTCTGTGGCTACCACCAATAGTGTGCCGGAGATAGAGGAGAACCTCGGCCAGCCCGACAAGATGTACGCCATCATGGAGCGGATAGTGAAACAAAACCCGCATATCCGCAGTTGTGGCATCAGTTTCGTGGCCGACTATTATTCTCAGAAAGGCCGTTGGTACTGTCCCTATGCCGTGAAAGGTGACAGCGGACAGATTGAAAAGCGAATCATCGGCAATGCTGACAATGACTACCTGAAGGCAGCATGGTTTGCCGAAGCGCTGAAGGCCGACAGCAGCTACTGGTCCAAGCCGTTCTTCGACTCCACAGATTCCGTTCCCCTCGTTGCCCGGATGGTACCCATCCACGATAAGCGGGGACGAACGGTAGCCATTATGGGCGCCGACCTGTCGCTAAACTGGTTCCGCGGTACAGTTGTTAGGAGTGACATCAACGGCCAGCCTGTCAACGTCTATGTTTCCAACCAATCTGATATTGATGATAATTCCGATGATGATGGCGGTGTTAGCTGGAATGACACTAAGTGGAGGTTCGTGACTTTCAACTTCATCATCGACAAAGATGGCACCTTTGTTGCCCATCCCGATAGCAATAATGTGGTCAAGGGTAACTATTTCGAACGTGCCAAGGAAACGAACGACACCATTGACGACTATGTCGGCCGACAGATGGTGGCAGGCAAATTTGGGACCTATAAGGATGCTATGGGTTCTCCTATGCACTTTGAGTTTTTCGACTCAGGGGGCTTGAATGTCTATTTGTTCTATGAACCCATCGAGGGCACAGACTGGTCGATAGGTCTTGCCACCCCGAGACTGATGATAGAGGGTGCCGGTGTATTTATGGGCACTGTCATGCTCATATTGATAGCTCTGGGACTGTTGGCCACCCGTATCGTTGGCCGTATCATTATCAAGCGCGCAACCAAACCGCTGAAGAAACTGGCCGACTCAGCCAATGAAGTGGCCAAGGGAAACTTCAAGGCTCCTCTGCCACGCATCAAGCACAACGACGAGATACGGCTGTTGCGTGATTCCTTCGAAGGAATGCAGCACTCCCTGACCGAGTATGTCGAGGAGTTGAAGACAACCACAGCCTCGAAGGCTGCCATTGAAAACGAACTGAAGGTAGCTCACGACATCCAGATGTCGATGCTGCCAAAGACATTCCCGCCTTATCCTGAGCGTGACGACATCGATATCTACGGTATGCTGACACCTGCCAAGGATGTAGGTGGCGACCTCTTTGACTTCTACATTCGCGACGAGCAGTTGTTCTTCTGTATCGGCGATGTTTCAGGCAAGGGTGTCCCAGCTTCATTGGTGATGGCCGTCACGCGTTCGCTGTTCCGCAATATATCGACCCACGTGGCAGCCCCCGACCAGATAGCTATCGCACTCAACAACGCATTGGCCGAGAGTAATGATAAAGGAATGTTCGTTACTGCCTTTGTGGGAGTTCTTGACCTTGCAACAGGCTGTCTGCACTACTGTAATGCAGGTCACGCCGCACCTTTGCTTTTAAACAATGCTGTTGTAGAGTTGCCCTGCGACCCCAATCTTCCCCTTGGAGTAATGCCTGGCTGGACATTTACGCCACAGCAGACGACGATTACCCCGCAGACCACGATATTCCTATATACCGACGGTCTGAACGAGGCCGAGGACAGCATTCATGCACAGTTCGGCCTCCGGCGCGTCACGGAGATGGCTACATCACTATTGGCAGAAGGACTGAATAAGCCTGCCGCCATCATTAACAAAATGACCGATGCCGTACTGGCCTTTGAAGGCGAATCAGGACTGAGCGACGACCTGACGATGCTCGCCATCAAATATACGAAAGATAATGGAACAAAATAATAAAGACTTCATCCCCGAAGGACAGACGGACAAGAACCAGGAGGTACGCCGCATTGCCGAGCAGAAGTATGAGTTCGGCTTCACAACGGATGTACATACAGAGGTTATTCCTGTAGGTCTGAATGAGGATGTTGTCCGCCTTATATCACAAAAGAAAGGAGAGCCCGAGTGGATGCTTGAGTTCCGCCTGAAAGCCTTCCGCTACTGGAAAGAACAGACGGAGCCGAAATGGGGACATGTCCATGTGCCTCCCGTTGACTATCAGGCTATCAGCTACTATGCCGACCCCACCGCCAAGAAATCCACAATGCCCGAAGGATCTCCGTCGGGCATCGATCCTGAACTCGAGAAGACCTTCGATAAGCTAGGCATCCCTCTTGAGGAGCGCCTGGCACTTTCAGGCAATACTGCCGTCGATGCCATCATGGACTCTGTCAGCGTCAAAACGACCTTTAAGGAGAAACTCCGCGAGAAGGGTGTTATCTTCTGTTCCATCGGCGAGGCCATCAAGGAACACGGCGACTTGGTACGTCAGTATCTTGGAACGGTGGTACCTTATCGCGACAACTTCTACGCTGCCCTCAACTCAGCAGTATTCAGCGATGGTTCGTTCGTCTACATCCCCAAAGGCGTTCGCTGTCCGATGGAACTCAGTTCGTATTTCCGCATCAATGCAAGGAACACGGGACAGTTTGAGCGCACATTGATTATCGCTGACGACGATGCTTACGTTTCGTATCTCGAAGGCTGTACGGCTCCGATGCGTGATGAGAACCAGCTGCATGCGGCCATCGTCGAGATTATCGTCATGAATCGTGCAGAGGTGAAGTACTCAACGGTTCAGAACTGGTATCCCGGTGATGAGCAGGGTAAAGGCGGTGTCTTGAACCTCGTGACGAAGCGTGGCGACCTGCGCGGTGTTGACTCCAAACTGTCGTGGACTCAGGTGGAGACCGGCTCCGCTATCACTTGGAAATATCCCTCCTGCATATTGAGGGGTGACAATTCGCAGGCCGAGTTCTATTCTGTGGCCGTCACCAACAACTACCAGGAGGCTGACACCGGCACGAAGATGATTCACATCGGACGTAACACCAAGTCGACCATCATTTCGAAGGGCATTTCGGCCGGACACTCCCAGAACTCCTATCGCGGACTGGTACGAGCTGCCGCAACAGCCGACAATGCCCGCAACTATTCGTCGTGCGACTCGCTGCTCCTTGGCTCCGACTGCGGTGCCCATACCTTCCCCTATATGGATGTGCATAACGACACAGCCATCTTCGAGCATGAGGCAACGACCAGCAAAATCAGCGAAGACCAGCTATTCTACTGCAACCAGCGCGGCATCCCCACGGAGCAGGCCGTCGGACTCATCGTCAATGGCTATGCCAAGGAGGTACTGCAAAAGTTGCCTATGGAGTTTGCCGTCGAGGCGCAGAAACTGCTTAGTGTTTCTCTTGAGGGAACGGTTGGGTAAAGGTAAAAAAGTAAAAAGGTAAAAAAGTAAAATAATGCTTGAGGTAAAGAACTTACACGCCCGTATCGGCGAGAAAGAGATATTGAAGGGTATCAACCTGGTGATTAATGACGGCGAGACCCATGCCATTATGGGGCCGAATGGCTCAGGTAAGTCCACGCTGTCTGCCGTATTGGTGGGCAACCCGCTCTATGAGGTGACTGAGGGCGAAGCATGGTTCAACGGCAAGAATCTGTTAGAACTGAAGCCTGAGGAACGGGCTCACGAAGGTCTCTTCCTCTCGTTCCAATATCCGGTGGAGATTCCTGGTGTCTCGATGACCAACTTCATGAAGGCTGCCATCAACGAGCGTCGCAAGGCGCAGGGACTGGACCCGATGAACGCTGCAGAGTTCCTGAAGCTGATGCGTGAGAAGCGCAAGATCGTTGAGCTGGATTCCAAGTTAGCCAACCGCTCTGTGAACGAAGGGTTCAGCGGTGGTGAGAAGAAACGCAACGAGATTTTCCAGATGGCTATGCTGGAGCCTAAGCTCAGCATCCTCGACGAGACGGACTCCGGACTCGACGTCGATGCCATGCGCATCGTGGCCGAGGGTGTGAACAAACTGCAGCGTCCTGACACGTCGTGCATCGTTATCACCCACTACGACCGTCTCTTAGAGATGATTCGTCCGCAGTTCGTCCACGTGTTATATAAAGGAAGGATTGTGAAGACTGGTGGTCCCGAACTGGCCAAGGAGATTCAGGAGCACGGCTACGACTGGATAAAAGAAGAGATTGGTGAAGAATGAACAGCGAACAGCAATACATTGATTTATATAAGCAGGCACGCGGAATCATCTGCGAGCATAGCAGCGACGTGATGAACGCCGTACGCGACGAGGCGTTCAAACGGTTCGCGTCGGGTGGTTTCCCCACACGAAAGGTAGAACGCTACAAATACACCGACCTGCAAAAGCTCTTTGAACCTGACTATGGGCTCAATCTGAATCGTCTGACGATTCCTGTCGACCCCTACAAGACGTTCAGCTGTGATGTCCCCAACCTCTCGACGAGTCTCTACTTCGTCGTTAATGACCATTTCTACTCCCAGGCGCTACCTAATGCCCATTTGCCCGAAGGTGTCGTCATCGGATCGCTCAGGGAATTTGCCACTACGCCTTACTACAATCGTCTGGCTGGCAAAGATGGTGATGCCGTTACTGATTTGAATACCATGCTGGCCCAGGACGGCCTTTACGTCTATGTTCCCAAGAATGTGAAGGTTGACCGCGCCATACAGGTTATCAATATCTTGAAGACCCCCTTTAAGTCCCCCTGTTTAGGGGGACAACAAGAACCCTCCCCTAAACAGGGGAGGCAGGAGGGGTCTCTCATGGTCAACCGCCGTGTACTCATCGTTCTTGAAGAGGGTGCAGAGATCAAGTTGCTGTTCTGCGACCATGCTGCCGACGACCGCAACTTCCTGGCAACACAGGTCATTGAGGCCTTTGTGGGTGATAACGCACAGTTAGACCTCTACTGCTTGGAAGAGACACACCACAAGAACGTGCGCGTCAGCAATGTCTATATTGACCAGCAGGCCGACAGTCGCGTCACTCATAACGTCATCACGCTGCACAATGGTGTCACCCGCAATAAGCTTGACTTGACTTTCTCAGGCGAAGGTGCCGAATGTCATTGTTATGGTTGCGTCATCGCCGACAAGCAGCAGCATGTGGACAACAATACGCTCATTACCCATCGGGTACCCCATTGCACCTCTAACGAACTCTACAAGTATGTGCTCGACGACAAGGCTACTGGTGCCTTTGCCGGACGGGTATTGGTAGAGCACGGCGCTCAGAAGACCGCATCGCAGATGACCAACCAGAACCTGACGGCCACCAAGGAGGCACGGATGTACACGCAGCCCATGCTCGAAATCTATGCCGACGACGTCAAGTGCGCCCACGGTTCGACGGTAGGTCAACTCAACGATGCAGCCCTCTTCTATATGCGCCAGCGTGGCATCTCGCTCAACGAGGCCAAGGTGCTGCTGCAGAATGCGTTTATCAATGAGGTGATTGACAAGATAGAACTTGCACCCCTCCGCGACCGTCTGCATTACCTGGTGGAAAAACGCTTCCGCGGCGAGCTGAACAAGTGCGAGGGGTGCAAACTATGTAAGTAATCGTATCACACAAATCTTGCAACCTTGCAACCTTGCATCTTGCATTAAGGTCGTTGTAATGTGCAGGAAGGGGTACGCCTACGTAATATATGTTAATATATATATAATAATATATAATTATATTAATATATTACTTATATTATTATTACTACCACCTATAAAAACATGAAACAGGCCTTATGCAAGGATGCAAGGATGCAAGATTGCAAGGTTTTTAACTCGGAGCAAACTGACACTTTAGTCCGACCAAAGTCAGGGTTTACTCCGACCAAACCCGAGGTTTCTTGCGTCCCTATGTTAGCAAGCGTCACCCTGCGGGATGCCGAGCGAGTCCGACCAAACAAAAACGCCCGAAAAACGGGCGTTTCATGTTGGTTTTCGCAAGAGTCCGCTCTCACTTCGCTCACTTAACCGCAACCTTTTTGCCGGTCTGGATGCGGAGGCCCTTGGTGGTCTTGCTGGCCTTGCGACCGCTCAGGTCGTAGTAGTCGGAAGCTATAGCCTGCGACTCCGTGACACCGGTAACAGCCGTCACCTCGCTCATGTCTGCCAGATGCTGGATCTTCAGCTCACGGGCTGTGGAAGCCTGCTCGTCCCACGTAAAGCCGCAGCGGGTAGGCAGGAAGTTCTTGTCGCCATCCGTCTTGATAAGCACACTCTCCAGCGGAGTCACGTCCTGCTTGGCGGGAATGCCGTAGCGTCCCACTTTCTTGATGTTCTCCCAACCGCTGCCAAAGCTTACCTGGTTGCCGTTACCATCGTTCAGGCGTACAATCTTCAGTTCTGTGTTCACACCCATTGCCTCGGTGTTCTTTGCCCGCAGGTTCTGGCTTGTCGGTGAATAGACGAGGTAAGGCTTTCCTGCCTCGATACCCTCGCGTGTGCAGTCTACAAAGTAGAGGTTCAGCACCGTTCCCTCCTGCTTGATGGCAGCCAGTCGCTCCACCTTCAGGTCCTTGGCGGCAACAGCCATTTGGTCTGCTGTCATCGACATAGGCAGACAGAGTGTGTTGTAGCCAGCAAAGAGGTAGCGCGTCACCGTCACCTTCTGACCTTCCACCTGTAGTTCTTTCACGTCCAACTTCTCTCCGTTGGTACTCAGGTTCTTCACGCGGTTCTGTGCCGATGCCGGTACACACAGCGCCGTTGCTGCAATTAGTGTAAGTACTAAATGTTTCATAAGCATAACTATTTTAGGTCTGTTTTAATATCTGCTTGCAAATATACAAATATTTCGGGAAACAACAAACGTTTGGCCGCTTTTTTTGGTGGAATGCGGAAAAATATGTAACTTTGCGGCATGAATGTAGCGAAACAAGGAACAGACGTTTACGACGTTGTCAAGATACGCGAGGACTTCCCCATCCTCCAACGCCAGGTCTATGGTCGCCCGCTGGTCTACCTCGACAATGCGGCGACGACGCAAAAGCCGCTCTGTGTGCTCGACGCCATGCGCGATGAGTACCTGAACGTGAATGCCAACGTCCACCGCGGCGTCCATTACCTCTCACAGCAGGCTACCGACCTGCATGAGGCAGCCCGCGAGACGGTGCGCCAATTCATCAATGCTCGCAAGACGGAAGAGGTCATCTTCACCCGAGGCACCACGGAAGCCATCAACTTAGTGGCTGCCACCTTCTGCCAGTCGCAGATGAAGGAGGGTGACGAGGTACTGGTGACCGACATGGAGCACCACTCGAACATCGTACCTTGGCAATTGCAGGCCATGCAGCGCGGTATCGTGGTGCGCCACCTGCCCATCACCGACGACGGCCGTTTGGTGTGTCGCGATGACATCGCGACACACTTGACGGAGCGGACAAAGCTGGTGGGCATCGCCCACGTCAGCAACGTCCTGGGAACGGTAAACCCGGTGGCCGACATCATCAAGGCCGCCCACGAGCGGGGCATCCCCGTACTGGTAGATGCCGCCCAGAGCGCCCCCCACATGAAGATTGACGTCCAGCAGTTAGACTGCGACTTCCTGGCCTTGAGCGGTCATAAGATGTACGGCCCCACGGGCATCGGCGTACTCTACGGCAAGGAGGAATGGCTTGACCGCCTCCCCCCCTATCAAGGCGGTGGTGAGATGATTGACAAGGTGACGTGGGAACGCACTACCTTCGAGCGCCTACCCTTCAAGTTCGAGGCGGGTACTCCCGACTTCGTGGCTACCCACGGTCTGGCTACCGCCATCAATTATCTCTTATCCGTAGGTCTCGACTCAGTCGAGGCACACGAGCGTGAACTGACGCGCTACTGCATGGAACAACTACAGTCTATTGACGGACTGACGATTTACGGACCGAAGGATATGGAGCACAAGGACGCCGTTGTCAGCTTCAACGTGGACAATATCCATCATTTAGACATCGGTACCCTGCTCGACCGGCTCGGCATTGCCGTCCGTACGGGTCACCACTGTGCCCAGCCACTAATGGACCGACTGGGCATCAGCGGGACGGTACGCGCCTCGTTCGCCATGTATAACACCAAAGAGGAGATTGACGCATTGGCAGCTGGACTGCGCCGCGTCATACAAATGTTCTGACTATGCTTGCCACTCATTATTACGAAGGGAAGATTGAGGCCGGATGCGACGAGGCCGGACGGGGCTGCCTGGCGGGCAGCGTCTATGCCGCAGCTGTCATCCTGCCCGACGGCTACGAGAACCCGCTGCTGAACGACTCGAAACAGCTGACGGAAAAGCGACGCTATGAACTGCGTGAACAGATAGAGCGCGACGCCGTAGCCTGGGCTGTAGGCATCGTCACCCCTGAGGAGATTGACAAGATCAACATCCTGAACGCCTCTATCTTGGCCATGCATCGTGCCCTCGATCAGCTGAAGGTACGCCCCGAGGCCATCATCGTCGACGGCAACCGCTTCAAGCCTTACTACCCTTCTTGCGTCCCTTCGGTAGCAAGCGACCAGAGGTCGAGCGCACCCATCACCCATCACCCTTCACCAGCCACTCCCCTTCCTCATACCACCATCGTCAAGGGCGACGGCAAATACATGGCCATCGCTGCTGCCTCCATCTTGGCAAAGACCTACCGCGACGACTATATGAACAAACTGGCTGAAGAGTACCCGCAATACGATTGGCAGAAGAATAAGGGTTATCCGACGAAGAAACATCGTGAAGCCATCCGGCTGTATGGCACCACACCCTACCACCGCATGAGCTATAACCTGCTGGGCGACGGACAGCTCTCACTGGAGTTTGCGGAATAACAATATTACGTCATAACGGAATAACGAGATAACGAAATAACATCAAGACCAAAGACAATGAAAAAACTATCAACAATCTTATTGGCAGCCGTCGTAACGATACTGACGGGCTGCGGTACGCAGGGTAGCAACATCCTCGGCAGTATTCTGCAGGGCGGAACGCTCGGCAATGTGATTATCAGCGTCATCGGCGCACAGACTGTGACGGCACAGGACCTCTACGGTTCCTGGATATACAGCGGTCCCGGCTGTGCCTTCACCAGCGAGAACTTGTTGGCCAAGGCCGGCGGTGAGGTGGCTGCCACCCAGATTCGCGAGAAGGTGCTGCCTTACTACCAGCAGATTGGCATCTCGAGTCAGAACACGGCTATCACCTTCAAGGAGGACGGCACGTTCTCAGCTAACTTCAGGGGCACACCGTTGAGTGGCAAGTGGACTTACGACCAGTCGAAGAGCAGGATTACGCTGAACGGCATGCTGCTGACCCTCAACTGCTATGCCAAGCGTAATTATAATGGTATGGCCATCTTGTTCGAGGCCTCGAAACTGCTGACCGTGCTGCAGACGATGGCTGCCCTGAGCGGCAACCAGAGCGTTCAGGCCGTAGGCGACATCAGTAAGACCTACGACGGTCTGCGCGTGGGCTTCGACTTCACGAAGTAACCGACTGGGGGAAACGTTAAAGGGGGGCGTGCTTCACAGCGCATCCCCCTTATGTCATTTTGATTGACACAATAAAAAAACCTTGGACCTCACGGCCGAAGGTTTATGGTCAATTTTTCGGGCTCTCTTACTTCCCTCACGGGACCTGGGAGGATTTACATTTAACACAAATCCTTGGAAATTTCCAAGGCTAAAAAAAACTATAGATAATCTTTCAACATAAATTCGGATGCAAAGATAGTGATAATTTCCTTTCCCACCAAGCATTTCCGCCTTAAAAATTGTTAGAAAGTTAAATATTTTCTGAATATTACCCCAAAAAAGGCTGTTTTTGGCTATCTTTGCAGTAAAAACCAACCGATATGAAACGACTATTGACGACTTTTGCACTAACAACCATCATGATGGGAAGTGCAGCGGAGAACTACATCATCCAGACGGATCAACCCCGACAGACCATCCAGCACTTCGGTGCCTCGGATGCCTGGTCGATGCAGAACATCGGCACGTGGGAGGAAGAACAGGAACAAGCAAGGATTGCCGACTGGCTCTTTTCCTTGGAGTACGACGACAAAGGACAGCCCCGGGGCATCGGTTTGTCGCTGTGGCGATTCAACCTCGGAGCGGGCAGTAGTGAGCAGGGGCGCGAGGCACAAATCAGTCGTGGCACCCGCACGGAGTGTTTCCTGCAAGCCGACGGCAGCTAC
>Ga0310786_10000770_pt1 | contig 51372 bp, 37 predicted proteins | sample AusTroGonzalo_MG_FD_203881 | JGI IMG/M metagenome (GOLD analysis project Ga0310786, IMG submission 203881) | Bovine rumen microbial communities from tropical cattle in Woodstock, Queensland, Australia - Gonzalo_03 (v2) (version 2) | ecosystem: Host-associated > Mammals > Digestive system >...
CGGCGGTGATGAGGTGGTTCTTCATGCCGAGGTGCTGGAACCAGAACAGCGAAAGCTGGTTGAGGATTTTGCCCTTACCAGGGATCGGGGTGGGGAGCACCACGTCAAAAGCGGAAAGACGGTCGCTGGCGACCATCAGGAAGCTGTCGCCCAGGTCGTACATGTCGCGTACTTTGCCCTGGTGGAACAGCGGAACTTCGGTAATGGGGGTATCAAATTTTAAGCTCATAGTGGCCTAAAAGATAGCAAAAAGCGAGTAAAATGGCATTTTTTACTTGCGTTTGGGCTTGAAAAGTATATCTTTAGAAAAGGAGTTATGGGACTATGAAAAGTGTCGTTACATTTTTTGCACTGTTTGCGGTTTTGGCTCTTGTAAACGGCGCCCTCGCGGCCCCGTTTAATCCCGTTCCCCAAAAAATCGACAACGGGGGAGATTCGCTTACGGTTATCGTTGCGGGCGACGAGCGCTTTTCGTATGTGACTACGCCTGCGGGCGAACTTTTGGTACAGGGCGATGACAACTTATATTATTATGCGGATGAAAACGGCCTGCCGACAGCAGTAAAGGCCCGCGACGAAGCTCCCAAGAGCAAGAAAGCAAGGCAATTGCGGCCCAGTGTGGACAGGTCGCGCCAGATGGATGCCTACCGCAAACTCCATCCGGCCAGGGTCATGCCCCAGGATACGGCAAAGGCGGAGCGCGCCCCGTGGGTGCCGACCCGGAAAGACAAGAGCGGTTTCGCGAAGCATTCCCTGCTCAAGATGCGCCCCCCTAACGGGCACGAGAAGGGCGAGAACCGCTTCCCCGTGTTTCTCGTGGAGTTCTCGGGCCAGAAAAACCAGGACTCGGTTTCCGTATACAACAGGCTGAACAAGGAAGGCGACACGAAGGGCGGCTACGTGGGCTCGGTGAGGGATTACTTTCGCGACCAGTCTATGGGCGTTTTCAAGCCCAATTTCGACCTCTACTTTGTAACGCTCAACGTGGACCTGGCGAACTACATCAACAAGGAAGCTGATTTCATAAAGAAGGCTATAGAGGCCGTGTTGCAGAAGTATCCCGGCTTCGACGCGAAACGCTACGATTCCAATAACGACGGCTACGTGGACATGCTCTCGGTGCTATATGCGGGCAAGGATTTCCGCGCGAACAATACATCTTTTGGCGGGTTCCATTACCAGCTGAAGTATGCGAGAAATGTGGGGGAACAGAATGCGGGCAACGGGAAAAAATTCGACCGCTACCTCATCATCAGCCAGGAAACCTACCTTTTCGCGGTGTTCCTGCACGAGTACAGTCATGGCCTGGGGCTCAAGGACCACTACTGCGTGCACTCGGATGCTTGCAACCAGGATTTTACCAATTCGTCTAACGCTGCGCCGGGTGCGCATTACTGGGACGTGATGGCCACGGGAATGTACACGAACAGCGGGATTTCGCCGCCGGGGTATAGCGCTTTCGAAAGGAATTTTATGGGCTGGCTCGACTACAATGAACTGGAGAATTCCTCCGACATTACCGTTATCCCACCTCTGAACACGACAAACGTTGCGTACAAGGTTTCCGTGAAAGGGAACGAGGACGAATGGTTCGTGCTGGAAAACCGCCAGCTTTCCCGTTGGGATGCGAAACTCCCGAACCACGGCATGCTTGTGTGGCATATTGACTACGATGATGACGCCTGGTTTGACGATACCATGAACGATGACCCTGCGCACCAGCGTGTTGATGTGGTCGAGGCGGGCACGAACAGGGTGCCCAACTACAGTGCGGGCTTCAAGGTGAATTACTTTACAGATGACCCGTTCCCGGGTTCGAGCAAGGTGACGCAACTGGACAAGTTCCCCACATGGGGTTCTTCCATTTCTTTTGGGCTCTATTCCATAGTCGAGAAAGATTCCGTCGTGTGCTTTGCGACAAGCAAGGACGTACGCGTGGATAACTGCGCGTATGGCGCGAAATCCAGCAGTAGCGTCGCTCCAGCCAGTTCCTCGTCGGGAGTTCGTCCGCGTTCAAGTTCCAGCGAGGCGCGTGTGCCTTCAAGCAGTTCCATTGCAAAATCGAGCAGCAGCAGGCACAGGAACTCCAGCAGCTCGTTCAATGTTTCTTCAAGTTCCGGGCCCGCAGTCGCTGCGTTTGTTTCGGGTGTGGGAAGTTGCAGCCTGCATATCGCGGGAGGCAAGTTGCGTATTGAAGCACCGGTGGAGGGAGAAAAGCTGCTCCAGGTGTTCGACCTGCAGGGCAACCTGCTTGAAAAAGACCGCTTTGCTGGTGCATCGGCGGAGTTCAATCTTGCCCGTTTTGGCGGTGGGGCGCGTATTGTGCGCGTGACGGGAGCGGGTGTGTCGATGGTCCGCTCAATCTATATTCATTAAAAACTGTCCTAAGTCTAGTTTCCTTGAACAAGGACTTTCTGTATTTGTTTCCCGAGGCGTACCAGGTATATGCCCGGGTTGCTGTACTTTGCCCGCAGGGCCTCGGCGGTGGATTTGCCGCGGAGCTGTTCAGGTTGCAATGTTCCCAGGTAGCGGCCCTGCAGGTCGAAAACCATTGCCGTGCCCGTTGCGTTTGCAGAATTGTTCAGGCGTGTCGCGATATGCGTCGAGCCGGAACTGCTTGACTCCGCGGTGGAACTACTGCTTGCCGCACTTGAACTGCTCGCCGCACAGCTCGAAAGGCCGTATTCGAATGCGCCCAGGTCAGGCGCTTCGCCTGCGAACGGGAACCCGAGATCTTCGCCCTTGTCAATGGCGCGACTCCCTTTCTTGAGTCGTAGGAAGTCAACGTTGGGCAAACTTCCGTCGGCATTGCGCGGGCCCAGGATTCCACGGATTTTCGAGAGGTCTTCGCCGGTCACGGTCATGCTCGGGTCATCAAGACTCATGAAGTCATCTTCCGTCAAGTCCAGATTCAAGTTCCACGTATTATTCTCGCCGGCGGGGCAATCCACATAGTGGTCGATGTCCTGGCTCGATATCTTTTCCCAGCAAGTTCCGATTTGCGAGTTTTTATTCGGGAAGGCGATGTTGTTCTTGAGCACATGCGCGTTGTCGCCCGTAAGCGGGGCCACCTCGGCAAGGCGAGTCTTGCCGTCTTCGGCGTAGAGCGTCGATGCCATGCTGTAGGCGCGGTCTTTATTCATGTAAGACGTGTTGTTGAGCCACTGGCTGCCGGCGTTGGTGTAGTTCGCGTAAAAGCCCGAAGATTTATTTTTCCAGGCGACGCACTGCTTGATGATGTGGTGCCCAGTGCCATACGTGCTCTGGCCCATCTTGATTCCGTAACCGTTGCCGTTTTTCGGGTCGCCACGTCCGTAATCGCTGTAGCCGTTACCCATGGCGTAGCAGTTCTCCAACACCACGGGGAATTCCTGGTTGATGAAGTCGAAACCGTCATCGCTGTTCCACCACGCACGGCACCCGATGAACTTGGTCGTATCGCCCTGGCCTGGCTTCTGGTAATGCGCACCGAAGCCGTCGGCGTTCTCGCCGTCGCCCTGCCAACCCGTGGGGTCGTAGTTGTCGTGCGCATCGCAGTTCAAGAAGATGTGTCCGCCGCCATCGTCGGCGCCGTCGTTTGCGAAGAATCCCGGACCCGCGTTGTGGTGGCTGTCGATTTCTTCCAAGAAGATGTGCTTGCACGCGTAAAGGAAAACGCCGGAGTTCGAGTTGTGAACCATGGGCGTATTGCGGACTTCGAATCCCTTCAGGTGCAAGAACTTTGCCGAAATCACGATGGGCGAGGTGTACATTGCGCCTTCGGGAGTGCCGTCGCTATGCTCGCCGCCTATGGCCACCGGGAGGTTTGCCCCGTCAAAGATCGGGCGCTCGCCGGGGTAGGCGAGGTAATGGATGCGCTTGTCGTCGCTTTCGCCACTGGCTGTCAACAGGATGGCCGCCGTCATCTTGTAGCGTGCGAAAAAGACAGTATCGTTCAGGTCGTACACGCCACCGCGAATCCAGACGGTATCGCCTGCGGTTACGACGGTATTTGCCTTGTTGAGCGTCGCGAAGGGTTTGCTTTCCGAGCCCGCGTTGCTGTCGTTGCCATCGGTCGCCACATAGTAGACCGCACCGAAGGCCTGGGCGGCTGCCAAAGCCAACCCCAGGGCAAATGTAAGTTTCTTGTCCATAAACACCTCAAACAACCACTATAGTAAAAATTATTCCGCGCAGAAGTTCATTTTTTCGAAATGGTATAAGAAAACCCCCGCCTGGAGGCGGGGGTGACAAATTTAGATCCGAAAGATCCTCGCCTGCGCGAGGGTGACATACTCGGGCTACTTGTACAGCAGAGCGAACACCATGCCGGGGCGGAAGTACTTACCAGCGGTGTACTTGAGCGCTGTGCTGTGGAGCAGCATGAACAGAGCGCTTGCTTCAACCTTGTTGGCCTTCGCGATGTTGCCGAATGCCTTCACGAAGGCGGGCAGGTTGCGCGGGAGCTTCGGGCTGATGCGGCTGTCGGCAAGGAGGGCTCCCTTCTTCAGGAGTTCCTTGTGCATCTTGTCGGCGGCGGTGGCGCTGAGGTTAAATGCCTTCACGAGTGCTTCCGGGTGCAGGCGGCAAGAACCGTTGAATCCTTCCGGTGCGGCGAACGGGATGCGGGCTTCGTCGTAGAGGTTGCGGATCATGGAATCGCCCATGACGGCAGCTTCTTTTTCGAGACCGTGGAACATCATGGCGGTCATGATGCTGTACTGGATGCCGATCCACACGTCGTGAGCCTGGAAGTTGAACTCATCGAGCGGAGAACCGTCCTTGCGGACAAGGTTAGCGGCACCGATGAGCGGGCTGTTGGCCTTGTAGTTCGTGTTGTAGACGCGCAACAGGTTGGCCTTGGCCTTCTTGCCGTCGCAAATCGGCTTCAGGTCGAGCAAGCGCAGGTACGTATCGGCGAGCATCGTGTCGGCGAAAACATCGTCGCAGTCGTTGCTGATTTTTGCGTTCCAAGAAGCAGTGAAGGCTTCCTTGCACTGGGCGGTGAGCCAAGCCTTCTTGAGGCCGCGGAGTTCGTTCTTCGAAAGTTCCACGTCGCTCGGGATCTTGCCTTCGTTGAGCCAGACGTTGATGGCCTTGAGGGCCGCCTTCACGTCGCTAGCGTCGATGGCGAGGGTGTCCTTGATGGCGGTGGCGAGTTTCGGGAGCTTATCGGCAACCACGTCCTTCGCTTCCATCGGGGTCACGAAGAAGTGGTAGTAGCCTTCGGCTTCGTCCCAGAGGGCTTCGTCGAATTCCTTGTTGGCGGCATCGGCCTTCGCGTTCCACTTGTCGGCCTGTGCCTTGTCGCCGAGGAGTTCGGCAATCTTGGCGGCGGCGCGGAGGCCTGCAATCCAGAGGCTACCGCAGTAAACGGAGATGCCGTGGCTGGAGAGGTTGTCGAACGTGTCGTCGGTACCGTGGGTGAGCGGGAAGTTTTCGCCTTCGTTCACCATCTTTTCGAGGTACTGCATGGCGGCATAGACGGCTTCCTTGCAGTCCTTCAGGTTCTGCATGTCCTTGGTCTTGTGGAAGTGGCGGAGCACCATCAGCACGTACTTCGGGGCGAGATCCTTCCATTCCTTCACGTTGTGCCAGTCGTAGGCATCCGGTTCGGCGTCGAAGGGGCTTCCGAGGTCGTGAATCACGGCGCCACGCACGGCGCGCGGACCTTCAAGCTTCGGGTCCGGAAGGTCGGCGAACGGGTGGTTCACGTATTCGTGGTGGCGGCGGCGGTTCTCGTTCACCGCGAGGATGGCGTCACCGAAGCGCTTCATCACCACGCCGTCGAGGCGCGGCATGAGTGCCATGAGGCTGAAGCTACCGTAGAAGTAGACATCCAGCGAGTTGAAGAACGGGTAGTCGGCGCATTCGCGGACCAGGAAGCGGTCGTCCTTGTCCCACACGGTGGCTTCGGCGAGGAAGCTGAGCGTGTTGATGGCGAGGCTCTTGAATTCGCTCTGCTTGGCGGCGGTCTTGTAAATCTTGGCGACGGCCTTTTTAGGCACGAGGTTCTCGAAAGCCTTGAGGCGGGCGTCGAAGTTCTTGTCGGCGGAGAGGGCTTCGTCCAGCATGGCTTCCACGCGACCGAAGGCCTCGGGGTAGAAGGCGGTGTACTTCTTGGCGGAAGTGAGCTTGTTCAGCTTGATTTCGGGGAAGTCGAGCACCAGGTTGAACTGGAAGCTGACCTTCTGCTTGGGCTTGAGCACCACGGTCACAGCGACGGCACCGGCCATCGTCTCGCGTCCGCTATAAACGTTCTTGACCCACGATTCGCAGACGCGGCCGCTACGGAGAGCGCCCTTCAGAACGGAGGCGGCGTCATCCTGGTAGAACATCGGCTTCACGGAAACGTTCAGGTTATCCTTCTTGTTCCAGGCAACGGAAACGCCCATGCAGCCGTTGAAGTCGCTTTCGGCGAGGGGCTTCTCGTTGTAGAACTGGAGTCCGCGCACTTCGCGGCCGTCCTTGGCCTTCTTGTTGAACTTCACGCCCTTCGGGAAGCGAGCCGACGGTACGAGCACGAAGCTGGAGTCCTGCACGCCCTGGCGGTCCTTCTTGGCCATGTAGCCGGCGATGCAGTCCTGCACCTGCACGATGGTCACTTCGCGGGTTTCCTTGGTGGTATTTTCGAGGGTGAACACGGTAGCGTTCACGGGGAGGCTGGAGAGGCGTTCATCACCTGGGGTCACGTAGCTGGACTGGGTCTTCACAATCTGCACGCCCTTGCCTTCGTACTTGGTTTCGCTCACCGGGTAGAGGGCGCTGTACTGCATCTTGGCGGCATCGTAGCCTTCCTGGCCCAGGAACACAGAGTCGTTAGCCCAGGCGGCAGTGAGGGCACCCTGGCGGGCGACCTTTTCGCCGACTACGCCGTTGAAGAAATCGATGACGGCGCTGCGGTTGAGTTCTGCACCGGCCTTGTTCAGGAGGGCAGCGGTGCGGTCGCTCCATTCGATGTGCCAGCGTTCAAAGGCGGCCTTGTTGTTCTTGAAGAAATCCTTTTCGGCAATGGCCTTGTTGAGCTTGGCTTCGGCCTTCTTCTTGTCGGCCAGTTCGGCGGCGGTGAAGAGGGCTTCACCCTTGGCGTCGACGAGCGGGTACTTGGCGAGCATCTGCGTGAAACCGGCGAAGTTGTCGATTTCGAGGGCAGCCTTAGCATTCACCACGGATTCACGGAAGAAGAAGTTGTTGAAGCGGAGGTCGGCGGGCTTCTCGGTGCGGACCTGCACGCCCGGCATCACGTTCATCACGGGAGTCGTGCCGGCAGGTGTTGCCGTAAACGTAGAACCGATACCGCCCACGGCAATGCCCGTGGTGGAGGGCGTCGTGGAAAGCGGGGTGTACCACGGCTGGATGAATTCCACGGCGAGGCCCGGTGTCATGAGTTTCTGGACGGAACCGGCCATCTTGGCGCCGGCGAGGTAATCTTTGATGCTCATAGTATGATCCATGAATAGGGTTAAAATTACGTAATAAAATTAAAAATAAATGGGCAAAAGGGCATAATCCGAAATAAAAAAGTGTTTACAAAAGGAACCCTATTTTGCATCGGTCAAATTTTTATGTTATTTTTACGGCATGAACAAGTTTATGTCCTACCTGCTTCCCGGCGTTTTGCTCATCGTGGTTTTCGCCCTGATAAAGACCTTCCTCGTTTCGCCCGACGTGGCGTATTCGGACTGGTTCGTCTGGCTCTCTGCGATAATTACTCCGTTGTGCGTCATTGTGCCTTGTGTCGTCTACTATTTGCGCACTCCGCCTGGCGTGGACCATAGGTAAGCCTGCGCGTTTTTTCTAAATTTGCCGCCATGTTTAAAATTGGCGTGATGGCTTCCGGTGGTGGAAGCAATTTTAAAGCGATTATTGACCATATTGGCGATGGTGACCTCGAGGCGCAGTGCAAGTTTCTGATTACGAATAACGGAACGTGCGGTGCAGTTTCGCATGCGGAAGAATATGGAATTCCTGTTTACCATATTTCGGGAAAGACCCACCCGGTTGCCGCGGATTACGAGGCTGCGATGATGGATGTGCTGAACAAGTACGACGTGGACCTGCTTATCCTCGCAGGTTACATGAAGGCTTTGCCCGTGTGCATGATCCACCGCATGCCCGACAGGATTATGAACATCCACCCGTCGCTCTTGCCCAAGTACGGCGGCAAGGGGTTTTGGGGTATTCACGTGCACGAGGCCGTGATTGCTGCAAACGAGAAGGAATCGGGCTCGACGGTGCACCTGGTAAGTGAAGAAATCGACCAGGGAAGGATCCTTGCGCAGGTGAAGGTGCCTGTGCTGGAAGGCGATACGCCGGAAGTGCTTGCGGCCCGCGTGCTCGAGCAGGAACACGAATTGTACTGGAAGACTATCCGCGACTACGCCGCGACGCTCGGAGTGTCCTAAAGAATGAAGTTCAAACTGCCCGCATTTCTGGAAAACGTAGAGAACCCGGTCGAGGGCGAGATTGCCCTACGCAAGTTCGTGAACGACCCTGCCTCTGTTGACGGTGCGGGCGCGCTGGACCTTTTTTCGCCCGCGAACGTGAAGGGCGATAGCGATATTCTGCTTGTGGGTATAGACGAGGTGGGGCGTGGCCCGCTTGCCGGCCCCGTGGTGGCGTGTGCCGCCGTGCTCAAGGCCCCGGATGTTATGCCCGCGTTGAACGACTCCAAAAAGCTCACGCGTAAAAAGCGCGAGGCGATGTTCGACGACGTGAAGGAGGCCTGCGCTTGCTATGCCATTGCAAGCGCGAGCGAGAAAGAGATTGACAAGATGAACATACTGGAAGCGGATTTCCTCGCGATGCGCCGCGCCCTACAGGCGCTGGGCTTGCCGGGGATATCCGAGTCCGCGCCCGAGATTCCGGTGGAAGTGAAGGGGAGTTTTGCCGATGTAGCCGGCAAGCCTGTCCCCCGTGTGTTTATCGCCGTCGATGGTAACTTAATGATTCGTGGGGTTCCTGCCGAGATGCAGATGCCTGTCGTGAAGGGGGACGGGCGCATCGCGAGCATCTCTGCGGCGTCAATACTTGCGAAGGTCTTCCGTGACCGCTATATGGACAAACTAGCAGAGCAGTATCCTGCGTACGGATTCGAGAAGAACGCGGGTTACCCCTCGCCGGTGCATCTCGACGCCATCCGTAAATTCGGGTTTACACCGGTACACCGCCGGAGTTTCCACGTCAAGGAACTGGAAGAATAGTACTTCGCTTTTCCTTGTTTTTTCTGCAAAAAAGCGCCATTAAATTGGTCTGAAACATATCTTTTTACTACATTGTGAAAGGGCAAGCTATTTTTCGCCCAGAATTTATTCGAGGAGGTTCTTTTGAACAATTCCATCCCTCTTGTGCAAATGGTGCTGCAGTCCGATATCGCGACGATTGTCGTGCTGTGCATTTTGGCCATCATGTCGCTCGGTTCCTGGGGCATTATCATCGTGAAGTTCTTCGCCTACCGCAGGAGCAAGCACGCGAACGCGGAATTTTTCCGCAAGTTCAGCACGGTGACGCAGTTCGTGCAGCTGCAGGGCCTTTGCGAGACCGCCGAAGACAGTGCGCTGCGCCGCCTGACCGCCGAAGTGCTCAAGGAAGCCTCCAAGTTCAGTAACTTCGTGAGTTACGACTCCATCCAGCACCGCGCATCGCTCTTGGAAGACACCATCCAGCGCTCTATCGAAGGCCTGCGCCTTACCGAAGACCGCTACCTGAGTTTCCTCGCTACGAGTTCGAACCTTGCCCCGTTCTTCGGCCTCTTGGGTACGGTGTGGGGCATCATGATCGCATTCTTCCAGATTGGTCAGCACGGCTCTGCCGACCTGAGCGTCGTCGCCCCGGGTATCGCCATGGCTCTTATCACTACGGTGGGCGGCCTTGTGGTCGCTATCCCGGCATCTGCGGGCTACAACTACTTTACCAGCTGCAACGGCCAGAACGAGATTTCTTACTTCAACTTCGGTTCCCAGGTGTTGAGCCTGTTCAAGCGCGGCGACTTGCTCGCCCTCGAAGAAGTTGCCGGCTAGGAGGCCTAGGTGAAGCGTAGCCGCGGAAAAGAACTCAAGCAGGAGATGAACCTCACGAACATGATCGACATCGTGTTCTCGATCCTTATCGTGTTCATCATCTCCGCGCCGCTCATGAGCCAGGGCGTCAAGGTCGACTTGCCGAAAGCCGAAGCCCCGACCATGGAACAGGAAAAACTCCTGAAGGTCTCCATCACGAAGAATGAGGAAATCTACATCGCCGACATGCAGGTGGATTTCGACGGGTTCAACACCGTGTTCAAGTCGCTCTGGAATGGCGAGATGGCCGTGGTCATCAACGCCGACGAGTCGGTGAACTACGGGCTTGTGATGAAGGTCGTGACGAAGGTGCAGAAACTGGGGGTCACCAAGCTCGGTTTCTTGACGCTGAACCCGAAGGAAAAACCGGGTAAATGAGCAAGCAAGAAGAAAGGATAAAGTACTTCGGCTCGGACGTGGATTCCACGCTCGTGAAGATAATCGTTGTGGCGGTTGTCTTCCATTTTGCCGTAGTCGCTTTCTTTATTGGGCTCCATTACGTGAACTTGAAACCTGAACCGGAACCTATTCCCGTGTTCGAGATGGTGCAGGTGGCGCCCCCGAAGCCCCCTGCGCCTAAACCGGTGGAACCGCCCCCTCCGAAACCCAAGGTGGAACCCCCGAAACCGAAGGTGAACAAGGAACTCCCGCCCGAGATAAAGCCCGAGCCGGAGCAGAAGCCCGAGGAAGTGCACGAGGAGGTGCCGCCCGAACCGGAGCCGGAACCCGAGCCGGAGCCGCAGGATGATTTCGAGGTGGATGACCTCGACTTGCCGAAGGCGGTAGAGGCCCCGAGCCTGAACCCGGTGGGTTCTGTGGACATGGACCCGCTTATGCAGGTCTACCTCGAGCAGTTGAAGAAGATTATCATGGGCAATTTCAAGCCGCCTAAGGATTTGAAGGTGGGCCGCGACGCGAAGACTACGGTACAGTTCCAGGTGGACCGTTTTGGCGGGATTACGGCCGTGATTCTCAAGCGTTCGTCGGGCAACAAGGCGTGGGACCATCTCTCCGTGCGTGCGGTGCAGATTTCGAAGGTTCCCGAGCTTCCGCCCAACTACCGCGCCCCGAGCCTCGTGTTGCACTTTAACTTTACGCCGAACTAGGTTGAATGAAAATGAAACGCTTTTTCGCCCTGTTTGCTTTTTTGATTCTCTCCGTGTCGAACGCATTCGCCTCTATCGACACCATTGCGGTGGATGTGGGTATTTCCGTGTTCAAGACCATTCCGCTGGGCGTTGTTCCCTTCGACGAGAAGCCCGGCATTGACTGGGTGGAAGAACACCCGCACCAGATTATTACCCGCGACGCGAACCTTTCGGGACGCTTTGACGTGGTGGCCTCGGAAAAGTTCAACCTTGCGCTTTTCAGCAGGAGCCATGCGGAATACTACGTGACGGGCAAGGTCGCGCCGCAGTCCGACGGCAAGCTGAAGGTGGAATGTTTCCTGTATGTTTCCAAGACGAAGTACTTGCTGCTGGGCGAAAGCTATTCGGTGAAGCAGAAGGATTTGCGCAGCGCGGTGCACGCGTTCTTTGACAAGGTGGTGCAGCGCGTGTGCGGTGAACGCGGCGTGGCGAGCACCAAACTTGCCTACGTGTCGAAGATGGAAGGGGTAAAGCAGGTCGTGATATCGGATTACGACGGGTTCCACCGCAGCCAGGTGACCCGCGATTCAACGATTAGCATGATGCCCGTGTGGATGCGCGGGAATGCGGGCCTTGTGTACGTGAACTTCAAGACGAACCGCCCGCGCCTGTATGCCAAGAAATTCGGCGGTACGGAGCGCGCGATATTCCCGCAGTTTGACCAGACGTATAGTCCCGCGGTGAACCCCAAGACGGGCGAACTCCTGTTCTCTTCGTCGATGGATGGCAAGACGGACCTGTTCCTCGGCAACATGGAAACGGGCAAGGCGAAAAAGTTCGCCTACCTGAAGAGCAACCAGACGAGCCCCGCGTGGAGCCCGTATGCGACCGAGGTTTTGTTCACGAGCGACCGCGGCGGTGGCCCGCAGATCTTTGTGATGGGGAAGGACGGCTCTGACCTGCGCCGCGTGACCTTCATGGGCCGCTACAACGAGCGTGCGAGCTGGTCCCCGAACGGCGACCGCATTGTCTATACCTCGATGGATAACGGCAAGATGAACATCTATACCTGCGCGCTCGACGGGAGCGACATTATGCAGCTCACGAACAACGCGGGCAACAACGAACACCCGACTTGGTCGCCCGATGGCAAGCTGATTGCCTTCTCGAGCAACCGCAGCGGTACCTACCAGATTTACATTATGCGGTTCGACGGCGCGAACGTGACCCGCATTACCCAGGGCGGCGAGAACACATCGCCTACGTGGTCCTGGTTCTACGACGATAATGAACAACAAAAAACCAAAGAAGGTGCTAAATGAAACACATCGCTAAACTTTCCATTCTTTCCTTTGTTGCATGCCTCGCCATTGTAGGCTGCGCAAAGAATGAACCCCCGCAGACGCAGCCCGCTCCGGCTCCGGCCCCGGCTGCCGCACCCGCCCCTGCCGCGGCACAGCCTGCTGCTGCTCCGGCACAGCCCGCTGTGAACGAGGATTCCCTCGCCGCCGAGCGCGCCCGCTTGGACGCTGAACGCCTCGAAGCCGAACGCGCCCGCCTGGAAGCGCTTATCAACCAGATCATGAGCGAAGACGTGTACTTCGACTTCGACCGTTCCGAACTCACCGAGAAGGCTAAGGAACTGCTTGCGCAGGTGGGTGAACTGCTCCTGAAGGAAACCCGCTTCACGCTTACCATCGAGGGCCATACTGATGCCCGCGGTACTGAAGACTACAACTTCACCCTGGGTGCAAAGCGCGCCATGAAGGTGAAGGAATTCCTGAACGCCTACGGCATTGAAGGTAAGCGCATGGAATCGGTGAGTTACGGTAAGGAAGCTCCGAAGGCTCAGGGCGAAACCGAAGAGGCTTACTCCCAGAACCGCCGTGCCAACTTCCGCGTGAACATCCAGCAGTAATTTTTACATCCTGAGCGCATTAGCGTAAGGGATTTAGACTCGAGTTGATATTAACAAATAACAGCGATTGAAAATGAAAAAAATTGCTTTAGGAATTGTCTCGATTGCATTCGCACTGGTCGGGTGCTCCCAGATGACGGTACTCCGCACCGAGGAAATGCGAAATGTCGGTACGGACGTGCAGGTCGCTGTCCTCAGCAATCTCGATACCGCCATGCATAAGCTTAGGGCCGATAACAAGAACCTCCGCAAGCGCGTTGATTCCCTGAAGGCGGAACTCCTTGCGCAGCAAGAGGCTTCGGCCCTGCTGCAGAAGCGCATGATGGCCGAAATCACTATGCTTTCGCGCCGCGTAAGCGATGAATCCGAACGGAACGATTCCCGCCAGGAAGAAATCATTTACAGGCTCGACATGCTGCTTGGCAAGAGCGACAAGATCTTGGCGAAGAAGGTCGTGGTGAGCGGTGCCCCGCAGGCGCCGATTTCCATGGACAGCGTGGAACGCGAGGCCGAACGCCTTGTGGAAGCGGAAGCCATGTTCAATACGGCCCGCTCGGACTACCACCGCGGCGAATACAAGCTTGCCTATTCCGGCTTCAAGCAGGTTTACGAACAAATGAAGGTAGGGGAACTCGGCGAGAATTCCCTGTACTGGATGGGCCTTTGCCTTGTGGACGTGAACCAGGTGGAAAAGGCGAAGAAGGTGTTCGAGGCCTTGACGCAGAGTTTCCCCGACGGGCAGAAGACATGCACCACGATGTTCAAGCTTGCCGCTATTTACGGGAACGAGGGCAACGTGGACATGCAGAAACAGTACCTGCAGAAGATCCTTTCGGGCAAGACTTGCGCGAACTCGGGCGAGTTTGAACAGGCGGCGGAAATCCTCCAGGAACTTCTGGAAGGGAAGGCCGTGGAACCGCAGCCGATTACGGACAAGAAGCCCGAAGAGGCGACGGGTACCGCAAACGAAACCGCGCTGGCCGCACCCGCAGCGGAAGCACCTGCTGCCGAAAAGCCCGCAGCTCCTGCAGCGCCTGCCGCAGAAGCGAAGGCTCCCGAGGCAAAGGCCGCTGAAGCGCCCGCTGCAGAGGCAAAGCCTGCCGATGCGGCTGCCGACAAGAAGCCCGCGAAAAAGAAAAAGATTCCTTCTGCCAAGAAGGACTAGTTAAAAGCACGCTCTTTGGTAGTTGTTGAAGCCCGCGCACTGCGCGGGCTTTTTGCAAAAAAGAATAATTTTCATGGATGAAACAAAACAAAATAGAGAACATTTGATTGTAAATGAATATATATTAGATTATAAAATGGGACTGTCGCAATGAGTTTTATCCGGTTGTACATAATAATCTTTTTTTTGCTACTCGGCTATTCGTGGTCGAGCCCATCGGTGCGGTTGACTAGCGACAGACATGTGACCGCGTGGAACTTTGTGAATTACCGATTTAAGCTTACGAATACATCTTCTGTACCTGTACTGAATCCCGAGATTAATTATTACGCGAAACCGGAATCTTTAGAAGCTACGGTTGATTTTTCATCCGGCTTGAATCCGGTAACAACATCTGTTGTTCAGGCTGGACAATATACCGTAGTTAAGTTCTCTCTTCACGGTTTGCTTTTTCCAGGAGATTCTGTTGAAATTCATTGCCGCATCTATAGCGAAGGTTTTTTGATGGGCTGGGATTCGTCTAACGACTTGTCATACCAGCATAATGCCGAGGTCTACGAGCCGAACTACTTCATGGCGGTCTATGACGCATCACACAATATTCTTTGGGGCTTCGACCCGCTTGGTGGAAACAGCAATGCTCCCGATGTCGTGCTGTGGACTGACCGTGGTAGCAATTTTACGGTTGAACGGTATGATGGCGACTCGACCGAGGTTGTCCCGGCGGGTCGTTTCTGGCTGCTCAAGGACACGCCCATCTCTCCGAAGGAACGGAACCTGCTTGCCGAGCGGGGAATCGTCAAGCATTCCGTAGGTAGGCACCAGGGCAAGACGCTTGCCCTGTTCCGTAGCGAAACCGATGTGCACAAGAGTCTGCTGGACAGCCTGATTGCGGGGTTCTACAACACGGTTGCCGTAGATGATTCCACTCCGGTAGAGATAGAGTTTTATCAGGATAGTTTATACGTAGATTCATCAAGGATTGATATGGAAATCTACTGCTGGCCTGATGTTTCTGTGAATGGATGCGTCGAGGAGGTGGCTGCCTGTGGTGGAGACGATATTGGTGTAGCACGTGGGCTGCTAATCGCGAAAGTCAGGAAAGATTCTCTACAATGCCTTAGCCATAACGTGAATATTGACGGGCTTGTTGTTCAACACGAATTGGGCCTCGCAAGCAGTCCCGTTGACCGCGACGCTGTGAATATTTCGGTGTTGCAAAGCGATACTGCATGGCAGCGCGCGCTACAGATGGATAGTGCGACAAAAGAATGGCTTTCTGGACTGGAGTACACAGGAGAAGGGATTGTTGTGGGGGTGTATGATACCGGTATAGATTTTCATCATCCCGACTTTAACGAATATAATTCTACGGGAAAATTGAAGCCAAGAGTCATGGATTCGAGTGAGTATTTTGGAGTAAGATTTGACGAAATCGACAGCATCAAATTAGTTGGTTATACAGAAGCCCATGGTAGCAGTGTTGCAGGCATCATTGGAGGGAACGGAAACAATAGTAACGGGCATTTAATTCGTGGGATTGCTCCAAAAGTTCATTTTTATGCAGGTTCTGATAACGAAATAATTCATGCGCAAGTGGGACATGTGGTAAACCATTCGCATATTACTGCAGCGAAAGACGGGAAAAATGATGCTGTTTATCTTGGTCGTGAATATGCTGTAGACGAGGCCATTTTTAAAAGTTGGAAAAGTATATGTACTAATATAAATACAGGATTAGATAATCAAAATAAAATTGGTAACTGTGTTGAAGGAGATACATTAAAAAAAACGATGATTGTGGCCGCTGCAAATAATGGAGATGATTCAGGTGATTCGAAATGGAAATATGGAATACAACGAGGCTTCTATTCAATAATGACTCATTCTAAGAATCCCGTTGTCGTGGGTAACATGACCAGTAAGGAAAAAGTCCGTTTTCATCATTCCAGTATGGGGCCAACATGGGACGGACGCATTAAACCTGATATTATGGCACCTGGTGCTACTAGCCAGATTATCGCAACAGAAGATGATTCTGTTGAAATATACGTTGATTATATAAAACTCTACCGACAAGGCTCCAGTGCGCCTTATCTCGTTTTAGATTCTAATGCCTTTCCTGCAAAATCTGCTTTTTTGAGAAATGCACTCGCTACTGCGTCGATTGACACGATTAATGCAGGAGCCTTTGCTTACAAGTTCAGTTGTGGCAACACTTCGCAACTGGGCATTTCGGCACTCTGGGATTTTGATTCTGTATCTGTCTCACCGACAGACGAAATAGAGGTCCGTTTCCGTAAAGGGAAGGGATGGAGTGATAACACGATATTTGGCGCCGCATTCTTCGGAACGCATGAATCAGGCTTCTATCCACCACCCGTTTCACTTGTTGATTCCCTTAGCCTGATATATCCTAATGAAAATTTTAAAGATAATGTTTGGCAGGTTAAAGTACCTGTTATTTGGGAAGGTTCCGATAATTATACTATGAACCGTTTTTCGCTTTCTTCCCTCAGCACCACCATCAATGCTTATTTTTTGAGACTGGATTTCAGTTTTATAAAAAGCATTGTTTCACCTGATACCTGTAAAAGTGATTCCTGCGGATATCAATACCTAACAGATGGCGGAACTTCGCAAGCAGCACCCTTCGTGAGCGGCATTGCCGCCCTTATGTACCAGAAGTTCCGCGACACTACGGGAGATTCCCTGCACAAGCATTCCATGAGGAACTCTACGGTCAAGGCACTCATGATTCATACAGCAATAGATATGGAAGATTCCGAACAGGCCCATTTTTCCAGCAACCCGGATTTGTATGCTGCGCATCATGATAGTATGCCTCACTATACTCCCTACGGCAAGGGGCCGGACTTTGCTACGGGATGGGGCTATGTCGATGGCAAGTCCGCTCTGGATATGATTTCCGACTACAACAAAAATACGAAGGAATTTGCAAGGTTTCGCGAAATAGAAATCGGGAACGGGTTCGAAAAACGGTGGACGACTGTTGTCGACGGTGCGCAAAAACGACTTAGGGTGACATTGGTGTGGGATGACGCTCCCGGTGAACGGAGCAAGGCTACGAATTCACTGAATTTCAAGGAACCCAAACTAGTCAATGACCTAGACTTGTATCTTGTCAGCCCGTCCGGTGAATACTATTATCCTTGGCGGCTGGACCCGCTACCTACAGAATTTATTACGAAAGACGGAACCCACTCTAATAAACTGACGGGATTTGAAAGAATTTATGATAGTGATGTTCTTAACGCATATAGGATTTGCTCGTCTAGCAATAAAATTGATTATAGTTGTTTCGACCATCTGAACAATGTTGAAGTTGTAGACGTAGATTTTCCCGAGCCGGGTGAATGGCAGATCGTCGTGAGGGGTCGACGACTCGAGGACTACAACAATGCGGATAGCAATGCGCAGGTGGCGACGCTCGTTAGCGACTTTTCCCTTAAGGAGAGCAATTTCTGCAGCGTCGTTCATAATTACGCACCGCAAACGACATACCGCTGTACTTACAATTTTAATAGATCAAGCCTAAATCGTATTACTTTTGACGATAGAACATTTGCTGCTGCAGGGGATACCATTAAGCTTTTCAATGCAGACAAAACTCAGTTGGGAACATATGTGTCAAACCAGTTGGCTGGCAAGACTGTCAAGGTGAAATCGGATAAATTGATTGTTGAACTAGATAGCGATGATAAATATGAGGGATGGGGATTCGGAATACAGAAGATACAGTCTGTTCCCTATTCAACGCTTATGATGCCCTTCCTGCCAATATATAAAAAAAGGAAATAAACAATGACTAGACGTTTCTTTGTTTTTCCATTACTAATAAGCCTATTGCTTTCCTCGGTGGGTTGTTCCGATGACAAGTCGTCTAATGTTGTCGGACAAAGTTCTTTTAGTGGCGACACTTTGTACAGTTGTTCGCAAGATGAATTTTACTCTAGTTCTAGTTTGTCGGATACATTGATTAGTTCCTCATCAGAAAATAAAAGCAGTTCTTCTGTTGCTATTATATCTTGTAAAACCGAGACCGAGGACGACTGTGAATACGGAACTTTTGTTGACGGACGCGATGGTCAAACGTACAAGACTGTGCGAATAGGTAACCAGATATGGATGGCAGAAAATCTCAATTATGCTTATTTACAGCCAACATCAACGCTAGATTCTTCGAGTTGGTGCTATGATAATGATCCGGAGAACTGTAAAAAGCTCGGACGACTATATTTGTGGTCGGCTGCAATAGACAGTGCAGCATTATTTAGTATTAATGGGAAAGGATTTGGTTATGGTGATGATTGCGGAACACTTGCCCGACCAAAAAAATGTAGCCCGGACATTCCACTTCGTGGGGTTTGTCCGAGTGGGTGGCATTTAACATCGACGGAAGAATGGCTTGATTTATTATTTGCGGTTGATGGCGACCTTGCTAATCTTCTTAAATCCCGAAATGAATGGCCGAATGGTTTAGGGGGAGAGGACGCTTTTGGCTTTGGAGTACTTCCCTCAGGGATGGCTTCATCTAGGGGGAATACCGTCTCTTATTGGCAATTAGGAGAATATACTGATTTCTGGACATCTGGTGGTGAATCCACAACGGCATGGACTAGTGGAGTTCTAAGTGAAGATGATTTTAGTTGGAAATGGGATGCTTTGCCAGTTCGTTGCATCAGGGATAATCCGAATCTTGAATAAACAATACGATTAAAAGGAGTAAACGATGAGCATGTCAATGTTTCATCGCTTACGCTTGCGTAAGCGCGAGGCAAACGTTGTTTGCCGAAGTTTATTTCTCAAAAAGCGTCGTCGTCTTCGTCATCGCTGTGACGGATGACGACACCGCCAATCTTTGCCATCTTGTTTTCGAAGTCTTCGTAACCGCGGTCCAGGTGGTACACGCGGCTCACGGTGCTTTCGCCCTCGGCCACGAGCGCGGCAAGCACCAGAGCGGCGGTTGCACGCAGGTCGCTGCCCATGATTTCGGTGCCTTCGAGCTTGGTGCCGCCCTTGATAGTCGCGGTATTGCCGTTCACCTGGATGTTCGCGCCCATGCGCTGCAATTCGGCGACGTGCTTGAAGCGGTCGTTATAGACGGTATCCTGGATGAGGCTGTTGCCCGGCACCGAGACGAGGGTCGCCATGAGAGGGGCCTGCATGTCGGTGGGGAACCCGGGGAAGGGGAGTGTTGAAATGCTGATGGGTTTCAGTTCCATGCCGCGGGCATCGACCTGCGCCCAGTCGTTTCCGACGTCGACCTTGCAGCCCATTTCGCGGAAGGCGTCGAGGGTAGAGGCGATGTGTTCGGGAATAATCTTCGTGACCTTCACGCAGCCGCGGGTAATTGCCGCGCCGCAGAGGTACGTGCCCGCCTCGATACGGTCGGGGATGGTGAATCCCTTGCCGGGGCGGAGGCTCTCTACGCCCTGCACGGTAAGCGTGCGGGTTCCGCGTCCCTGGATTTTTGCGCCCATCGAGACGAGGTAATCCACGAGGTTGTCGATTTCGGGTTCGAGTGCCGCATTCTGCAGCACGCTCGTGCCCTTCGCAAGCGTTGCCGCCATGAGCACGTTCACCGTGGCGCCCACGCTCGAAATGGGGAAGTTGAATGTACCGCCGGGGAGCCTGCCGTCGCAAGTGGCTTCCACGTAACCGCGGGTGAGGTTGATCTTTGCACCGAGCGCCTCGAGCCCCTTCAGGTGAAGGTCCACGGGTCTCGGGCCCCAGGCGCATCCACCCGGGAGCGACACGCGGCAACGCCCGAAACGCGCTACCAGCGGGCCCAGCACGTAAAAGCTTGCGCGCATGGTCTTCACCAGTTCGTAGGGTGCCTCGAGGTGGTCGGCCCCGCGGGTATCGATCTTGAGCTGGTGCGCTTCACCGCTGATGCGGCAACCGATAATGCGGAGCACGTCGCTCATGGTCTTCATGTCCTTGAGGTGCGGGACGTTCGTGATTTCGGAAACTCCGTCGGCGAGGAGGGCCGCCGCCATGACGGCGAGCACTGCGTTCTTGGCGCCCGAAATCTGGACTTCGCCTTCGAGGGGTTTCTTGACCTGGTGGACTTCAAAACGGTACATTTACTGAATCTCCTTGTCGCCCGCATCTTTCTTTTTTACGGGTTCGTCGTACACCACGTATGTCCTTGCGATCCAGTCGTGCAGGGCACGGCGCTTGGGGTCAATGCATACGATCAGGTAACCGAGGCCGTAAAGGGCGAGGGAAAATTGCGTGAGGAGGCTGCACAGGTAGCGCGCCGTGGAGGAAAGCCAATTGAGTCTTTCGCCGCCCACGGTTTCGACATGAATGTGCACAAGTTTTTTTCCGGGAGTTGCCGAGAGCGTGGCGTGGAAAGCGATGAAATACACGGTCTGTATCACGCTCCATACCGAAATGAAGGTGCTTATGCCCGGCGTTTCCAGCAGTTTGTTCATGCTTTCTGCCGACAGCGGGTCGTTCATGTAGGTCGCTGCCGCCTGCTGTACGGCGTCTAGTTCCACAAGGCCCAGGCAAGCGATGATGTAGAGGGATATTCCCCCAAAAATTCCGAGGATGAGGTTGTCTACCAAAAAGGCGAATGCGCGCGTAAAGAAACCCGGGAAGCGGATGACCCTTAGTTTGTTCTCCTTTACAATCTGTTCGAGCGCATCGATAGTGCTCTTGAGCAATTCGTCTTCTGTCGGGTTGGCTCCTGTTTTTTCGGATTCTTTGGTTTCAAGCGCCTGCGAAGCCTCTTTCCAGGTTTTCCAGTCGCTTTCGCCACTGTGCCACACGAGCGTGCTGTCGGTTATTTTCCCCTGGTTTACAAATTCGTGGATTTCATCGATAGAATAGGGACCCTGGCGGCGTTCTCCGTCGGTTATGCTTTCGTCAATAAAAAACCACTTCATACGCGGTAAAAGATAGAAAAATTTGGTCAGAAAACGCAAATATTACTAGATTTGGAGGCATGAAAATGTTTAAGCCGGGGCAACGTTACGTTAGCCAGTCGGAACCGGAATTGGGTCTTGGGGTTGTCTCCGAGGTTCAGGGCCGTACCGTCAAGTTTATGTTCCCGTTAGTGGGTCAGGTTCGTCTTTATCGTGTTGACAATGCTCCCGTGGAGCGCTTCATTTTGCAGCCGGGCGAGACGGCCAAGAACGAGAAGGGAGTCTCGTTCTCTGTCGAGGCCGTTCGCGAGGTTGACGACCTGGTTGTTTATGTAGGTCGCGGTGGCCGCGAGATCAAGGAAGCCGACTTGACGGCGAAGCAGATGGCCCGCCCGAGCGACCTTTTCCGTTCGCTTACCAAGATTGGTGCGGGTTCCAAGTCCGACGTGAATCCTGAAGATGTATCCTCGAAGGCGTTCGAGCGTCGCCGCCGTGCAATGGAACTTTCGTGCATGTGGAAGTCGTCGCCGGTACGCGGCATGATTGGCCCGCGCCTCGACATGATTCCGCATCAGTACTACCTTTGCTACCGTGCCTGCAGCTCTTCCACGCTCCCGCGGCTCATGCTGAGCGACGAGGTGGGCCTCGGCAAGACAATCGAAGCGGGCATGATTTGGCATGCCCTGAATGCCCGTGGCCGCGTGAACCGCACGCTCATCATTGTTCCCGAGACGCTCAAGCATCAGTGGATGATCGAGATGAAGCGCAGGTTCAACCAGCTCTTTACGCTGGTCGATGAAGGCTTTATCCGTGGATTGTTCATTGGCGTGGCGAAGGGGGAGCAGAAGCCCAACCCCTTCTTGCAGAGCAACAACATCATCGTGGCAATCGACTTCTTGATGAGCCAGCCCGCGCTGATCGAAGACCTGCTCAAGACGCAGTGGGACATGACCATCATAGACGAGGCGCACCACCTGGTTTGCGAAGACGGGTTCACGAGCCACGAGTACATGCTCGCGAATGCCGTACTTGCCCGCTCGAAGGGCGTTCTCCTGTTGACGGGTACGCCCTTGCAGTTGCACCCCGAAAGCCAGTTCAACCGCCTCAAGATGCTCGACCCGGCACGCTTTGCCGACTATGGCGCTTTTATCAAGGACCAGGATGAATACCGCAAGCTGGTGAACGACCTTTCCAAGTTGCCGACAGACCCGAACCACCACATGAGTTGGGATGACCTGTACGAATGCGTGCCCAAGAACTCGAAGATCCGCCCGTGGCTCGAACAGGAAAACTCGAAGTCCATGACCGCCGGCGAATGGATGCGCCGCATTGTGGATGCCATGGGTACGGGCTCGGTGGTGTTCCGCAATACCCGCAAGGGCGTGGGCGGGTTCCCCAAGCGCAAACTTGATGAAATTTGCCTGGAGCCGAACCTCCGCTACCGTGAGATGGTGGAATGCGCCGCCGAAAAGGACCTGGACGCTTCTACCGACATTCAGGAAAATGGCCTGCTCTGCACGCGCTATTCCGACGGGTGGGAACTCGACGAGCGCGTCGTGTGGCTCAAGAAGTTCCTCAAGGAACACAAGGACGACAAGATTCTCCTCATTTGCGAATCGATCGAGGTCGTGCTCGCGCTGGAGAGTATCCTCAACGAATACCTGGGCGAGGGAGCCTTCTCGATGTTCCACGAGGAGATGTCCATCATGGCCCGCGACAAGGCCGCGGCGAACTTCAGCAAGGAAGACGGTGCGAACCTGCTTATCGCATCCGAAATCGGGTCCGAGGGCCGCAACTTCCAGTTCTCGCACCACCTTATCCTTTTTGACCTGCCGCTCGATGCGGCGCTCGTGGAACAGCGTATTGGCCGCCTGGACCGCATTGGCCAGACGAAGGACATCATTGTGCATGTGCCCTACGTGAAGGGGTCGGGACAAGAGGTAATGTTCCGCTGGTACAATGATGGCCTGAACGCGTTCGGCGCGCCCCTCATGAGCGGCGGCGAACTATTCCTCAAGTATACCGATAGCCTTATCGAGGCGCTCGCGAACCCGCGCGGATGCCTGGACGACTTTGTGAAGAACGTGATCCCGCAGGTGAAAAAGGACTGCGAGGCCATGCGCAAGAATATCGAGAAGGGGCGCGACCGCCTGCTCGAATACAACTCGCGCAATCCCGAGAAGGCGAAGGAGATTACCGACGAAATCCTGCGTATAGACGCCCAGTCCGAACTCAAGGACCTGCTTTTGGATTCGCTGCATGCCCGCGGGCTCGATGTGGACAACAGTGCCATCGAGGGCTGTTGCGTGATTACGCAGGGCCCGCAAATTGAGGACGGTTCCGTTGCCGGTATGCCCAGCCGCGGAATGATTGCCGCGCAGAACGAGGAAGACGAGCAGGGTTCCGACAATATCTGCCTTACTGCGACGTTCGAGCGCGGCGTGGCCATGCTCCACGACGAGGTGGATTTCCTGAGCCTCGAGCACCCGCTGGCGCAGGGCACCATCGACTACGAGACGGGCGTGAACCACGGGACTGTCGCCTGCAGCATCTGGCCGAATTCCGGACTGCGCGGGCTCATGATGCAGTACAACTTCGTGGTGGAACTGCCCGTGCCCGAAGAATGGGGCGTGTCCGATATCGTTGGCCCGCGCTACGTGTGTACGCTCGTAGATGCTTCGGGTGTGGACCAGTCCGAACACTTGGAGGCCCTCGCAAAGTCCGAACTTCGCGACGTGAACGTGCCGCAGGGCAACAAGGCCGTCGATGCCACCCTGCGCTATTTCGCGAAGGAAGGGCTTGCCATTGCGAAGAGGAACGTCGCCGGCTTTGCGAAGGAATATGCCGACAAGGCTGCCGCCGCCGTGGAGGTCCGTTCCGAGCAGGAATACCAGCGCATGAACCACTTGCTGACCATGCGTGGCAAGGCGGGGAACAACGCGGAATTGGCCCAGCTCCGCAAGAACGTGAGCGACCGCAAGAAGATTGTCGCGAACCCGCAACTCCGCCTCGACGCGATCAGGCTGCTGGTCTGTCGATGAAGGTTGTGTCATTCTGAGCGGAGAAACTTAGTTTCGTAGTCGAAGAATCTGAAGAGAAAAAAATGAGTGAATTACGTAAGAACATCCTGGACGAAGCGCGCCGCATTGTGGTAAAGATTGGCTCGCGCATTCTGGTGGATTCCGAGAAGGGTGGCGTGCGCACCCGCTACATACAGAAACTCGCCGATTCCGTGGCACGCCTCATGGAAGCGGGGAAGGAAGTCGTGATTGTGACAAGCGGTGCCGTGGGTACCGGCATGGCGGAACTCGGTTACAAACAGAAGCCGACCGTTATTGCCGAAAAGCAGGCCTGCGCCGCCGTGGGCCAGATCGACCTCATGTACACCTACCGCGAGATGTTCCGCTGGGTGGACCTCGCCGTGGGCCAGATTCTCCTTTCGGCAGACGACTTCCGCGACCGCGGGCGTTACAAGAACCTGCAAAACACCATCAAGGCAATGCTCGCACGCAAGATTGTCCCCATCATAAACGAGAACGACTCGCTGGCCGTTTCCGAAATCAAGGTGGGCGACAACGATAAACTTTCGAGCGACGTGGCGCTCTTCCTGGATGCTGACCTGCTGCTGATTTTCACCGACGAGGACGGCCTGTTCGACGACAACCCGAAGAAGAACCCTAATGCGCGTCTATTGCACTTTGTGCCCGAGATTACCCCTGCGATTCTTGCGCTTGCGGGCAAGCCCGGCGAGGCGGGTTCTGCGGTAAGTACCGGCGGCATGCGCAGCAAGCTCGAGGCCATCCGGAACGTGACCAAGAGCGGGGCGAACGCTTTCCTTGCAAACGGTATGAAGGTCCTGCCGCACCAGGTGCTTTTCGAGAATGCGAAGGGAACGCTCTTTGCGGGCTCCAAGAAGAAATTGAACAGCCGCCAGCGCTGGCTCAGCTTTGTTACCACGCCGCGCGGCAGCGTGATGGTGGATGCCGGAGGGGCAAAGGCCCTTCGCGAAAAGCACTCGAGCCTGCTGCCCGTGGGGGTGATCGCAGTGAACAAGCACTTCGACAAGGGCGACCTCATCGAGGTTCTTGACGAGCAGAAGAATGCCGTGGCCCGCGGTGTCGCCGGCTTCGACAGCGAGACGCTCAAGCTTGTACTCCGCAAGAAGACTGCCCAGGTCCACGAGATTTTGGGCAAGAACGTGCCCGACGAACTTATACACAAGAATGACCTGGTTGTATTTTAATTAGCCTTTTGTATATTTGAAAATATGAGTTTTTCCCGTTTTGTAAAGATTGCCCTCCTCTCGATTCCGCTTGTGGCGCCGACCGTTATGGCCGATGCCATCGACGTGGAAACGCTTGCCATGGGTGGGTTCTGGACCCGCGACGACCAGTTGCGCGATATTGGCGACCAGCTGCTGTACGGGAAGGCCTCGTTCTTCGACATCGGTTTCATCTACACGCCGGTTTCGACCCAGATTCCTCTCAAAAGCATGTATGGCGAGCACGAGGGTTTTGCCTTCCGTCATCACATTGCGGGCATGTCCTCTTACCCGCTGGGCGACAACAGCTTCATGAGCGCCATGCTGTGGTTCGAGCGTTCCGGCTGGGACGGCGAGGATTTCTTGCTGTTCCCGCAATATACGGACTTCGGGCTCGTGCGCTCGGTGACCACTTGGGGTGTCGCGTACACGAACGCGGATGTGAACTATTCCGTCGCCCTCGGTATGCAGCACCAGAACGTGGAGTTCGTGGGTAAGGTATTCCCTCACGAGAACGACTCGCTGCTTTACTCCTGGGCCAACTTGCGCTTTGGCCGCGTGAGCGCGCAGGCGCAGTTCCACCGCACGCACTTCCGCATGTTCAGGCTTGCACTCAACCTGGAAGATCGTGCCGTGTTTGGCGGGGCTTCCTCGGGGCTCTGGACGTACATGCCCAATATCGATGCGACCTTTTACAAGCGCGAACTTGACGGCTTTGACGATGACTTTGTCCGCGTGAACTGGGAACAGAACCTGTGGGCCCAGCGCCTTTACGCAGAGGTCTCCTACGATTTCCCCGATGACGGTTTCCATTCCGCCGCACTGAAGTTCTACCCGGACCCCTCGCGCTTTTTCTCCATTGAAATGACCTGCCTTCGCCGGCGTGCCGTGGCAGACGACTGGGACGACCTGATGTTCGGATGGGCCGTCGACCTTGCCATTTTGCGCATAGGCTACAATGCCGCGAACGAGTACGACCACCTGTTCCATGCTAGGGGCACCTGGATTGCCGAAATCCATTTCAATATAGAGTCCCTGAACGACATGCTGTTCGCGAAGAAGGGTCGCCAGGCCGCTCCGCTCGAAACGCAACAGGTCAAGCGTAAGAACACTCCGGACAAGGGTTCTTCGACCATGCCGCTCACCGCGCCTGCAGGCGAGTCGACAAAGACGATTACGGCGAAGGGCATCCGCTACGAGAAGGCCGGTAACGAAGGAGGCAAGTGATGAGAACGTCTTTTAAATTGCTTGCCCTTGTCGCGATGCTTGCCTGCTGTACAGTCCTTTCGGGCTGCCTCAGCCACTGGTTTACCGATACCTCGACCAGGCTTCAGATAGAGAACAGAACAAGCCATGTGTTTATCGGGCTCGATATCATATCCGAGGACGGTTCCTCCGTTATTCCGTGGGTGCAAGATTCGCTTGAGCCGGGTGAACGCAGCCGTGTTTTCGAGGCCGACTTTGTGGGAACGTTCAATGTCCAGCTCAAGTTCGCTGGCTGGGAACTGTACCAGTTCGAATGCGGTGTTATTAGACAGCCTCACGGGTATGTCCTTGCGAAATCTTCCGAAGAAGTCGTAATGGACAGCCAGGATAGTAGCAATCCTGTGCTTTGCTCCGTTTCCACGGCAGATCCCGTGGTGCGCAAGGGTGAATTCGAGTTCGTCGGTGGCAGTGTCTACCTGGTCTTGACCGACAACGAAGACGGCTCCGTGCACATGGAAACGAAGTAGGCTCTAATCAAGCCTACATTGCCCCGGTTGGCGTATCTGCCAAACCACGTTTTTCGTCTAAATACTATCTTTTTTCTTACAGTGCAGATTACGAAGCTTAAGATTTTTGGATTCAAGTCCTTTGCCCAGAGGACAGAAATCAACTTCCCCACGAAGGGCCTTACCGCCGTCGTGTGCACTACGAATTCAAGTAAGGAGGAGTTATGAAAAAGATAATCGGCCTGTTTCTTATCGGAATGGTGATGGTTGCATGCAATGACACCGGAGTCGATTCCTCCGGTGCCCTTGGCTTTACAACCATCAAGCTGGAGAACGGCAAGTTTACCGATAAACGCGATGGAAACAAGTACGCCGTCGTGGAGATTGGCCGCAATCTTTGGATGGCGGAAAACCTCCGTTATGCGGATAGTTCCAAGACGAAAAATCTCAAGGGGAATGTCTGGTGCTACGAAAACAAGGCGGATAGTTGCAGCAAGTATGGCGCGCTCTACTCTTGGACTGCCGCGATGGATTATGAATCCAAGTATAATTCGACCATGAAATACTCCAGTGTATATCATTGGAAAGGAATTTGCCCCGATGGGTGGCATATCCCGTCTTGGTCTGAATGGAACGAACTCCATACGGCTCTGCAAAACCAGAGTGTCAATGATGTAGTTGGCGCCGACATGAAGTCGGTCAAGGGCTGGCAACAGGAAGAACTCGCGACGAAGGCGATGAATCGCTTTGGCTTTAGCGTCATGCCTGCCGGCCGCAGGAATAGCGAAAACGGCGAATTCATGAGCACAGGCAAGTACGCCTTCTTCTGGGCGGATGATGAAATCGATGAAGCCACCAGTGTCGGCTTTACCTTGCGCTATGACCGCGACAATTTCGAAAAAGGAACCTATTACAAGGATCATGGCATGTCGGTACGCTGCGTGATTGCGAATTCCGATGTCAAGGTCGAGGGCGATATCGATTCCTCTTACCTGGATGAAATCCCCTTCGATTATGGCGAACTTGAAATTGGTGGCGCAAAGTACAAGTCCATCAAGATTGGCTCGCAGAACTGGATGGCGGAAAACGTGAATTTCAAGACCGACGACAGTTGGTGCTACAACGATGATTCCGAAAGGTGCGAGAAGTACGGCAGGCTCTATTCCTTCGAGCAGGCAAAGACGGTTTGCCCCGAGGGATGGCATTTGCCGACATCGACCGATGTTAACGTCCTCGTGAATAGCGTCAAGTATTATGCCAGTTCCTTGCGTTCGCGCGAAGGCTGGACTGACAAGGGTGGGAAGGGCTGGAACCTTTGGGGCTTCAACGCGCTGCCTGCCGGTGGCCGTGAGTCTGGGGACTACTTTGATTCCGCGGTGAGCGCCTACATGTGGGTCGATGGCCAGCAGGTGATGTGGGTATCATACTATAGCGAAGAAATAAAACTCCAGTCGCAGGGAACAGGCTCCGCATTCCCGGTCCGTTGCGTTGAGGACTAGCATTTTTACTACATTAGTCAATAGTGCAGATTACAAAGCTTAAGATTTTTGGATTCAAGTCCTTTGCCCAGAGGACAGAAATCAACTTCCCCACGAAGGGCCTTACCGCCGTCGTGGGCCCTAACGGGTGCGGCAAGTCGAACATTACCGACGCCATCCGCTGGGTGCTTGGTGAACAGAGGGCGGCGCTCCTGCGTATGAGCAAGATGCAGGACGTGATTTTCAGCGGTACGGAAGAACGTGCCGCCATGAGCCTTGCCGAAGTTTCCATTGTTATTGACAACAGCGACGGCGCGCTTTCTTCGGAATATTCCGAGGTCATCGTGACCCGCCGTGTACACCGCGATGGTTCCGGCGAATACCTCATCAACAACCAGGAATGCCGTCTGCGCGACGTGCACGCCCTGCTGTTTGACTCGGGTCTGGGTTCCAGTACCTACTCGCAGATGAACGCCGACATGATCAAGGCGGTCTTGAGCGACAAGGCGGACGACCGCCGCGTGCTGTTTGAAGAGGCTGCCGGCGTGAGCAAGTACCGCCAGCAGAGGAAAGAGGCCGTTCGCCAGATGGAACGCGTCCAGATGGACATGGCCCGTGTGGAAGACAACCTGAGGGCTACCCGCCGTTCGGTGCGCCAGTACGAGACGCAGGCCGAGAAGGTGGAGGAATACAAGAAGCTTACCAAGCGCCTGCGCGAACTGGACCTTTCGGTCAGCCTCGACAAGTACGAGGATTTCAACGAGGGCCTGAATACGCTCGACACGTCGTCGCGTCGCATGGAGCACGAGGTCGAGACTTCAAAGACCAAGGCAACCGAACTTCAAACGAAAATCGAGGAAAAGAAGCTCGACATCAGCGAAGACGAGAATGCCTACCGCGAGCTGGAACGTGAGGTGCAGGCCGCGACCATCGAGCTCAACAACCTGAACAACGACATTGTGCGTTTGCGCGATTCCATCTCGACGATGGAGGCGGCGAATGCGAAGTCCGAAGAAGAAATCGGCCGTAGCGAAGGCAAGATAGAAGAACTTACGCGCGAGAAGGATCGCCTCGAGGAAGAAAACGCGGTGCTCGGGAACGACAGCGAAGTCGACGAGATGAACGCCCTCCTAGAGCGTGAACGCGAGACCCTGCAGGTAATGCGAGACAAGCTGGACGACTTGCGCCAGAGGTCGAGGGAACTTTCCAACGAGCGCCTGCAGGCGGCAAACACGCTGAACGGCCTCAAGGGCCGTTTCGAACGCATGGACGGCGAAGTTTCCCTGCTGCAGACGAACCTCGAAGGCTGGGAAAACGAACTCGGAACGCTCCGTTCGCAGAAGGGCGAGGCTGAGCAGGCGGTTGCCGATATTGAACAGGGCATGGAAGATGCCCGCAACAGCATTACGAACCTGCAAGAGCAGAAGTCCGTGCGCGAGGAGAGGGTGGAATCCCTCAATGCCGAACTGCGCGAACTGCAGGTCAAGGTGACGGAACTCAAGAGCGAGGAGGCCGGCCTCCAGGCGCGAATTGACGTGCTGCAGAGTGTGGCGAACGAAGGTTCCGACGCGAGCCGCTGGCTTGCCGAGAACAAGGCGGGCCTTACGCAGGGGCTGCTTTCCGAGCGCATTACCGCGACTCCCGAATACGCCCACCTGGTAGAAAACGCGCTGGGCGACGTTCTCGATGCCATCGTGGTCGAGAATGCGGACAACCTTGCAGAGATTGTAAATGCCCTCAAGTCCGAGAACGTGGGCCAGGCGCTCATGGCGCTTTTGCCAAAACCGCGTCCCGCATTTACGGGCTCTATAGAGGGTGCCGGTGTAATTGGCCCCATGCAGGATTTTGTGCAGGCCGACGACGCCACGAAGGCGTGGCTCGGCGGGCTGCTTTCCCGCTATATTCTGGTCGAGAACCTCGATGTGGCGCTGGATCTTGCCGCCCGTTACGGAAACGACGACCTTTGCTTTGTCGCCCCCGATGTGACGGTACGTACCGCGGGCCTCGTTTCTACGGGCAGCCCGACCTCGGGTTCGCTTTCCCGCAAGAACGAGATTGTCGAAGCGGAATCTGCGCTTTCTGATGTACAGGGTAAAATTTCGCAGGCGGAGTCCGATATCGAAAGGATTCAGGACAACGTTGCCGAAGAGACGCAGATGCTCGAATCCCTGGTGGACGACATCCGCGAGAAGGAAAACTCGCTGCACGGCGGGGAAGCGGCAATCGCCATCCAGAAAAACACGGTCACCTCTTGCGAAGGGCGCATCGTGCAACTCGAAGACCAGTGCAACCGTGCCCGCGCGCGTATCGAGGAAGCCGAAAGCGCGAAGAACGCCGATGCGGAACTGGCCGAGGCGCAGGCCGCCGCAGACCGCACCGAAGACGAATTTAGCCGCGTGAACGAAGAACTCGGCGAGCAGGAGACGATGTTCCGCGAGAAGGACGAAGATGTTCGCGAACTGGAACGCAGCGCCCTCGACAAGAGTTCGAAACTCGCGCAGAACACGAACCGCCTCAAGAACATTGCCGACCAGATGGAATTCCTCGGGAATACCATCCGCACGCGCAAGGGCGAAATCGAGACGAACAACGCGAATATCGAAAAGCTCCGCATAGATGTGGGAGGCATTGCCGACCAGGTGCAGACGAAGGATTCCGCGCTCCGCGAACTCGAAAGCCAGCGCGACCTAGCCCGCGAAAAGTACGAGCTTGTTTCGGGCGATATCAACGACTGGCAGAGCGAAGTGAACCGCCTCCGCGACGACATGATCGACAAGATGCACGACTTGAACGATATCGTGCGCCGTCGTGAAGCGCTCCAGGCGAATGTGGACAGGCTTAAGGAACGCTTGCTTGCCGACTGGGAGGTGAACCTCGAAGAACCCGGCGAGATTGAGCGCGTCGAATATTCCCAGCCCGAAGCAGACCGCGAAATTCGCGAACTCCGTGGCAAGATAAAGGAACTCGGTCCCATCAACGTGAACGTGATGGAAGACTACGAAGACGAAAAGAAGCGCCTCGAAGAGGTCGAGAAGCAGTTCGACGACCTGGACCGTGCCCGTGCCTCGCTCGACCGCACCATCACCAAGCTCGATGACATCGCGCGCTCCCGCTATCTCGAGACGTTCGAACGCATCCAGAAAAATTTCCAGTTTGTGTTCAGCAAGTTGTTCCTGAATGGCGAAACCAAGATGAGCCTTGTGGAAAAGCTTGACGAGAACGGCAAGCCGATGGACATTCTCGATGCGGACATCGAAATCAACGTGCGTCCGACCGGCAAGAAGATGCGCGGCATCAAGGCGCTCTCTGGCGGTGAACACGCTTTGACCGCGACGGCCTTGCTGTTTGCCATCTACATGGAAAAGCCTTCGCCGTACTGCGTGCTGGACGAAGTGGACGGCCCGCTGGACGATGCGAACGTGGGCCGATTCATGGCGCTCCTCCGCGAATTCAGCAAGCAGACGCTGTTCATTGTGGTGACGCACAACAAGCGTACCATGGCCGAAGCCGACATGCTCTACGGTGTGACCCAGGAAATCAAGGGCATCTCGCGCATTGCTAGCGTGCAACTCGCCGACGCCACCAAGTTCGCGTTATAAACGTTGCTTTGTGATTGTATGTGTCATTCTGAGCGAAGAACCGTAGGTTCGCAGTCGATAAACGAAACTTAACAATTTATTGTTTTAGTTGAGTTATGCCCTTTGGGTAAGAATCCAGTCCAGATTTATTAGTATGCAGTGTATTTGTTCGAAATGCGGTAAGGAGTTCAACGATAAGGTCGGCATGTCGCCCTTGCAGAGCAACATGGCTATCCGCGTGCGCAACAAGGTGGGCAATATCTGCCCCGAGTGCCGCGCTGAAATTAGCAAGACCCGTCGCGGATGGTGGAAAATGTTCTTCTACGACCTGAAAATAGGTTTTTATTGCTTCTGGTTCCTGGTTCCCGTAGTGCTCTTCTTTGCTGCATTTACGGTGTTCCTTGCCTTGTATGTTCTTTAAATGGGGGTTGTTATGTTCTCTAGAAAAGCGCTAGTTTGTCTGCCCTTGCTGGCAATGCTCGCGGGCTGCGCCTCATCCGAGAAAACTCATTCTAACAAGGATGCTTCTGCGGGGGGAGTGAACGAAAATGCCGTTTCTGAAGAAGCGGGTTCCGAAGATGCTGTTTCCGAAGAAGAAACTTCCACGAGATCCCAGCGTGAAAAGCACATGCTCTGGCAGGTTTCTGATTCCAATTCCAGCGTTTACCTGCTGGGGAGCGTCCATTTTGCGGATCCTACGTTCTACCCGCTCGATACGGCGATTACGAATGCGTTCGACCGCTCCGATGAACTTGCGGTGGAACTCGACATGAGCGACACGGCAGTGTTTATGGAAATTGCAAAGCAATCCGAGTTGCGGGGCAAACTGCCGGCGGGGCAATCTTTGGCGCAGGTCTTGCCCAAGGATGTCAAGAAGCAGCTCGATAGCGTCTGCGCCTCGTGGTATCTTGCTCCGGAGGTCCTTTATGGTTACAAGCCTTGGTCTGCAGCAATGACGCTCAGTTCCGTTGCCATCATGAGGCTTGGCTTCGACCCGAATCTCGGGATTGATTTCTACTTCTTGCACGCAGCACAGGAAGCTAATAAGAAGGTTGTTTCCCTCGAGTCGGCAGAAGATCAGATTGCAGTACTTGTGGGTGAGGGAATCGCGGACTCGCTCGGCATTTACTACCTCAAGAGCACGATAGGCGAGATGCAGGTGATGGATTCCTCCATCACGCTGATGATGGGTGCCTGGATAAAGGGCGATGATGCACTATTCCAGGAAGCCATGTACATGGACCCCGAAGGCAGCGCTACGGATTCCCTGTTGGATGCACAAATCGAGGAACTCGTCTACATTGCCCGTAACAGGACGATGGCGGATTCCGTTGCATCCTTCCTTGCGCAGGACCGTAAGGTGTTTGTCGTAGTTGGCGCAGCCCACATGGCGGGTAAGGGCGATAACGTGCTCAAACTCTTGCGCGACAAGGGTTATACCGTCGAACAGAAGTAAGCCTTCAAAAACGCGTTGTCCGTGGACAACTTGTAAAAGCTTTTTTATGCCTTGAACGCCCTTTTTGCGCGAAAAAAGGGTAGATTTATAAAAAAGCGTTGGTGACGCAAGGAGTATGCGGGATGTTTGAAGTACCTTCCAAAATTATTGCCGTCTTGTGCGGGCTCGCGGTTTGCGCGTCCGCCGCGGTGGACCAGTGCAAGCCCATCGGCTGGGCAACCCGCTCTGGCCGCACCTCTACCGCATTCGAAGTAACCGGCGGCGGCAGCACTGCTCCCATCACGGTGAAGACATTCGACGACCTGCAGAAATACGCGAAGGATTCATCCCCGCGCGTCATCTACATCGACGGGACTCTCGGGGACGGCTGGAGTGGCACGAGCGGCAGTCGCCTGAACATCACGGCAAGCAACAAGACGATTATCGGTTTAAAGCCGGGAACGCTCCTGAAGGCTCCCATCCACATTACAAACAAGGCTTCGAACATCATCGTGCGAAATATCGTCATCCAGGGCCCGGGCAGTAACGCCGACCAGGCGTGGGACAACCTCACCATCGAGGGCGAGGCGAAGAACATCTGGATTGACCACTGCGAATTCTGGGACGGCCAGGACGGCAATGCCGACGTGGTGAAGGGTGCTGACAACGTAACGTTTACGTGGTGCATTTTCGGCTACAAGAAAAAGAGCACACACAATCTCTCGAATCTCATCGGCAGTTCCGATAACGAGCCCGTGAGCGAAGGCAAACTGAACGTGACCTACATGTTCAACTGGTGGAAAGCCGCGAACCAGCGCAAGCCCCGCTGCCGTTATGGCAACGTGCACGTGGTGAACAACCTTTTGACGGGCGATGCGAGCATTACGAACGGGACAGATGTGCTCGGCGTTTCGGCGGGGCACATGTGCACGGTGCGCACCGAAAGGAACGTGTTTATTAACGAGGCGAACCCGATTTACACTGGCAATGCGAACGGCACCGGCGTGAACGAGGTCATCGACAACATCTTCACGAACTGCTCGGGGAATACGCAGGGTACGGGCAAGTCGTTCACTCCGCCTTACGATTATACTGACTTCATGCTGCCGGCAAATCAGGTGGAGGCCGCCGTGAAGGCGAACGCTGGTGCGACTCTCCAGGGCCCCACGGAATGCGATGCCAACTATGTGGAACCGCCGCCCCCGACTCCGGATAAGAAATACCAGGCAGACAAGGGTACTGCCACGAACTGCTTTATCGAGACTACGAATGCGGGTTTCCACGGCGACGCCTACGTGAATTTTGACAAGGGCGGTGATGTTGTGGTGCCTGTAAAGGTCGACGTGGTCGGCGAATACAAGTTCGAAATCGATTTCGCGAACGGTTCCGGCGAGAACAGGAGCCTCGTGATTTCTTCGGGAATCGATACCGTGACCAGCGAGTTCGAGATGACGAGCGCATGGGGTGTCTGGAAGACGCAGGAGGTTACGCTCAAGCTTGCCGCGGGCGAGAATGCGGTCAAATTTGCGACGCTTGAGGGCAAGGACGGCCCGAATATCGACCAGTTCGACGTGACGCTCGTGAAGGCGACGGAAGTTGCTCCGGACACCTCCAAACAGGATACCTCCAAGCAAGATACGGCTATTGGCGATTCAACGAAACCGGACGCTATCCCGCTGCTTTCGGGTGCGACGCTTTCGCAGGCGGTCTACAGCGTGAGTATTTACGGAGTGGATGGCAGGTTCGCCCGCAGTCTGGAAAATGTCCCGCAGGCATCTCTCCGGCAGGCGCATGAACTGACCCGCGGGCTTCGCGCCGGCGTGTACCTGGTTCGAGCCAGCGCTCTGGGCATAAACAAGCAGTTCTTTATCGCAGTGAAATAGCCAACAGCCCCGGTATTCCGGGGCTGTTCCTTTTAAAGAATGCGAGCGGTCTTATACCTTCGCCGCTTTCTTCAACGCGTTAGCCTTGTCCGTCTTTTCCCAGGTGAAGCGCTTGCCGGTGCGGCCGAAGTGGCCGAGCGCGGCGGTCGCTACGTAGCCGGGCTTCCTCAGGTCGAGCATCTTCTCGATGCCTGCCGGAGAGAGGTCGAAGTTCTTCGCGACGATTTCCTCGATCTTGCGGTCGTCAATCTTGCCCGTACCGAAGGTGTTCACGAGCACGGACACGGGCTTGGAGTAACCGATGGCGTAGGCGAGCTGGACTTCGCAACGGTGGGCGAGGCCGGCAGCCACGATGTTCTTGGCTACGTAGCGTGCGGCGTAAGCTGCACTGCGGTCCACCTTGGAGGGGTCCTTGCCACTGAACGCGCCACCGCCATGGCGGCCCATGCCGCCGTAGGTGTCGACGATGATCTTACGGCCGGTGAGGCCGCAGTCGCCGTGCGGACCGCCGACAACGAACTTGCCGGTCGGGTTCACAAGGTAACGGGTCTTCTTGTCCAGAAGCTTGGCCGGGATGACCTTCTTGATTAGCTTCTCGATGATTTCCTTCTCGATTACGGAGTGCTTGAGTTCCTGGCCCTTCACGAACTCGTCGTGCTGGGTAGAAATCACGACGGTATCAACGCGCACGGGCTTGTCGTTCTCGTCGTATTCCACGGTCACCTGGGACTTTGCATCGGGGCGGAGCCACTTGATGGCGCCCGTTTCGCGAAGTTCCTGGATCTTTTCCATGAGCTTGTGGGCGAGGCTGATTGGGAGCGGCATCAGTTCCGGCGTCTCGTTCACGGCGTAACCGAACATCATGCCCTGGTCACCGGCACCCTGCTTGTCATCCTTCTTGCCGTCGGCAGCCTTCGCGTCAACGCCCTGGGCAATATCCGGGGACTGCTTGTCCAACGCGACGAGCACAGCACAGCCCTTGTAGTCAAACTGGAGGTCGGGGTTCACGTAACCGATGTTCTTGATTGTATTGCGGGCGACTTCCTGGAAGTCGACGTTAGCCTTGGTGGTGATTTCGCCGGAAATCACAACGAGGCCCGTGTTCACAAGCGTTTCGCAGGCCACGCGGCTCTTGGGGTCTTGCGCGAGGCAGGCGTCGAGGATGGAATCGGAAATCTGGTCGGCAACCTTGTCCGGGTGGCCCTTGGACACGGATTCAGACGTAAAAAGATAATGTGCCATTATGGCTCCTTGATGTTTTCAACACCGAAAAGAATGTCGCATTTTTGAGCATTCCCAAGCGCTGAAAAAACGGGTTTATGTTTTCTATGCATAAATGTAGAAAAACGCATAGAGTTTGACAACTGTTCGATGTCCCCCTGCGTGCCATTAGACTTTTTTTGTGCAATTTTGCATTTATTTTGCTATTTTCGGTAATATGAATATTACCGAATTTTCAGGTTGGCTGAACGACCTTCTTGAACCGCAGATGTTCAAGGACTACTGCAACAACGGACTCTGCGTGGAGGCTTCCGGCGAGGTGAACCGTATAGTGACGGGGGTATCTTTCCGCGACAGGCTTATCGACGCCGCCATCGAGGACCATGCGGACTGTATAATTGTCCACCACCCGAACGGCTTCTGGGTTAATGAGAACCGCGTGCTCGTGGGCAAGTTCGGCGAGCGCATGCGCCGCCTGATGCAGAATGGCATTTCGCTTTACGGGTTCCACCTCCCGCTCGACGGCCACATGGAAATCGGGAACAATGTGCTTATCGCGAATGCCCTCGGGCTACAGAAGGTCGAGGGGTTCATGCGGGAAGGCGAGAAGACCGTGGGCGTCGTGGGGGATTTTGCCGAGCCTGTTTCTCGCGAAGAGTTTTTGGCGCGTACCAACAAGGTCTTCGAGCACGGGGTACAGCATGAGCTTTTCTACGGTAGCGAGATTATCAGGAAGGTCGGTATCTGCAGCGGCTCGGGGGCGAGTGGCATCGAAGAAGCCATCTCGCTCGGTTGCGACGCGTTCGTTACCGGCGAAATCAAGGAAGCCGTCCCCATCGCCGTGGAGGAGTTCGGCTTCAACCTGGTTTCTGCGGGGCACCACCGCACCGAGGTGTTCGGCGTGCGCGCCCTTGCCGAGAAAATCCAGACGGAACTCGAGGTTCATGCGAAGTTTGTGGACCTCGACAACCCCGTGTAGGTTACTTTTTACTTATTTGGGTGCCGAATAACGCCGTTTTAGGCCGAATTTGCCTTTTTTGCGGTAAAAACGCAATTTTTTACTTTTCTTTCGGGGCGTGTTTTTCTATCTTCAAGCTCGTGAAATTCGTAAAGGTCAACATCCATTACCAGAATTCATCGAAGTCGACAACCTTGAACTTGCCGGAGTTCCTTTTCCGCAGGCACTGGGTGGTCCGCTCCTTCGTGATTGTTGGCCTGCTCCTCCTGATAGTCCAGTTTTCTGCTACGTTCGTCCACGATGCCGTGTTGAAGCACGTCATCAAGTCGCGTATGGATCTCGACTGCCAGATGTCGCAGATCGAGGGAACGCTCGATTACCTGGACGGGACCTCCGGCGTGTTTTTCAAGGACGAACAGCGCGTGCATTCCAAGTTCGCGCTTACGCCCCCCGATGCACAATCGCGTGAACTCGGTACGGGCGGCTTCATTGGCCCCGACTCGCTCCTGGTGCGCGAAACCTCCCCAGTATTTGGCCGCATGGCGACCCTCCGCGAGAATGCGGGGCGCATCCAGAACAAGCTCGACATGAACAATGCCGCCTTTGCCTCGCTTTCGGAATACGTGGGCCAGCAACAGTCCCGCTGGCGCTACATACCTTCCATTGCCCCCACGCGCGGCCGCATGGGTTCCCCGTTTGGCCCGCGCATTCATCCGGTGACCGGCGAAATCGGCCGCATGCATCAGGGCGTAGATATTGCGAACGAACGTTGGACGCCGATCTTTGCGACGGCTGACGGCGTTATTGAACAGGCCATGTACAATCCCTCTTTCGGGAATTTCGTGGCGATAAACCACGGTAACGGGATACGCACCCGCTACGGTCACATGCAGATGCTCCTCGTCAAGCCGGGCCAGCTGGTCCACCGCTACGAGACCATCGGTTATATGGGTACAACGGGCATGTCCACGGGCTCGCACCTCCACTACGAGGTCTGGGTCGGCGACCGTCCGGTGAACCCAGTTGCCTATATTCTTCCAGGCGACTACTCGGTCGACTGATATCCTGGCTTGCTCCAGTTAGGCGGCGTTCCTTCGGGACGGCGGGCGGGATAAACCCCTTCGGGGGTAAACATGAAATTATTGCCCTGGCTTGCGGTGGCTGTACCCGCATGCCCTCTCCTTGTCGAGATATTCCCCGACCCGGTCGACGTGCCCGACCGCGACGGCGAGTTTGTGGAGGTCCGCCTGGACTCTTCGTTCCATGCGGATTCGCTGGCGCTGTTCTTGGACGGGAAGGAGGCCTTGCGCATTCCGTACCCGGAAGGGAACCGGTTCGTGCTGGTCCACGACAGCGCGTTCTGCCCGTCGCGGGAGGGGGTTGCCTGCGCGTTGTTTGCGTCGTCGCTCCCGAACTCGCGGGAGAGCGCGTGGCAGCTTGTTGCGGGCTCGTGCCACGATTCGGTGGTGGTTCCGGCCTCGAAGGCGGGCAAGGCGTGGCAACGCCGCGGCGAGACCGACGACTGGGTAGTGGCGGTACCGACCTTCGGGTTCGCGAACGCCGACTACGAGAACCTGGAATTTGACTGCGGACTAGGCGGGCTTGCTGCACAGGTTGTGGGCGATTCCTCCGCTCCGCATTTCCGTGTGGAGGGGTGGCTCGAGGGTTGCGGGAACGCATCCATCCGCGTGCAGTGGCGCGACCTGATGGCAGATGCCGTCCGTGCCGACACGCTCGCCGCCTCGGGCAAGTTCGTCTTCGAAATCGATTCCCGCGGGAGCGTTCACCTGAATCTTAGGCTCCCGGAGGATGAATACCCCCTCAATAACGAAATCGATACGCTTCTCGTGGTCCCGGGGAAATCCCCGCTGGTCATATCGGAGGTGCATCACTGCCCGCAGGAGCCTATGCCCGAGTGGGTGGAGGTGTACAATGCCACGCGGGAGGCGCTCCCGGCGGAGCGGCTCTCCTTCTGCGGAAGGGGAGGCGCTTTCGGGGGGAGCGGCGATTCGATTCGCCCGCTTACGGCGGTGCTTGTTACCCGCGATTCACTCGAGTTGCGCAAGCAGGTCGGCTTTGACGACGTGCGGATTGTGCAGGTGGCGCTCGGGTACCTGAACAACACCGGCGGGTCGCTTGCCCTGTGTTACGGGAAGGCGGTCGTGGATTCCGTCTCGTGGGACAAGAATACGGTGGCGTGCCCCTCCGGCTTCAGCCCGCTCTCGGGTATGGCGGAGGAATCCCCCGGGTTTGTGCGCAGGGGCGGCAAGAAGGCGGAAGTGCCCTTCGTGCTGAGTCTTTCGAGCCGGGTAGTGCGCGTGCATGGTGCGCCTCTTCGGGTGCGAATCGAGGGGGAGGGCAACGTGCAAATACGCCTGCTCGATTCTGCAAGCCGTGAGGTATGGAATACGGTCGTCGAAGCAGGCAACCCGCAGTGGGTTGAAGTGCCGGTGCAGCGCCTGGGCACGAGGGGCGTGAACTACGTGACCGCAAGGCAGGGCGATTTCGAAAAGGTGGTGGGAATTGTATTGCGTCCTTAGTTTATTCAAAACGTCGCGCCGTTTAATGCCGTGTTTTAAGCTGCATCTTTTAATGCCGTGTTTTAAACTGCGCCGGGCCTGCGTGCCACTGTTCCTCGCCGGCTTTTTTGCGCAGGCTTTCGCTTACGACGCCCCCGTGGCGTTTGTGGACGATTTCGGTTGCGCTCCCGAGGGGCTCCCGGGCTGGAATACCACTCCTGCGCGTGTCGCCTCTACCGCATTCGGCGTTTCGGGGTTCATGCGCCCGGGCGAGGATGACTTCCTTGGGGAATGGGTGCTTTCTGCCGCCGGGGAGTGGGGCAACCCTCATTACAGGGTCGCCTTCCTGTATTCGTACTATGCGCTTGATTCCCTGTTTCGCGAGTCATCCGCCGCTCTCGAGACATCCGTATCGAAATGGTTCCTGGTGGCAGGAGTCGGTTTCGGGGGCGTAACGCAGTGGGTTCCGGGCGATGCCGCCTGGCTCCGTTACAGGCTCAAGGTCGGGCTATCTGCGCAGGTGAGGTCGTTCACGCTTGCTGCCTGGTGGTCCGCCTTTACCGACGAAATGCAGGCCTACCCGCGTGCAGGCGTATATTGGGAAGCGTCGCGTTCCTTCAGTGCTTATGCCGGAACAGACCTGCAAACCGTTTCTGTGGGCACGTTACTTCGCTTTGCGTGGGGGTGCGTGGAAACCTCCTACACGTTCCCGGGATTCGCGCTGTCGTTCGGGGTGTCGCTCGCCTTTGACGGGTATGCACTCGGCGGAAAGTACGGCACAAGCGGAGGAATTCCCGCCTGGAGTGGGGTCTGGGCCTCCAAATCGTTCAAAAAATAAGCAGATTGTCGTGCGCATGCTGTCGTGAGGCACATATTTTGTTTATCTTGTAGATATCATGTCTTCGATTCCTGCAGAAAGTTTAGGCATAAGCTGGATTGTCGTCCTTGCCTTTATTTGCGCCATTCTCCTGGTGGCGTGCGTCATATTCATATTCCTGCTTCGCGAGAGCGTCAACAAGCAGAAACTCTATGACCGGTTCCCGGGTAGCACGAACGAGTTTATCATTGTTTTTTCGCGCAGGCTCGAGTTCCTTTACGGACTGCCCATGTACGTGTCCGACCCGCTTTTCAAGCGGCTCTGCACAGGCAACCTTTTCCAGGACCTGTTGCGCCCCAAGGACTGGGCGCGAATGAAGCTGTTTTTTGACGAGGCGGAAAAGCACCAGAACATGTCCTTCGTTTTTTCTGTGGAACTTGAATCGTCTAGCACCCATTCGGAGCAGAATCGCATGCAGTGGTACGAGATGAAGACCTTCCTCGAGTACGATACTGTCCAGGAATTCCGTTTTGTCTGCTTTATCAGGAATTTTACACGCGAAAACGAGAACAGGAGGGAACGCGAACGGATTCAGACGCGCCTCGACAACCTGCTGCAGAATACGGGCGACTTTTTGTGGGATTTCGATGTCGATGAACGCAGGTTCAGGCTGTTGACTCCGTTGATGGACGAGGAACACCGCGTGATTCCTCAATCTACGGGCTACGTGGATATCCGCAAGATGATGCCGGAAACCGATTACGAACTTCTGGATTCCATCGTGAATGCGCGTGTCAAGGATTTCCATACCTACGGCTCGCGCGGCGACCCGTTCGAGACCTTCAAGGTACGCCTCTATGGCGTCGACAAGACAATGGTTTGGTACTGTTTCCGCTGCAGGCTTGTGAATGACGACGAAAACCGCCTGGTGCTCCAGGGGTCGGCACGCCGTATGGACATGGTGCTCGACAACCCCGTTTCGGGTGACGACGACAAGGATGCCATGCTTTCGGCTGTGCTGTCGTTCCCGGATGTGCGTGTGCTGTGGGTCGACAGGAACTTTACGCTCCAGGGGTGCAACCAGGCCTTTGCGACCGATTTCCAGATAATGAACCCGAAGGATGTGTACGGAAAGAACCTTGATGCGGTTGTGACAAGCCGGATTCTGCCCAACGTGTCAAAAATAATCTCGGATGTGTTCGATACCGGAAAGAGTGTTGCCTGGAAGGGCGGGTTTATCAAGGAAGGCAGCCTGCTCATGTTCAACGCGGTACCCCTCAAGTCCAAAGACAATGTGTTACATACCGTTCTGGGTGTTTACATGGTGCTCGACAAGGGTGACTTTGTCGATGACGTGGAAAAGTCTTAATTATTCAGTGGAGAATAGAATGAAAAAGCTGATTGGTTTGTTGGTTTGCGTTCCGTTCATGCTCTGCGCATGCAACGAGGCGAAGGCAGAAAAGAAGGTTGAGGCTCCGGCTGCACAGCCGGCAGCGCAGGCGGCTCCGGTAGCGGAAGCGCCGACGCCGGCACCCGAGGCCCCGAAGGCCCAGATTACGAACATCGACTGGGCGAAGGCTCTCGAGATGCAGAAGGCGGGTGGTGTCCTGATTGACGTGCGCACTCCGGGCGAAGTGGCCGAAGGTACAGCTCCGGGTTCCATCAACATTCCGCTTCAGGAAGCCGAACAGCGCCTGGGCGAATTCCCGAAGGACAAGGATCTCCTGATCTTCTGCCGCAGCGGAAAGCGCAGCATGGCCGTCTCGAACATCCTTATCCAGAACGGCTACGAGCGCGTGTTCAACGTGGTCGGCGGGTTCATGGCGTTCCCGAAGAACTAACTGCTTTTGCGCGTATGGCATACCGCTTTTTGCGTGTATGAGATGCGCGCGACATTTTATGCCTGCAGAAGAAATTACGAACTACATGCGGCTTGCGCTAGAGCAGGCGTTTTTCTCCATCGGGATTAGCCGCCCTAATCCTGCGGTTGGTGCCGTTGTCGTTAAAGACGGGATCGTGGTGGGGAAGGGGCGTACGCAGCGCCCCGGGAGTGCCCATGCCGAAGTGATGGCGCTGCGTGACGCGGGCGAACTCGCCCGCGGCGCGGCCATATTCGTGACTCTCGAGCCCTGCTGCCACTATGGCCGCACGCCCCCCTGCACCAAGGCAATCATCGATGCCGGCATCAAGGAAGTTTATTTCGCGCACGCGGACCCGAACCCCGTAGTGCGCGGCAACAGCCGCAAGGTTCTCGAGGACGCGGGAATCAAGGTATACGAGGGTGTCAAAGCCTGCATTGCTGCGTCTGTTGCGGAATGCGACGATGTGGCGGGGAGCGGATGCCGCGTGTTCGGATATGCTTCTGTTGCGCCTGTAAAAAATGCGCCAGGTGGGGCTCCCTCCGAAATGGAGATCGAAGGCCGCGCCGTCTTTGCCGAAATAGAGCGTTTTTTTGAGGCGTACGACTATTTCGTGAAGAACAAGCGCACGTTTGTCGAGGTGAAGTGCGCCATGACCGAGAACCGGTTTATGGCGGGTGTCGGCGCCGACGGCGCGAAGTTCCCGGTAAAGATAACGGGGCAGGGTGCCGACTGCTGGAACCACGAGCTTCGCGCGATGAGCGATGCGGTGCTCGTGGGGGCGGGAACGCTCCTTGCGGACAATCCCTCGCTGAATGTGCGCTTTGCCGCGGGGAACAACCCCGTGAAGGTCCTGTGGGCGGGTCACCGTGCCCTCCCGGAAGATGTATGCGGGTTGAAATTCTTTGCCGCGCCGGGTGCTGACGAGAATACTGCGCCGACCGTGCTTGTCTATTCCCTTGTGGAGCAGCCCGCACGAAAATCAGTTGTATCGCCTGTCAAGGACGCTCCCGCGGGGTTGGAAATTGTGCGGTTGCATGCCGAAAACTTCGCGGATGCATGGAGTGAGATGCTCGATGACATGTCCCGCCGCGGGATGCACCGCCTGATGGTCGAACCCGGCGCGACTCTTGCGGGCCTGCTTTTCGAAAACAACGCGCCCGATGGTCGCCCCCTCTGGAACCGCCTCGACTTGTGGCATTCTACGAACCCTCAGGCCGAATCGTTCCTGGACGCTGATGCAAAAAATTCGGGAATCCCGTGTCCGGAACTCCCGCAGAATGTCATCGCTGCCGAGTCTGCAATGCTCGGCCCCGACGTGCTTACTGTTTATTACCCGCAATAAACATCGCGCGACCCGCTTTGTCATCCCGGACCTGTTCCGGGATCACAGTGCCTTGCTGGAGCTTTACTTCACCATAACCATCGGGCTCGTTTCGCTCAGCAGGTAGTCCCATTCCTCGCGGATCTTTTCGTATTCGCTCGGGTCTGCGTACAGTGCGAACGTGGTCCAGGTGATGTCGCTGCCGGACTTCCCGTACTTGCCGCTCTTTTCAAAGCTCACGTAGTCCACTTCGCGCGGGAAGGGCTTGGGGCCCATCACGTTCACGCTCTTGCCGTTGGCTGCCTTCACGGAGAGGCTGTAGCTGAACTGCGTCTCGTGCGGCATGCGGATGGGGTGGTGGCGCTTTGCTACCTTCGGGAGCTTGAACAGGCTTCTTTCCCACACGTTGGGGAAGCGCCCCTTCATCTCGTCGCCCTTTCCGAAGTAACCCTTCGACACGTAGGTGGTCACGAGAACGAGAGGCTTGTTGAAGTCGCCGAGGTTCTTGATTTCAACCTTGGAGATGTTCACGTCGGGGATACCCTGCGACATGAAGTCTTCCATGAGCTTTTCCTGTTCCTTGACTTCTCGGCCGTAGAACTTGTTGCGGATGGCGCTCGCGAACTTGCCCTGCAGGGTAACGGAATCGCGGAATTCGCAGTCCCCGTCCTTGCCGATAAACAATCTGTGGTCCACTGCAATCTTGTGTTCCTGGTTGTCTTCGAGTATGGGCGTCTGCGTCACGCGGCTGTTCTCGCCGTCAATGATGAGGGCCACCTTGCCTTCCATGTCGAGCGGTACGGGGCGGTCGTTGCCCGTCTTGTCGGTAGCGTCGATCCACATTTCGTCAATGCGGTCCTGCTTGGGCACGTAGAGGATCATGTGGTTGAACTGCTGGATGGTCGGCAGTTGCGAGAAACCTTCTTCCGTGAGGTGGATGGCGGTGAGGTAGCTCTTGACGCCGATGGTCGCGAGCATTTCTTTAAGGAGCAGGGCCATGTCCTTGCAGTCGCCACGACGCTCCTTGAGCGTCACTTCGGCGGTCTGCGGGATAAGGCTGTGGCCGCCGAAGCGGACATCGCGGTAGCGGATGTCGTGGCGCACAAAGTTCGCGAGCGCCTTCACGGCTTCGTTCCCGAGCTTGTTGCCCTTCACTTCGAATGCTTTCTCGCGAACGCTCACGGCCTGCTTGAATTGATGCTGGATGAGGTTCTGGTAGTCTTCGCCCACGTTCTTCCATTCCTGCTTGCCGGTGAGCATCAGGCCTGCGCCGAAGTCGCGGTACACGGGCATGTAGAGTTCCTTGCGCGTCACGACCGGGCTTTCGATTTTCCATTCGCGCCCGCCCTTGATGTTGTTGCGCTCGAGCGGTCCGTATTCTTCGGTGGTGAATGCGTTCGTGTCGGCGTACACGCGGAATATGGACTGGCCCACGGGAACGTCGCGGCTGCTTACAAAATCGGTGTAGGGGATCATGCCCTTCGCTTCAATTGCGGTGCGGCTGAACTGCAGGTACACAAAGTCGCCCGGCGAGAGTTCCTGCAGCGGGAAGTGCGCCATCTGGCTTTCGTTCTTGCCGCCGATTTCTGTCGCGTAGGTGATGTAGGCGCCGTTGAGGGTTGCCTTCTGCTTCAAGTTCCAGTTGCTGTCGTACACTTCGAGGGCGTTCAGGTAAATGCGGTCGTAGCCCGGCAAGAAGTCGAAGGTGAACTCGCGGTAGATGGCGGCTCCGCGCACGTCGAGGATTTCCATGAGCATTTCTTCGCTGCGACTCCACGGCTGGTTCTTTTCGGCCTTCAGGCATTCCTTGCGGTAGTGCACCACGGCAGGGAAGTCGCCTTCGACGGCTTCCGCTTTTGCCTTGGAGTTAACAAGGCTCTTGATGTTCGCCGTGCGTTCTTCCACGGGCGTGATGGGCTTTTGCAACGTGCGGTTGTCGGCCTTGCCGAGGAAAGCCTTGGTGGCACTGAGGAAACTCTTCGCGTCTTCGTTGTCGGCCTTGAGCGAGAGCGCCTTGGTGAGCGCCTTCTCGGCATCGCGGTAGTTGTGCGAGTAGAAGAGGATCTTGCCGTGCATGGTCCACAGCTTGTAATCGTTCTTTTCTTTGAGGAGAGTCTCTTCGCTGATGGCGCGGGCTTCTTCGTATCGCCCGAGGAACATGAGGGCGTCCATGAGGGTTTCGCCCAGGTCCTTGCTCATGCCGAAGCGACCGCGGACACCGTAGAGGACTTCCACGGCTTCGGCATACTGGTCGAGGCCCATGTAGGTTTTGGCGAGGTACACGCCCAGGCGGCTGCTCGGCTGCGTGTCGTAGAGGCGCTGCACAACCACCAGGGACTGGTGGCGTTGTCCGAGGCCCCAAAGTGCGTCGCTCAGGTTGATCACGTATTCGGGGTTGTTCGGCGTGAACTGGAGTGCCGCTTCCGCACATTCGCGGGCGTGGCTGTAGTCGAACAGTACCTCGTACATTTCGCCGAGAATGGAGAGCAGCTTGCCGTTCTTGCGCACGAGCGGCATCTGACTCGTGAAGTAGGCGATACCCGGCCCGTAGAGTTCCTTCATCTGGTAAATGAAGCCGCAGTTTACGAGGTAGAGCGGTTCATCGGGGTCCATCTTGTTCGCGCGTTCAAAGTAGCTGAGGGCGACGAGCGGCTGGTCTTCCACCAGGCGGAGGATGCCCACCTGGTTCATGACCGCGGCGTTGAACTTGTTCTGCTTCTTGTCGTCCTTGATTTGGGGCACGGCTCCGGTCTTGAGGCCTTCGACCGCGTTGTCGATGGCCTTCGCGTATTTTTTCTGCGAGGCGCCCTGCGTCCAGCCGGCAATCAAGATGCCGCGGCCGTTGTCGTAGAAGAAGCGTCCCTTGTAGGTAAAGTCGAACTTGCCGACCATGTGGGTGAGGGTGAATTCCTGCGCGTAGCGGTCGCCGACCTTCACGCGGCGGGCATCGAGGGTCCTGTTGTTCGGGTCGACACCCAGACGGGTGAGGAGCACCTTGAACATATCCTGCTGGTTAATGACGTCGGGCGGGAGGATGGCTCCGTACACAAAAAGCGAAACGTCTTCGTCCTTATTTGTGAGCACCAGGTCGGGGTCGTTGTTTTGCTTGGCGATGCCGTTCCAGAAGTGCCAAAGCGTGTCCTTGGTGCTCCAGGTGTAGCCGAGCGCTTCGGAGGAGTGGCTCTGGATACGTTCCGGCGAGAGTTCCGGGCCCTGCTCCTCGGCAATCTCGTTCAAGGTGAATCCCTTGAAGAATTCTTTCCATTCTTCCTTCAGCTGGCCCTGTGCGGGCACGTTGTCGGTCGAAGAAAGCGTGAGGGTGTAAACGAACTTGCCGTTGCCGGTCACAATGCCTACGGCCTCGTACGGGGTCTCGTAGCGCTTGCCCGCAATGTCGAAAAACGCGCCGGTGGTCCCGAAGGCCTCTTCGGGGTTGACCTCGCTGAGGGTCGCCTTCTTGCCGCTAGCTTCCAGGCTCTGCATTTCCATGCGGGCGCGGTCCATGAGGTTCATCGGTTCGCCCGATTCGAGTGCCACTTCGCGCAGCACCGCCCTGCGGCCTGTATTGGCGTTGTAGAATTCGTAGGGGGCTCCGTCTTCGCCGCCGATGACGGTCCAGTCGCCGCCCGGGAACTTGAAGCTGAAACCGCTGCTGCTAATGGTGCCGTCGGGCCTGCGTTCGGCCTTGCTTGCCGAGGCCGTTGTCGAAGTGCTGTTGTAATCGTTATAGTCGTAATAGTTCTGCGCTGCCGAACCTTCGGACGGGTCCTGCTGCGGATCTGCCTCGGTCAGGGGTTGTCCGTTGCCGGCACAAGACACGACAAAGAACAGCGCGAACATCGGGGCGCACAGACCAGGCACATGGCGGAAATATTTTGAGACGAAATTCTTCATGGTGACAAAGATACAAAAACGATTTTGCGGAACCACGTTTCGCTTACTCCCAAGTAGAATATGACAAATGGTGTGTAAAAATAAGTTAATCACAGACTAGTTGGATAAACAGACTGGTTGCATCGGTAAAGGCTCTAATGACTCTTTTTATATAGTGGACAGGCTACACAAATGCGACTTGTAAACACCGGTTTACAATTCACGGCTCGTTTTATCCCCCAAAACGCCTTTTTCGTCTTTTTTTTCAAAAAATTTTCGTTTTTCGTGAACTTTTGGCGAAAATTACTTGTATATTACTTACGAAATTTTCTTGGATTAGGGCTCACAAGGGCGTTTTTTGTCATGTAGTCCGTCCAGGAACCGTAATTGGAGAATCATATATGGCAGAAGACTTGCAATACCTTATGGAACGCATCCAGAAAGATGCCGTCGATAAAGCAGAAAACGACGCCGCGGCGATCATTGCCAAGGCCAAGGAAAAAGCAGCCGAGATAGTGAAGGCTGCCGAGGCCGAGGCGAGCGCCAAACTGGAAAAAGCCGATAAGGACGCAGAAGCATTTACTGAACGCAGCGAACGTACCCTCGAACAGGCTGCACGCGACTTGCTGCTCTCTGTGGGCAAGAACCTCGAAAAGATGGTCCTGGACCTGTTGAACCTCGAAGTGGAAAAGTCCCTCGACGAAACCACCGTGAAGTCCATGCTCCTGACCCTCGCCAAGAACTATTCTTCCGACGTCGAAGTGGACTTCTCCGAAGCCGACGCCAAGAAGCTCGCCTCCTTCGTGACGGGCGAATTCGCCAAGCAGCTCAAGGCCGGCGTGAAGGTCGAGAGCGACAAGGGTGTCAAGTTCGGTTTCCGCATCAAGCTCGACGGCGGCAAGGTCACCCACGAATTTACCGAAGCAGCCATGGCCGATGCTCTCTCGGCCCTGCTCCGTCCGCAACTTTCCCGCGTTGTAAACGCCGCTGCCCAGGCCAAGTAGGATCGCGATGAGCTCTCCTTCTTACCTGATGGCGTCTCTTCCGATGCTTGAGATGGGCGATGTTCCGCCCCTCTCCATGGAAGAGTTCCGTCACCGCTGCATTGGCGTGCTGTCCGAGTCGGAACTTTCGGCTCTGGACGCCGTTCTCGATGACGGTGAATGCGAAGAATGTGACGACGAGTTCGTTCGTGCCTACAAGGCACACGAAATACAGATGAAGAACGTCTCGGGCAGGCTCCGCGCGGCTGCGTGGGGCCCGGATGTCCGTTTTACGGACAAGTCCTTCCCGGGCTACGATGTCACTTTCGCGAAGATGATTCAGGACGCGTTTGCCAAGTCGAATCCTATGGAAAAAGAGCAGGATATCGACAAGGCCCGTTTCTGGCTTGTGGACTGCCTCGCCGGTGTGGGCGAGGGGACAGTCAAGCATGTTTACGCTTATGCGATCAAACTCAAGATTTGTGAACGTTGGGCACGCCTCTCCGAAAGTGCGGGCGACGCTGCCGTGTTGAATGTTATTAATGCAAACGATCCTGCCTATGCCGCACAGGCCGGGCAGGAATGACCGGAGGTCCATTTTCAATGGCTAGTATCGGAAAAATCACAGGCGTTAACGGTAACTTGATTCGTGTCAAGTTCGAAACCGCCGTGTCCCAGAACGAAGTGGCATATGCCAAGCTTACCCAGAAAAACAAGGACGGCAAGTCCGAAGTTATCCCGCTGAAGAGCGAAGTCATCCGTATCCGCGGTGACTACGCCGAACTCCAGGTGTTCGAAGACACCACGGGGCTCAAGACGGGTGACGAGGTGGAATTCACCGGCGAACTTTTGTCCGTAGAACTTGGCCCCGGCCTTTTGACCCAGGTTTTTGACGGTCTGCAGAACCCGCTGCCGAAACTCGCAGAGGAATGCGGCTTCTTCCTGCAGCGCGGTAAGTACCTCAAGGCCCTCCCGCGTGACAAGAAGTGGAACTTTACCCCGGTCGCCAAGGCTGGCGACGTGGTGGTGGCGGGCGATACGCTCGGCACCGTACCCGAAGGCGTGTTCACGCACCGCATCATGGTGCCGTTCAAGCTGCTCGGCAAGTGGACGGTTGAATCCGTCGTGGCTGCCGGCGAACATGTCGTCGAAGATGTTGTCGCAGTTCTCAAGGGCGCTAAGGGCGAAACAGTGAATGTCTCCATGGTGCAGACCTGGCCGGTGAAGATGCCGATCAAGGCCTTCGAGGAACGCCTGCGCCCCTCCAAGCCGCTCACCATGCAGCAGAGAATTATCGATACGTTCTTCCCCGTGATGCAGGGCGGTACGTTCTGTACGCCGGGCCCGTTCGGTGCCGGCAAGACCGTGCTCCAGCAGCTCATGAGCCGCTACGCCGACGTGGATATCGTGATCCTGGCCGCTTGCGGTGAACGTGCTGGTGAAGTGGTGGAAACCCTTCGCGAATTCCCCGAACTGATTGACCCGCGTACCGGCAAGTCCCTCATGGAACGTACGCTGATTATTTGTAACACGTCTTCGATGCCGGTGGCTGCTCGTGAAGCTTCCGTCTATACCGGCGTGACCCTCGCGGAATACTACCGCCAGATGGGCCTGAACGTGCTCCTCCTCGCTGACTCCACTTCCCGTTGGGCACAGGCTCTGCGTGAAATGAGCGGCCGCTTGGAAGAAATCCCCGGTGAAGAAGCCTTCCCGGCCTACCTCGAATCCGTGATTGCCGCCTTCTACGAACGCGGCGGCGTGGTCCGCCTCAAGGACGGTTCCACCGGCTCCGTGACGATTTGCGGTTCTGTTTCCCCGGCAGGCGGTAACTTCGAAGAACCCGTGACCCAGGCCACCCTGAAGGTGGTGGGCGCGTTCCTCGGCCTTAGCCGTGAACGTTCCGACCAGCGCCGCTTCCCGGCCATCCACCCGCTCGATTCCTGGTCCAAGTACGAGGGCATCATCGACGTGAAGAAGGTTGCCGAAGCCCGTCATATCCTCGCGTCCGGCGTGGACGTGAACAACATGATGAAGGTGGTGGGCGAAGAAGGTACCTCTATCGACGACTTCGTAGTCTACCTGAAGTCCGAATACCTCGACGCCGTCTACCTGCAGCAGGACGCCTATAACGAAATCGACGCCGCCTGCTCCGCCGAGCGCCAGGTGTACGTGTTCGACAAGGTTTATACCATCCTCAAAACCCCGATGAAGTTTGCCGAAAAGGATGTCGCCCGTACATTCTTCCTCAAGCTCACTCAGTCGACAAAGGACTGGAACCGCGTCAAGTTCGATTCCCAGGAATTCAAGGACCTTGAACAAAGTATTTTCGCTTCCGTGAAGGAGGTTTCCGCTAATGCATAATGT
>Ga0310786_10000771_pt1 | contig 51356 bp, 46 predicted proteins | sample AusTroGonzalo_MG_FD_203881 | JGI IMG/M metagenome (GOLD analysis project Ga0310786, IMG submission 203881) | Bovine rumen microbial communities from tropical cattle in Woodstock, Queensland, Australia - Gonzalo_03 (v2) (version 2) | ecosystem: Host-associated > Mammals > Digestive system >...
ATAGTGTGGTAACCCTGCACTTGACGATCAACCAACCCACCACCAGTGACACTACCGCAACAGCCTGCGAAAATTTCACCTGGAACGGCACCACCTACAACGAATCCGGCAATTATACGTCCTATAAAACCAACGTGGCCGGTTGCGATAGTGTGATAACCCTGCACTTGACGATCAACCAACCCACCACCGGTGACACCTCCGCTGTAGCCTGCGAAAGTTTCACATGGAACGGCACCACCTACAACGAATCCGGCAATTATACGTCCTATAAGTCCAATTCGGCCGGCTGTGATAGTGTGATAACCCTGCACCTCACCATCAACCAGCCCACCACCGGTGACACCACCGCAACAGCCTGCGAAAGTTTTACTTGGAATGGAATCACCTACACGGAGTCCGGCAATTATACGTCCTATAAAACAAATGTGGCCGGTTGCGATAGTGTGGTAACCCTGCACCTCACCATCAACCAACCCACTACAGGAGACACAACTGCTGTTGCTTGCGAGAGTTTCACCTGGAACGGAATCACCTACACGGAGTCCGGCAATTATACGTCCTATAAAACAAATGTGGCCGGTTGCGATAGTGTGGTAACCCTGCATCTCACCATCAACCAACCCACCACAGGTGACACTACCGCAGTTGCCTGCGAGACTTTCATCTGGGATGGGATCACATACACCGAGTCCGGCAATTATACGTCCTATAAGTCCAATTCGGCCGGCTGTGATAGTGTGGTAACCCTGCACTTGACCATCAACAATCCCGTACACACTGCTGTCACGGAAACCGCTTGCGAGAGCTTCACTTGGAACGGTGAAACTTACACTGTCAGCGGAGACTACACCTATTCGCACACCGACGCTAACGGTTGCACGCAAGTGGACACCCTGCATTTGACCATCAACCAGCCTACATTCGATGACACCACCGCCGTAGCTTGCGAGAGTTTCACCTGGCATGGAAGCAACTACACACAATCTGGTAATTACACAATCTATACGACCAATGTCGTCGGCTGCGACTCCGTGGCGACACTGCACCTCACCATCAACCAGCCTACTACCGGCGACACCACCGCAACAGCCTGCGAAAGCTTTACTTGGGATGGCGTCACTTACACGGAGTCCGGCAATTATACGTCCCATAGGACCAATATAGCGGGCTGCGATAGCGTGGTGACCCTGCACCTCACTATCAACCAGCCCACCACCGGCGACACTACCGCAACAGCCTGCGAAAGCTTTACTTGGGATGGCGTCACTTACACGGAGTCCGGCAATTATACGTCCCATAGGACCAATATAGCGGGCTGCGATAGCGTGGTGACCCTCCACCTCACCATCAACCAGCCTACCACCTCTGAATTCACCATCGAGACCGCCGACAGCTGCTACGAGTGGAACGGCGAACTTTACTGTGCTTCGGGAGACTACACGCAGATCCTCACCGGTGCGAACGATTGCGACAGCACGGTCACACTCAACCTGACCACCAGCGTGGGCATTCCGACGCACGAAACGGTCACCAACGTTTACCTCGCGCCCAACCCCACCCAAAACATCTGCCGCGTCATCGGTCTGGATTCACCGCACTGCACCGTGGACCTCTATGATTTGCGAGGCCGTCTGATCATGCGCGACGCCGGCACTGAATTCGATGTATCCAACTTACCTACAGGCGTTTACATGGTCAGAATATACACCGGCAGCAATGTCGTCAATCTGAAACTGATCAAACAGTAAGCACGCTGATACTCAACAAAAAAAGAGGCAACCGAAATTGCCTCTTTTTTTATACCTAAAGCTCAGATAATCTTTCCTTTAGCTGTTCAGCAGCACTAACTTATAGTCTGCCGGCAACGAGAAATTCCGCACAAACTCTTCGGGATTCACCTTCGCGGCGAAGTTGAAGAAGTCGGAATGGAAATTCCTGTCCTTCTCAAAGATGCGGATATTGAACGGTGTTTTACCGGAATATTTGTCCAGCATATCTTTGATATGCAGCGCCAAACCGCCCGTGATGTCGCGCAATTGCAACTGCAGCTGCACGCCCTTGCAGAGCTTCTCGTACACCTCGTTGATGGGGTAAATGTGGACGGGATTCACATCGTAGCGTACCACCGTCTGCTGGGTGTTCTTGTCGACCCAAGAGTTCTGCTTCACGGAAGCGTTCACAAACACGCGGTTGCCCGTTTTCAGTAGCCATTCGTATTTCTCGAAGTTGGAGCCGCGCAGGAACCATGTCCACGTACCGCTGTTATCCTCCAAAACAACCTTTCCGTAAGGGTTTCCGGTCTTGCTCACTCCCGACATCACACTGCTCACAATGCCAGCCACCTGCACGCCCTTGCCGCTCTGCACGGTGCGCGCCAGGAAGTCCGTATCCTCCATCACCGACATATCAGCGTTGGTGAAGCTGTCGATGATCACCTGATACTCCTTCAACGGGTGCCCGGAAATGAAGAACCCCGCCACCTCCTTCTCGTACTTGAGCTGGTCGTAGTAGTTCCACGGGTCGCACTGCGGGAAGATGAACGTATCTTCCACTGCGCCAGCCGAATCGTCGGCCATCTCCGCAAAGATGTCGATCTGCGTGGCGTGCTGTTCTTTCGACGAAGCTCGGGCAATCAGCATGTCGATGGTGTTGCGGCCCTTGTCATTGGTGATGAAATACTGCGCCCGGTGGATGTCGGTGAAGCAATCGAAAGCGCCGGCGTATGCCAGAGACTCCAAACAGCGCTTATTGCAGCTGCCGAGGTTGACACGCTCGAAGAAGTCCATGATGCTGGTGTAAGGACCGTTGGCGTTGCGTTCCTCCACAATGCTGCTCGCTGCGCTGAATCCGACGCCCTTCAACGCCGCCAGACCGAAACGGATATCACCGTCCTTGTTCACAGTGAAGGTCTGGTCCGATTCGTTGATATCGGGGCCCTTCACCACGATGTTGCTCTTCTGGCAGTCGTCGATGAAGGTGGTGATTTTCTTGATGTCCGTGACACTGTTGGTCAAGTTGGCAGCCATAAACTCGGCGCGGTAATGCGCTTTGAGATAGGCTGTTTGGTAAGCCACCCAAGAGTAGCAGGTGGCGTGCGACTTGTTGAAGGCGTAGGAGGCGAACTTCTCCCAGTCGGCCCAGATTTTCTCCAAAACCTCTGGATCGTGACCGTTGGCCTTTCCGCCCTCGATGAACTTGGGTTTCAATGCATCCAACTTGTCTTTCAGCTTCTTACCCATAGCCTTACGCAGCGTGTCGGACTCGCCGCGGGTGAAGTTGGCCAGCAGTCGCGACAACAACATCACCTGCTCCTGATAGACGGTGATGCCGTAGGTGTCCTTCAGGTACTTCTCCATCACAGGGATGTCGTAGACGATCGGCTCGCGACCTTGCTTGCGGTCGATGAACTGCGGGATGTAGTCCATCGGCCCCGGACGATAGAGGGCGTTCATAGCGATAAGGTCCTCGAAGGTAGAGGGTTGCAGCTCGCGCAGATACTTCTGCATACCGCCCGATTCAAACTGGAACGTACCCACGGTGTCGCCGTCGCAGAAGAGCTGGTAGGTCAACGGGTCGTCTAACGGAATATGGTCGATATCTATATCTATTCCTTTGGATTTCTTGATGTTAGAGATGGCTTCCTTGAGGATGGTGAGCGTGGAAAGCCCGAGGAAGTCCATCTTGATGAGGCCCACATCCTCGATGACGGAACCTTCGTACTGCGTCACGATGATATCCTCCTTCGCCTCCTTGTCCTCCACGGTGGAGAGCGGTGCGAACTTGGTGAGGTCGTCGGCGCCAATGATGACGCCGCACGCGTGTATACCCACCTGACGCACAGTGCCTTCCAGCTGCGAAGCGTAGTCGATGATGTCGTGAATCTGCTTGTTGCTTTCGTATGCCGCCTTGAACTCGGGCACGTTCTCCAAACAGTTCTTGATGTTCACCTTAGGCGCCTTATGCGTCTTAGGGTCTTCGGGCAGCTTAACGGGAATCATCTTGGTGAGGCGGTCCGACTCCGGAATCGGCAGATCGTGCACGCGCGCCACATCCTTGATGCTCGATTTCGTGGCCATCGTGCCGTAGGTGATGATGTGCGCCACTTTTTCCTTTCCGTATTTCTGGATAATCCAGTTGAGGATTTTGTAGCGGCCCTCATCGTCGAAGTCTACGTCGATATCGGGCAGGGAGATACGGTCGGGATTGAGGAAACGCTCGAACAGCAGGTCGTACTTCAGCGGATCCACATCGGTGATTTTCAGGCAGTAAGCCACCACGGAACCCGCCGCGGAGCCACGTCCAGGACCCACGGAGACGCCCATGGCTCGGGCGGCAGCAATAAAGTCTTGCACAATGAGGAAGTAGCCCGGGAAGCCCATGTTGCGCATCACACTCAACTCGAACTCGATGCGTTCCAAGATTTCAGGATCGAGAGGCTCTCCGTAGCGCAGTTTTGCACCGTCCATGGTGAGTTTATGCAGGTAATCAGCCTCCAATTTGATACGGTAAACGCGCTCCAGACCACCCAATTTCTCGATGCGGCCTTCCCCACCCTCTCCGCTCTCGAACTCGGCGCGAAGGTCCTCTTCAGAGAACTTCTGCTTATAGCTCTCCACGGTGCCGAACTCCTCGGGAATCTCAAACATCGGCATGATGGGCGCATGTTTCAGGGCGTAAACCTCCACCTTATCTGCAATTTCCTGCGTGGTGGCCAGCGCCTCGGGCACGTCGGCAAAAATCTCCGCCATTTCCTCGGGCGATTTCAGCCACTCCTGCTTGGTATAATGCAGACGGTCGGTGTCATCGTATTTTTTGCCCGTACTGAGGCAGATGAGGCGGTCGTGCGCCTCGCCGTCCTCCTCGTTCACAAAGTGTACGTCATTAGTAGCGATCACCTTTGTGTTGGTCTCCGCCGCCAGACGCAAAATGCCCTCATTGGCGATTTTCTGCTGTTCGTAAACGGTGCGGTCGCCACCAGGTTTATCGGTTTTATGTCGTTGTAGCTCAAGATAGTAGTCATCACCAAAGAGGTTTTTAAACCACATCACGGCATCCTTGGCCTTCTCGTATTGACCATCCGTAATGTTGCGCGGCACCTCGCCGGCAAGACAGGCGGAGGAGACGATCAACCCCTCGTGGTACTGCTCCAACAAGGAGCGGTCGATGCGCGGACGGTAGTATTTGCCGTCGATCCACGCCTGAGAGATGATTTTGCAAAGATTGTGGTAACCCTGTTCGTTTTTGGCAAGCAGGATCAAGTGGTAGCCGCTACCATTCTCCTTATGCTCTTTCACAAGACGGCTGCCCTCGGGATTGGTGTTGGTCTTACGCGCCACGTAGGCTTCGCAACCGAAAATCGGCTTGAAGATTTTCTGCTTCAGTGCGGCAATTTTCTGCTGACATTCAGCCTTTTCCGCCTCATTAGTAAGTTCTGCCAATTGCTTTTCCAACGCCTTGATCTCATCCTTCACCTTGCCGTTTTTCTTCGCCACCACATCGGAAAACTCCTTGATCCCGTACATCACGCCGTGGTCAGTGATCGCCATGGAATTCATTCCGTTGGCGAGACATTTGTCGACCAGCGCGGGGATTGCGGACATGCCGTCCAGAATGGAATATTGGGTATGCACATGCAAGTGCGTGAACTTACTCATAGTCAGATGATTTTGGTTACAGAGATTGCCACATCAGCAACTCGCAAAGATACACTTTTTTAGCGATTGAAAATCTTTCGGAGTGCCAACAGCGGACGGAAAAACAGCAGCGCAGCGATAGTGAGGAAGCTGTTCAAGATGCTGATGCGGAAGAAATCCCAGAAGGGACGGAAATGGCTAACGCGCTCGCCCTCAGGCGGGTAATAGACGCGCACAGGAACGGAGACGACCGGCACGCCGCGCCAAGCGGAGAAGACCAAAAGTTCCAATTCAGCCTCGTAGCGCGGGGTGATGGGCCAGTGCAAGTTAATGTTTTCCAATGGATAGAGCCGGAAACCACTCTGGGTGTCCTCCAACGGGATGCCGGTCTGGAAATGGAACCAAAAGTTGGAGAACTTGTTGGCGAAAGTATTTTTTGAAGGCATATTATCGGCAGTGAGGTTGCGCGAACCCACTACGAGTGCCTCCTTATTTGCTAAGTGACAGTTCATTACGTCGGGAATATCCTCGGGAAAATGCTGTCCATCGGAGTCGATGGTGACGGCATAACGATAGCCCAACTCCAACGCACTGCGAAAACCCTGCATCAGCGCGTAGCCTTTGCCTCTGTTGGGTGTATAATCCACAATATCAGGCAGTTCTTCGGAAGAAAAAGCGGCATGGATAACGGACAACGTTTCGGGTGTACTGCCATCGTTCACCACTATGATGTTGCACGTGTAGGCACAGATGCGACGCAGCACGTCTACAATCGTCCGCTCGTTGTTATACGTCGGCACGATCACGCACGCGCGCTCCTCGTCGAAAACCGTCTGCCAATCTTTCATGCTTCCTTGCTGAATATGAATGAGAATTTCGTAAACACCCGACCGTCAGACACCACCGTGCCCTTCGCGACCACCTCACCCCCAGCCTCTTCCAACTTATCGAATTTCACCTCGACATCCTCTACCGACGGCCGTAATATATCTATGTATTTCAATGTCTTAACCTCTCGCAACACCAAATTCCCGCCGCAAATCTTCCCGGCCACCTCTCCAATAATACCCACCTGACACACCCCCGGCGTAATCGGATTCCCCGGAAAATGTCCCCGGAAAACCGCACTCTCGGGATTCAACTGAACCCTCACGGCGTTGTCCGTGATTTCGATGATCGTGTATAATTCGTGTTCTAACATTATCAATTCAACTTCACGTTCGTAAACGTAATCACCGTCCCGTCCCCATTCGCCTCTTTCATCTCCACCTTCGTCACAGCGTTGTGTTTGTCGTTGAAATAGAGGTGGATAGAGGTGAACATCTTCTTCAGTTTCGGATGTTTCGGGATGAGTTTGACCACCCAAGTGTCGCCTTGGGTGTACATCTCGACGGTGAAGTCGCCGTTTTCGGACAACGCCGCACCGGTGACGCTGCCCATCACGATCTGCGCGATGCCCTTGAAGAGCTGCCCACTCTGTCCTTCTGCCTTCTTGGTCTTGCCATCTTGCTGAATGTACACCTGTTGCTGCCCGTTTTCCTCCTTCACGGTGAGGGCGAACTTGTTGGGGGTGGTGTATTCCCATTTGAGGTCTTTGCCCGAGAAAGACATCTTGCCTTTAGAAACTTGCTTCTCCTTGAGCATGCTGGACTGCCGCACCTGCGTGAAGTCGCACTGGATGCTCTTCACCGACGCGGTCGCCTTGTTGATGGTCTCCACCATTTTCTTCGATTGCTCCGGAGTGGCTTTTTTCAATGTTTGGGCGGAACCGCCCAAACATATTACCGTCATTATTAATATCAGAAAACTTTTTCTCATATTCATTTCATTATCGTCATTCGTCGTTATTCGTTCCTGGGGGCTTGCTGCACTAAACCTGTAAACCTGTAAACCCCTAAACCTCCTATTGTGCCACAAAATAGCATCCTGCCATAATCAGCAGCACGCCGATCCAGCGGGTGGCGGGGACCGTTTCGTGGAAGATCAGCACAGCGGCGATCATCCCGAAGACGTAACTCAGCGAGATGAGCGGGTAGGCACGGGAGAAGGGGTAGTTTTTGAGAATGTACATCCAGAGAACGGCGGCGCTACCGTAGCAGGCACCGCAGCCGAGCCACCACCAGTTGGTCAACTGCGCCAAAAAGAACGAGCCTTTCCACGCAAATGCTCCCATCTTTTCGAGTGCTAACTTCAGGAACACTTGCCCGGAACACAATAGGACTGACTGGATAATGGCCAAAACGATTAGTCTCATAACAATTTTTTGATGATTTCGGCACGGTCGCCCGCACCTTTTTGGTGAATAATTCGCACATTTTCAAGCTCATAGAGCGGATGTTCGCCCGGCTCAACGGATAGCATCCACGCCTCGGAACGGTCGGCATACTCCATCTGCCCGAAGAAGTGTGGGTGCTGCTGCTGGAACTCCGTGATTTCGTCGTTAGCGCACACTAAAGCGGTACGCAAACGACCCGTACGCAGCTGCAGCCATGCATCCTGTAGGGCGCATTCGAACGAGATGGTGCGGTGCGCGTATGTGTTATTGTAGCCGTGGTTTCCCGTGTAAATAGCTATCAATGAGGCTACTGTATTGTGGGTCGATTGCATAAAGGCCGTGGGCATGTTCAGCGCTTCACCCTCTTGCTCCAACCCTTTCAACAACTGCACGGAATGCTCCATACATCCCATAGCAGTGCCGTTCAAGATGGCATCGGGCTGCTCTATCCCGCTGATTTCCATTGCCTTCAGCGCAGTCACAAGGGCGCGTTTCTGCAATTTCCCCATCCGACGCGCTTTCATGGGCGGGAGATAGCGATTGTACTCCTCCGCCGGCACATCTTTCACTATAGCCGTCACAAACACCTTATTCATAGCGAGATAGGATTATGGACGAATCGTTGCCGCCAAAACCAAAGGCGTTGCACATCACGTGGCGCAATTCTCCACGCGGGCATTCGCTTCCTGACACTGGCGTAATGCATTGTTCGTCAATGTTTTGAAACTCTGTTTGACTGGGCAAGAAACCGTTGCGCATCGCCAAGAGGCAGAAAGCCGCCTCAATGGAGCCCGACGCGCTGGTGGTATGTCCCGTATAAGATTTGGTGGAAGAGACCGGCGGCACATTTCCGCTGAATACCCGTCGCAATGCGGCACTCTCCGAAGCATCGTTGTTCGGGGTACCCGTACCGTGGGCATTCACGTAGTCGATGTCCGAAGGAGTTAACCCTGACTCCGCAAGTGCCTGCGTCATAGCCATGTAAGCACCCTCCCCATTTTCCGAAGAGGCTGTTTGGTGGAAGGCATCGCAACCATTTCCGACGCCGCTGAGCACCCCGAGAATCTCCGCCCCACGCTTCACCGCCGAACTTTCGCGCTCCAGCACAAGGTAGGCTGCACCTTCGCCCAAGTTCAGTCCCGCGCGGGTCTGATCGAACGGCCGACAACGCTGCGTGTCCAAGATCATCAACGATTTGAAGCCGTTGAGATGGAACAGCGACAACGCCTCCGCACCGCCTGCCACGACAACATCTCGATCGCCAGACTCTATCAGCAACTTGCCCATAATCAGCGCATTCATCGCGGATGAACAAGCCGTGGAGGAGGTCATCGTGTAGTCGAAACAGTCGAAATAGTCAGCAATTTCGTTGGTGGATGCGCCACAGTCGTGGATGTCGCGACCCGTGGGTTGCGGTTCAGGGAAGTAGTGCTCGGTGACATCCATACCGCCGACGGTGGTGCCGGAAATGAGCGCCAATCCGCTCTGTTGCAGCAGTTTCGACTGTTCCAACGCCTCCTTCAATGCCAACACACCCAACAGGTGGGTGCGCGAATAGACGCCCACAGGCAACCCTAAACACTGCCGCAACTCCTCGCCGCTCATCGGCACCTCCCCGACAAGGAACTCCCGATGTTCGGTGGGCAGGTAGCGCACGGTGCGCACGCCGGACTCCCCGCGTAACAGAGCAGCACAGTTCGCCTCCGCCCCGATTCCGAGCGCGGAGACTACTCCCATGCCGGTTATGACCACCCGATCACGCATTATTTCGTGCGGTTTGCAGCCACAAAATCAGCCATCGTGCTCACAGAGGCGAAGATCCCCTTACCCTGCTTCGGGTCAGTAATCTTGATGCCGTAGTTGCGCTCCAACAGCACGATCAGCTCCAACACGTCGATGGAGTCGAGTCCGAGACCGGCATCGCCAAACAACGGCGCATTGTCTTCAATGTCTGCGGGTGTCATCTCTTCGAGGTTCAACGCCTCGATCATTTTGGTTTTTAATTCCTCTTTTAATTCCATATTATTTGGTTTTTTTGTCATTATTATCTACTCATCTGATCATCTCCTCATCTCTTCATCTTTATTCATCTTTTCATCTCCCACCCAGGGGTTGCGCTTCGCTTACCCCTAGCTACCGAGCTCTTGCCCCTACGGGGCTGCTTAAGGAAGCAGTTTTATATTACTACCCCGCCCTTCGGGCACCCCTTCTAATAGAAGGGGAATTGGGGTCGCTCGCAACTGCTAACTGCTAACTACTAACTCTAACGCCGCCTCAAATTCAGTATCCGAAACTGCTTCCACCCAGCCAGTGAGTACGCTCGTCGTTTCAGAGTCGAGGAACGCGCGTTCAATCGCCTGGTTCATTGCCTCTTGCGATTTTTCGGGCAAAAGGATGAAGCTGCTTTCGCCGTGGTATTTGTTGCGGATGGCGATTTCGCCGGTCACGATGTTGGGCAGCGTATAGACGAACACCGACGGCTTCGGGTAGAAGTCATCCGGGTCGGCGATGGTCTGTTGGAAGGTGCGGTCGGCATTCAGCGAGGAGTTGCGGTTGAAGAGGATCACGGCGCGGTCGGCACGCGGCACGAACCGCTCGGCACCCTCCGCCTCCAACAAAATCTCCGACGCGATGAAGCCCACCTTGCAGAGCACATCCATCTTGAAGAACTTCGGATACTCCATATTATATATATGGTACAGCTTCGTGAGGAACGACTCGCCCGCAACGGCCTCCGCCATGAGCTTCCCGTCCACCTCCAGATAGTTCGGCGTCAATTTAACCCTATGTTTCACGTCATTGTTCATTTTAGATTCGGATTGATGAAAGCAGCGGCGGCATTGCAACCACCAAAGCCGGATAATAGTTTCACGAAAGCATTTTTCTCTGTTTCAATGTGTTGCGAAGAAATCTTCACTGGCATTGACACCCCTAATTCATCAAAACCACGCGTTGCGGGCACTTTCCCCGAATCCACCGCATGCATGGTGAGTAGCGTCTCCAAAATGCCCGCCGCTCCCAACGTATGCCCATAATAGCCTTTCATGGCGTTCACGGGCACATCGGCCAGTCCGGCGCGGGTAATGGCGATCGACTCCATCTCATCGTTATACATCGTAGAGGTTCCGTGTACGTTCAGACATGCTAAGTCGTTGGCTTTCAGTTGGCTTTCGCACAACACCGACATCAACGCGCGATAGCTGCCCTCGCCCGTGCGCGACGGTCCGGAGATGTGGTTGGCATCGTTGCGCACCGCACCGGCCAACATCTGCCAGCCTTCCACGTTATCTTCCGCAACCTGATAGACCACCGCAGCGGCAGCCTCACCGAGGTTCAGCCCACGGCGGTTCGCACTGAACGGTCGGCACTGCTCGTCCGACAACGCCTTCAGCGATTGGAAGCCCGCCACGATGAACGGCGACAGCACATCTGCGCCAATCACCACGGCAGTGTCATATTGCCCGGATTTCAGGCAGCGGAACGCCTCAATCTGGGCGCACAATCCTGAAATACAAGCATTTGACACCGTAATCGGCATATTCGGATTTTGGAAGTAGCGTGCCACCAACTGTGCCGTATGCGCAGGCGTAACCCGCTCCAAATCAGAATGCTCGTCCGCCAGCAACTCCACATTGCCTTTGGTGGAAGAGAGAATGAATACCACCCGCTCCGATGTCGGATCTATCCCACTCTGTTTCACTGCCTTAACCGCAGAGAGCAGGGCAATCTTTTCAAATTTTGTATGTAATGAAGCTATCACGTCCGCACTCAGCTCGCGTGCCAATTCCGCCTCCAATTTCTCATCGGGAATCAGCGACACAAAGCAGGGGAACGGTAAATTCCACAGCGATTCGTAGCGGCGCAACTCGGAGCGTCCCTCCATCACCGCCGCGAAATTCTCCTCGACCGAAAAACCGAGCGGAGTAATCATACTATCGCCTATTTTCTTCACAATCATGCACTTATCCTTTCTCCCGAGAGGGCAATCGTCAATTCAGCAGCGGCTATCTTTTGGTCATTCACAAACGATTCGGCAGCCACTAATTTCATATCCCCAAAATCCTCCAGCACCTCCAAGCGGGTGAGCAACGTCTCCCCCACCCTCGGCGCCGACTCAATCCGCATCCGCTTCACCGCACCAATGTAGCCGATTCTCACATCGTTGCCGCCATGCAGACGGTTTTCGTAACCCAACTGTGCAGCGGCAGTCTGCGCCATCACCTCAATCAGGGCGTAGGCATTCAAACGGCCCTCCGACACGAAGATATTCTCTTCCCGAATCTGCAAAGTGGTAGCAGCCGATTTCTCATCAGCGGAAATCAGCTTATCCACCATCACCATCGGGGCTTTTTGCGGCAGAAGTGTCCGAATATCAATATCTTGCGGATTCATTATCAGTCGTTCCAAAATTCGTAATAGTTAAACCATTGCTCCGGATAGAGGCGAAGCACCTCTTCCAAATGCCCGACATACTGACGGACATAAGCGTTGATGCGCTCTTGCCGGGTTTCGCCCTCTTTCTGCAACCGGTTGACATACACCTTGTAGCTCTTTGCAGAGGTTTTCATCACATTCACGGTGAGCACGGGCAGATCGCGTTGCGCCGCGAGTGCGAACGGTCCCATCGGAAACAGCGCCGATGCACCCAAGAACTCGCACTCCACCGTGCGCTGTTTGCCCAGCAGACGGTCGCTCGGAAAGCTGACGCTCTCGCCATTGTCGAGGGCTTCGTTGAGCGCAAACAAGTGCGACAGGTCGTCCTTTACAGGGATGATGCGGATATTGGTGTTCTTGAAAAGTCGCTCACGATTCTCCACGATGGCTTCCGCCTCCTCGCCGAACGCGAGTGCGTTGAAGCGTTTCTTCGTCGCCACCAACGTATAGCCGGCCAGTTCGTAGCATCCCACATGCGCACTGAGAATCATGAAACCGGGTTCGCCATCCGCCAATTCCTGGTAGAGATGGTAGTTTTCAACCTCCATGTCGAATTTCCCGCCGCTGAACATGTAGAAGCGGTCGAGGATGACCTGCGAAAAGCGACAATAGTTGCGGTAGACACTAAAAAACGCTCTCAAAGGGCGGTAACCTAATCTCCTATTAAAATAGTGATACATAGGTTTATAGCCCTTTGAGAACGCAAAGTAGAACGGCACTACAAAGATGGCCACGAAGCCGTACATCAGACGCAGCGGCACATGGCGTACGATACGCACGAGGTTCCTGTGCATCCACGAGGTCCCGTCGGTCCCGCCTTGCCAAGCCCTTTCCTGCGCCATGCGTGAGGATTTAAGCCACCTTGGAGGCTACATAATCGTAAAACTGTTCGAGGGTCTTCAGCTGTTTCATCTCCTCGGTCTTGATCTTGAAGCCAAAAACCTTCTCCACAATCACCACAATATCTACAAAATCCAGGCTGTCGATACCCAAATGCTCTTTCAGCAGCGCTTCGGGCTTTAACTTTTCCTCGTCTATCTCCAACTCATCAACCAAGAATGCGTTGACCTTCTCTTCAATTTCACTTCGATTCATCTCGCTATGATTCAGTATGTTGATTATTTTCTTTTTTTATTACCCGGCCAACTGCTGTACACTTGATCCTTGTTGGTTTCGTAGATGTTGCCTTGAACGCAGCTGGCGAACGTCAAACCGGAAGCGGTCACGTGGTAGTTGGCGAAGTCGTATTGCTCAGTATCCCAGTTCACGGGGATGGAGATACGCATTCCATAGCCGCTGCTGCCGTTGATGGTGACATTGGTGAGGGTCAGATGGTTCTCCTCAATGGTGCGCAACGCGGCTTCATCATATCGACCGGCATTTTTGATCGTGCAGTTCACGATCTTGTTGCCACCGCCCGTGGTGCGCGTGGAAGCGATTTCGATACCGCCCCAAGAACCGTTTTCATTCAGCTCTCCACGGAAAATCACCGGTGCGCTGGCCGTGCCTTCCACCAACAACATACCGTCCGCACCGACGTACATATCGGTATTGTGCGCGAAAACAATCTCCGTGCCCTCATACACTTTCACCACATCTTGCGTCGATTGCAAATTGACACCTTGATACATATAGTAGGGAATGCCTTGGTTGCGGAAGCTGACGGCATTAGTATTACCTTCATTATCAAGCCAATAGCAATCCATTTTAATCATATTGTGTCCATTGTTGGTATAAGTGTTGCCATTGCCGAAGGAATTCAACAGCTTGTAATTCCAAAGCTCCACAGGGAATTGGTCCACATTCTTGATGGTATTATTCTCGAATGCAGTCAAAGTACCGCTCGCATTGAAGCCATTTCCCAAAGCCCCGTTGATGGTGCAATGTTTCATGGAGAGTTTACCCGGCACATCGACAACGGTAGCTTCAGCTCCGCCGTTATTAAAGGTCACATACTCAAACTGGTTGTCAGCGCGATTGGAATTCACCCACACGTAGCCCCAGGAGCCCTTGTTCGGGTTATTGGCGGGGCCCGTGAGGACAATGGGTTTGTCGGCCGTGCCCACCATACGCAGACCGGCGTTCTCACCCACCGAAATGCCGCCGTCAACACCTGTGAACATGATGGTCACACCGGGTTCGACAGTCAGCAGGGCGTTGCCTTCCACCCAAAAACGCCCGTCAACGATGTAATCGACGGCCACGCCACGGTCGGGCCAGGTGGTGTTGGAGCTGATGCTGCCGGAAACTTCCAGTGCGCCCTCAGTGCCACCACCGCCACCGCCAGGAGTGTCGCTGAACGTAGCGATGAATTCGGCATTGCCACTCACCAAAATCTTACGAGGATTTTCGGTGTTGCCGTCGTTCCAGCAGTTGAAGAAAAAGCCCTGAGCGGGAATGGCGGAGATGGTAACCGTCTCGCCGTCTTTGTAGGTACCGCTGCCGGTAACCGTACCCCAGGCGTCGTTGTTGGATTTCACCGTAATGGTGTAACTTTTCTTACAGCCCGTCATGGCGAAAACCACCAAAAGAGCCAATGCTGTGATAGAAATCAGTCTTTTCATTTTTTCAGATTTTATGTATTAATTTGATATTCAATAGATTATAATTTCGCGTAATAAGCTCGCAAAAATAGCAATTTTATATTATATATTGCATATCCAATAAAAATATCCTGACTCAAAAAAGCGCAAAAGATGGATAGGATATGTCGAAAAATTGTATCTTTGCCCGCAAATTTTGAGTTGGATGAACATCTACAAAGCTGATTTACATACGCATACCCTCTTTTCACCGTGCGGTGATCTGGACATGACGCCCGACAACATCATCGCCATCGCGCTGGAAAGGGGACTCGATGTGATCGCCATCACCGACCACAACGCCACGCGCCACTGTCGCCTCGCGGAGCACTACTCCCACAACCGCGACATTTTCGTGCTGTGCGGTGCGGAGGTCACCACCAAGGAAGAGGCGCACTGTCTGGCCTACTTCGGCGACCACGAATCGCTCGACAAGTTCCAGGAATACCTCGACGAGCATCTGCCCGACATCCCCAACGACCCGGAATTCTTCGGCGACCAGGTGCAGATTGACGAAGAGATGAACATCGTGTACGAGGAGCCGAAACTGCTCACCTCTGCTATCGACCAGAATGTCAACCAGATAGCCGACAAGGTACACGAATTGGGCGGTCTTTTCGTGCCCGCGCATGTCGATAAGATGAAGAACAGCCTCATCGCGCAGTTGGGCTTCATCCCGTTCGATCTGGAATACGATGCAGTGGAACTCTCCAAAAAGGGCGACAAAGACGAGATTCTAAAAGTTCACAAATATCTGAAAAACAAGATGTTCACCAGAAGCTCGGACGCCCACCAACCCGACATCATCGGCACTGCCCCCTGCTATTTGAAAATGGAGACCCGCAGCTTCGATGAAATCCGCAAAGCCTTTCACGGCGAGGATGGTCGTGAAGTGCTGCTGACGATATGATATATATTCCTTGAGCAGCCTCGGAGAGGCAAAACGCGCGAAGCGCAATTAACCCCACATAAGGCGAAGCCGTAATGTGGGGCGGCACAGATAAAAAGAACAAACAAAAACAAACGAAGAATATGACCGTAAAAGAATTAGTAGAAAAAATGAATCTCACCGTATTCTGTGGTGAGGACAACATGGACACCGAAATCAAAGGCGGCTATGTCTCTGATTTGCTGAGTGATGTGATGGGCTTCGCGCAGGAAGGCCACGTGTGGGTGACCCTGCAAACGCACAAGAACGTCATTGCCATCGCCTCCCTGAAAGAGCTGGCGTGCGTCATCCTCGTGAAGGGCAACAAACCCGACGACGACATGCTGGAACAGGCCAAGGAGGAGGACATTCCCGTTTTGGGCACAACCGAGCAAACCTTTGAGGTGGCCGGACAAATCTACAAGTACTTAACCGCTTAGTTATGAAAGACTTGTCGATGCACATCATGGACATTCTGCAGAATTCCACACGTGCAAAAGCCAACAACATCACTCTCGAAGTGCTGGAGAACCACGATGCCGACACGCTGACGCTGATCTTCAAGGACGATGGCTGCGGAATGAGTCCGGAGACTGTGGAGAAGGTCATCAACCCCTTCTTCACCACGCGCACCACGCGCAAGGTGGGCTTGGGATTGCCTCTGCTGAAGCAAAACTCCGAGATGACCGGCGGCTCGATGAAGATCGAGAGCGAGCTGGGCGTGGGCACGACGGTGACCGCGGTGTTCGGACTCACCCACCTCGACCGTCCGCCCATGGGCGACCTGGCCGGCACCATGGTGCTCACCATCGCCGCACACCCCGAAATCCACTTCGTGCTTCATTTCCAGAGAGTTAAAAACGGCAAAGAGGAGACCGACTATGTGCTCGACACCGACGAACTCTACGAAGCCCTCGACGGCGTTTCGCTGCAAGAGCCTGAGGTGATGAGCTACATCAAGGAGATGGTGGAGGAGAACATCCGTTAACTGAAACACTTCCGAGAAAACAGAATAACCGGTTCTTACGAGCCGGTTATTTTCGTTTTAAAATGAGAGAAGCCTCCGCATGGAGGCCTCTCTCGCACATAACACAACACATGAAAACAAGTCTCGTCTTGGGGAAAGACTCAAACGACTTGTAAGACTGTTACTGATGATCAAACATGGATTGAATCAAATCAGCATATTTTTTCGAGATTTTGTTCCTCTTCACTTTGAGTGTCGGGGTCAACAATCCGTTCTCTTGCGTCCACTCGTCGGCGAGAATTTCAAACTTCATTACATTTTCCGTCTTACTCAGCTCCTTGTTATATTTATCTATCTCGCTCTTAATCAGATTCTTAACATTTAGGTTGTCAATCATCTCTTTAGGGTGCGAATATATAATTTTTTCGGATTCACACCAATCTTTTATTTCAGAAAAATTTGGAACGACCAACGCAGCCACGAATTTTTGGTTCTCGCCAACCGCCACAATCTGGTCTATATACTTGGATTGCGACATTTTTTCTTCGATAATTTGCGGGTTCACATATTTGCCCATCGAGGTCTTAAAAATATTTTTGAGACGTCCGGTAATCACCAGTTGACCGCGTTCGGTGAAGCGCCCCATATCGCCGGTGTGCAACCAACCGCTCTCGTCGATAATCTGGCGGGTCTGCTCCTCGTCCTTGTAGTAGCCCATCATAACGTTGTGACCGCTACAGATGATTTCGCCCTCTTTGGTGATGGCGACATCGACGCCACCCAACGGGAATCCCACAGTGTTGGCCTCACGGCCATACTTCTCACGGCAGGAAACCGCGATCACGGGAGAGGTTTCCGTCATACCATAGCCCTCGAACACAGGCATTCCGATAGCGGAGAAGAAGGAGCAGAGTTCCGGTTTCAGGGATGCAGCACCCGACACGAGGATGTCGAAGTTGTCGGCACCCAAACCTTGACGGATCTTGCTGTAAACCAACTTGTCAGCCAACTTATGCTGCATGTTGTAAGCCACGGTTCTGTCTTCGTCTTCGATATTGTACTTCAGCGCCAACTTGACAGCCCATTCGAAAATGGAGCGGGCAGCGCCGGTCTTTGCCTTGCCAGAAGCCTCGATCTTCTCGTAGAATTTCTCCAGCACACGCGGCACGGCCGTCATCATCGTCGGATGCACCTCACGCATTGCCTCTGCGATGGTGGCAAGGTTCGAAACGTAGTAAACCGTCATGCCAAGGTATTGATAGAGAAGCACAATCATGTTTTCGTATGCGTGGCAGAGCGGCAGGAAACTCAAACCCTTCTTCGACCATTTCGAAGGGATATGTCTCAGATTCTCAATCTGCGACATGATGTTGTAGTGAGAGAGCATCACGCCTTTCGGGGTGCCGGTGGTACCCGAGGTGTAGATGATCATGGCGCACTCCTTCTCATCGTTGGCAGCGCGCATCTCTTGAAGCTTTCCTTCGTCGTAATTCTCACGTCCTAAGGCAATTAACTGATCCCAATAGGGGTATTCCTTACGGTCTGCGAAAGTGTAGATATCTTTCAAATTGGGCAATTCGGCTGCAACCGACTTAATCTTATTCATCACAATCTCGCCTTCCATGATGACCAGCTTGGCCTCACAGTGATTCAAGATATATTTGTAATCCTCGGCGGTGATGGTGGGATAGATGGGTACCAGCACAGCACCAATCTGAGTCACAGCCATTTGCGTGATGGTCCATTCGGGACGGTTGGTGGAGATCAAGGCCACCTTGTCACCCTTTTGGATGCCTTTCGCCAACAATGCGCAGCTCAGCTCATTGGCTGTCTTCTTATATTGTTGCGGGGTATATTCGTTCCATTTGTTTTTGCCTAATTTGCCGGACAACGCAATCTTCTGTTCCGGATGACGCTCCGAATAGCGGAGCATGATGTCATAAATGTGTTTCAATTCCATAGGTTTCTGTCTAAAATTTCAGGGCGCAAAAAAACTACATTTCTCTTAAAAAATCTTAAAATTGTGATTATTAGCGCTCTTCGGGGGACAAAAACCGCGGGCGAGGGACAAAATTATCCATTCAGGGACAAAATCAAAGCTGACGTACGTAGCATATCTGAAAAAATGCTATTTTTGCAAGTTTTTTCTAAGATATGATGAACCAAAAGATACCCGAATACTACCTCACGAAGGACAACATCACCTTCTATTTGGTATTTGTGTTCTTTTTCTCGCTACTGTTCGTCAACATTTTCACCCCTTTTCATGGGGCGTGGTACAACATCGAACATTTCACCCGCGCAAAACTTTTCACCGACACGCTCATCATTGTCAGTAGCGGAACCCTGGTGTTGACCATCAGTAAAATCATCATGTACCATGTGAACAAACGCAACAATATCAACTATTTACAGTACTTTTCTTGGTTGATAGTGGAGGTACTGATCATCGCCTTTCTCTACACAACGATAGTGCATTTCGCTGTACACGACACCCGTGATTTCTCCGACATCTTCACCCGCGCAGTGATTTACGTGCCCACCATTATCGTCATCCCCACCATCATCGCGCACCTCTACTTCTCCACCCGATACAAGGATGAGAAGATATCGGAGCTGGAATCCGCTAACAATCAATCCGTTGCACAACAAACAGCACAAAAAGAGGGGGAGGTCTCCTTCTCCAACGATTTCTCCGGAGACGATTTTATCCTTGACAACCATGTGACGGCCTCAACCGCTGCAGAACCTACTGTAGAACAACCTGTTAAGGAGGTTATCCCCGAACCTGCACCAGAAGTACAAACCGCCAACAACAAAATCATCAACTTCTTTGACGAGAAAGAGGAATTGCAACTTTCGCTGCGAGTTGACCACATATATTATATTGAATCGGCGGAAAACTACGTCAACATCTACTACAAAAACAAGGAGAACACCGAACGGTTTACTCTGCGCAGTACACTGAAAAAACAACAGGATAAACTGGAGAAGTACGGATTTGTACGTTGTCACCGCAGCTATTTGGTCAATTTCGCCAACATTTTGCTGCTGCGGAAGGACAAAGACGGTCCCTATCTGGATTTCGGGGTCCCCAATCTGCCGCAAATTCCGGTTTCGAAGACCTATTTGGACTCTGTGACGGCGTACTTCATCAATAACAGCGAGGAGTAGCAAGAGGGAAGAGGGAAGAAGGAAGAGGGAAGAGAGAACAGGCAATAGGGAACATACATTTATAAGAACAAGTAAGCCAATGGCAAGAAAATCAGATAAATACAAGTTCATTGTCGAATATTTTTCGGAAGCGCAGCCTGATGTGGAGTCGGAGCTGAACTATAGCAATCCTTACGAGTTGCTGGTGGCCACGATGCTCGCCGCTCAGTGCACCGACAAGCGCGTCAACATGGTGACACCCGCGCTGTTTGCCTCCTACCCTACCGTCTCCGACTTGGCGAAAGCCACCGAAGAGGAGGTGTTATCCTACATCAAATCAGTATCTTATCCCAACAGCAAAGCCAAACATTTAGTTCAGATGGCGCAGATGGCCGACAGCGATTTCGACGGGGAGATTCCCTGCACGATGGAAGAACTGACAAAGCTGCCAGGAGTGGGCCGCAAGACCGCCAACGTGGTGTTAGCCTTCGCCTTCGGTGAGGCTGCCATGCCTGTCGATACGCACGTTTTCCGCGTCTCGCACCGCCTCGGACTCGTCCCCGACAGTGCGAGAACCCCAGACGCCGTCGAGAAAGAGCTGGTCAAGCACTTTCCGAAGGAGTACATCTCCCGTGCCCACCACTGGCTCCTGCTCCACGGCCGCTACGTCTGCACCGCCCGCAAACCGCACTGCGACGGGTGTGCCCTGGCGGGGATCTGCGAGTTAGCAGTTAGCAGTTAGCAGTTAGGTACGGGCGACCCCAATTCCCCTTCTATTATAGAAGGGGTGCCCGAAGAGCGGGGTAGTAATATAAAAATGCTTCCTTGAGCAGCCCCGTTAGGGGCAAGAGCTTGGTAGCCAGGGGTAAGCGAAGCGCAACCCCTGGACAATTAGGAACAAGCCACCCAATCGATACATTATGGAATTAAACGACGAATATTATATGCGCATCGCGCTGAATGAGGCCGAGGACGCCTACGCGGAGGATGAAATCCCCGTGGGCGCGGTGGTGGTGCTCGACGGTCGCGTGATTGCGAAAGGGCACAACCTGACGGAGACGCTCAAGGACGTGACGGCCCACGCGGAGATGATGGCCATCACGGGAGCCGCCAACTCCTTAGGTGCCAAATACCTGCAAGACTGTACCTTATACGTCACATTGGAGCCATGCCTCATGTGCGCCGGCGCCATCGCACACGCGCAGGTGAAGACCCTCGTGTTCGGCGCCTCCGACCCCAAACGCGGCTACAGCGTCTACACCGACGGGAAATTCCCTTCCAAAGCGGAGGTTCGGAAAGGGGTGTTGGAGAAAGAGTGCGGAGAAATACTGAAGAGGTTCTTTGCTGAAAAGAGGCGTCCTAATTGATAATTGATAATTGATAATTCACAGTTCTGCATAAAAAAAGGCGCAGCCCACAGCCACGCCTTGATTATGAATGATAAATTGTGAATCGAACTAATCGCGGAGACAACGGACGGCGAGACCGCGATCCTTACCTGGATCACCCATTCCTAAGAAAGAATCTTCCCAAGTCATAATAATGTTTCCCGCTAACACATTGCTTCGGCTTGTAGATGCCCAAAAATAGGCGCCTTTGCTACAGTAATTATACGTCGTAAACCAAAAATAGCTGCCTGTCGGAACAGCAGTAAAACCCGTGGCATTATTCGCTGTCTGGTCATTTCCCGGTCCACAATAGCACAAGGAACTAGCCCAGTAATTTTGCGAAGCTAAAGATTTGGAAATATGGTTGTAACTAAGGGTGCCACACTGGTATTCGTTATTGGAGGCCAAATAAATCGACAACGTATCCCATTCAGCCTGGCTCGGCACGTGCCAACCAGCCGGACAAATGCCGCGACGACCTGTAAACGATTCTGTAATATAATCCGTCGATATGGTATCCATCGCTCCTGCCCAATTATACAGAAGTCCTCTATCCTCAAAGGGTATGCCAGATTGCGTGTAGTCGTAGTAATATGGCACATAATTGCTGGAATTATAGCTATCAGATGTATCCGCACAACCAAAAGACAAATAGCCATTCGGAGATGTAGTGCATCTCATGTTCTCCCTTGTCCAGCATTGCGCGCCGATACGCACCGTATTATACACATTGCCCTCATGGTCTGTCACCGTGGCCGCACCCAGACAAGGAAGACTGTCGCCGGTGACGGCACCTGCAAAAGACAACACGATGTTTTGAGGTTCGAGCTGCACTTGCGTGAGAGGCTGACTTGCCACCTCAGTGTTTCCCACATGTGTATAAGCCACATACTGCATTTCGTCGCCGTATTCAAATGGGTTAGCGGTACCGGCTTTCAGGACGTTGGAGTTAACCGGAGCATCTCCAAAATAATCAATGGTGTTAGAAGCACCACCTTCCTTGCAAACCATCTTGATAGCTGAGGTTTTCGTATTTTGACGGGCGGTCAACACATATATACCTGTGTTAGCCAAGTTCACGCGGAAATGATGAATTCCGGGTTGCATAGACAGACACTGCTTCGCGCTCACGATTCTTCCGTGAATGTCCGCAACCTCAATCGACACATTGCCCTCCTCGACCACGGCCAACTCCACATCAGTGGTGCTGACAAACGGATTGGGATTGTTCTGCGAAAGGGCAAACTCGCGTTTTCCCAAATAATCATCCACCCCCAACGAGTTCTGCATGAGGAAGGTAGTGTCGGGCCACTGGATGATTTCCTCCCATCCTTTTGTCTGGTTGGTAACCACCACTCTATCAATCTGAACATATTGTCCAAAAGCATCCTGAGCGGTGAAGGTAAGCGTGACGGTTTGTGCAGATAACGTCGCAAACAGGATCATCATCATCAAAAATGTAAATGACTTTTTCATATTGTTGATTTTTGTACTAGACCTCTTGATTTCCCTTTTTGAAGCATATATTCAGACCATGCGAGGTCTTATAGACATAATCTGTATATATGACGTTGCAATTATACAAAAAAAATGAACTCCACCATCTTGTCATCAATTTTTTTTGTTGTATCGGGGGGGGTAAAACCATTTGATTATCAGCACATTACAAAAACAAAAAATATTCCAAGACAGCATCTTTTTCCAAAGAAATGAACAAAAGCCCCAAAGGAAAAAGGTCTTAAAAAGAAAAAATCGCAACAAAAATCCGCAAATCCCTTTTCAAACAAAAAAAATTATTTCCTATCTTTGCCGCTGTTTTTTGAAGAGGCAACAGGGAACAGGCAAAAGGCAATAATATAAACTCTTTCCTTGAGCAGCCTCGGAGAGGCAAGACGCGCGAAGCGCAATTAACCCCACATAAGCGAAGCGCAATGTGGGGCGTAAATGGACAATAGTACTAACAAATAAGGACAAGAATGCAAACGATCAATCCCCAAGAGAATTACGAGGCCAGCAGAAAAGCCATCGGCTATGTTGACCGCAAGCAGGCCACACAGGCCGACTACGACCGCATCGGGTTCATGTCGGGTCTGGAGGTCCACCAGCAGTTAGCCACCAAGGAGAAGCTCTTCTGCCGCTGCCCCGCCGGCATCTTCCAAAAGCCGGACCAATACGACGCGGAGCTGCTGCGCCACATGCGACCCACCCTTTCCGAGATGGGCGAATATGACGGCACGGCCCTCATGGAGTTCAAAACCCGCAAGAACATCGTCTATCGTATCGCGCACCGCACAGCGTGTACGTACGAGGTCGATGATACCCCGCCGTTCCCCATCAACCCCGAGGCGCTGCAATACGCCCTCGAAATCGCTCTCGCTTCCAAGCTGAAGATCGTGGGCGAGGTGCACATCACCCGTAAACAATACCTCGATGGTTCTATCCCGACCGGTTTCCAAAGAACCGCCATTCTCGGTATCGATGGCGAAATCCAACTCAAGAACAAGAAGGTGCGCCTCATCCAACTTAGTGTGGAGGAGGATGCCTGTCGCGAGGTTTCCGACATCGGACACACCCGCATTTATCGCACCGACCGCCTGGGCATGCCGCTCATCGAGACGGTGACCTATCCTGAAATGGTGAACCCCGACGAGGTGGAGGAGGCTTGTAACTACATCCGCTTCCTAAATCGCAGCACCGGTCGTGTGCGCACTGGCATCGGCGCGGGTCGTGAGGACGTGAACGTGAGCTGCACTGGCGGCACCCGTATCGAGGTGAAGGGCGTGGCTCACACCAAGTGGATTCCGGAGGTCACCCACGTGGAGTGCTTCCGTCAGTGGGCGTTGCTCGCCATCCGCGAGAAGCTGAAAGCCCGCATCAAAAAAGAGGATTGGAAAATGAGTTATACGGAGCTGGATCCCAAGCAGTTCCACTTCTACTTCGACCCCATCACCGACGCTATCAAGAGCGGTGCGAAGGTCTATGCTGTCAACCTGCCGCAGTTTGCAGGTCTGCTCTCCCATTTCACCCAACCCGGTCATCCGTTCTACAGCGAGTTTGCTGACAGACTGAAGGTTATCGCCTGTTTGGAACGTCCGAACATGGCCACGAGCGAGGATTTGGAAGATGTGGTGAGCCGCAGCGTCTTCGAGAAGGCCGCCAAAGCGTTGAACGCCGGCGACAACGACGCGCAGATCATCTTCTGGGCACCTGAGGACGATGTGAAGACCGCCTTGGAAGTCATCGAGGAGCGTGCGTTGATGGCCTTCGACGGTGTGCCGCAAGAGACCCGCAAGGCTCTGCCCGACGGCACCACCATCTTCGAGCGTGTGCTGCCTGGCGCCGACCGTATGTACCCCGATACCGACTCCGCGCCCATCCCGTTGACCAACGACTACATCGAGAATTTGCGCAAGAACATCCCCGACGCTGTCTCCGACCGCTACGCGCAGATGGTCGCTTGGGGCGTGCCGGAAGACTGCTTCAAGTACATCTTCACGCACAACTTCTTCCCGCTCATCAAGAAAATCGCCACCGAGCTGGATTACTGCCCGAAATATCTCGGCACCTTCTTCGGCCACCGACTCAAACACCTGCACGGCCAGTACGGCAGAATCCCGTTCTACACCGACCGCATCTACGACCTCTTCGCCTTCCTGAAACAAGAGGGTCTGGACAAGTCCATCGCGCCCGACTTCCTCAAGCTGATGTTCGAACACCCGACGGCCGACTTCGCCGAGCTGCTGAAGTTGTCAGGTTATCGCAAGTGCACGAAAGAGGAGATTTTGTCGCAATTCAATGCTGCAGTCAATGCTTTCAAACCTCGCCGCAAGTGTACCAATGAAACCGACAAGCGCAATAGCATTATAGGTCATATACGTTCTATTGCTATCGGCAACCTCCCATTCACTGAACTTGCCAAGGAGATTTAATTCATCATTTATCATTCATAATTCATAATTGAAAATGGACGACAAAATCACATTCCAAGGATATAAAGGCAGAGCACTGGAAATGCTCAAAAAATACGACGTTCACGTGTGGGACAAAGCTGAAGTGGAGACCACCCGCGGACACTTCTCGGGCAAGATTCTGCCCCGCGCCGAGAACACCGACGACATCCACATCGTGATGAAGGTGGCCACCGGCTACAACATCGGTATCGATATCGAGACGATCACCGACATGAAAGGCGAGCGCGACCCGCAGCCCGTCTTCAAGATTCCGGAGAAGGAGTTCCCTTACACCCCGGGTCTTCCGCACGTGAAGCTGTTGGGTACTGGCGGCACCATTGCTTCCCGTCTTGACTACCGTACCGGTGCGGTGATCCCGGCATTCTCCCCCGGCGAGTTGTACGGTGCCGTGCCTGAACTGGCCGACATCTGCAATCTGGAGACTGAGAAGGTGTTCGCCGTCTTCTCCGAAAACATGTCTCCCGTAGAGTACAAGGCGTTGGCCAACAAGATTGGTGACGAGATCAAGAAGGGAATCGAGGGCATCGTGATCGGTCACGGTACCGACACGCTGGCGCACACCGCCACCGCGCTGACTTACATGTGCCAGAACCTCCCGATGCCCGTAGTGTTGGTAGGCTCTCAACGTTCCTCCGACCGTCCGAGTTCCGACGCGGCATTGAACCTCATGCACGCCATGACTGCCGCTGGTCACGGTGACATCGCCGAGGTGATGGTCTGCATGTTTGGCCCCACCAGCGACGACTACGGCTTCCTGCACCGCGGTACCCGCGTGCGCAAGATGCACAGCTCCTACCGTTCCACCTTCCGCACCATTGGCGACACGCCGCTGGCTACGGTGAACCGCAAGGACGGCGTGCAGCCCATCAAGGAGGTCTATAACCACCGCAGAAGAGGCGAACAGCACCGCAAAGTGGAGGTCATCACCAACTACGAGGACTACAAGCGCAGCTTAGCCCTTAATGACCCGAACGTCACCCGCATCGTGCCCACCTTCGACGACCGCGTGGCCATCCTCTACTACTATCCGGGCATGAAACCCGACGTGTTGGATGCGTTGATTGACAACGGCTACAAGGGCATTGTGTGGGACGGCACCGGATTGGGACACGTCAACAAGGGCATGTTCGATGCCATCCAGAGAGCCACGGATGCTGGCGTACACCAGTACATGAGCGTGCAGACGATTTGGGGCTACACCCACATGTTCGTCTATGACACCGGTCGCGACATGATGGCGCGCGGCATCATCCCCGCCGACAACATGTTGGCAGAGAGCTCTTACATCAAGCTCGGCTGGGCGTTGGGCCTCACCAAGGACAGCGGCCAGAAGCGCGAGGACGTGCGCAAGCTGATGCTCACCCCCATCAACGACGAAATCACCAAGCGCGAACCCTACGACGGCTACCTCGTCTATCAAGGCGGCGTGCCGGAAGTGGAGGAGTTCGTGAAGAAAGTCCGGAAATAATCGTAGGGACGTATCGCATACGTCCACAAAACAAGGGACTTAAGATTATAGAGACGTGGCGGGAGCTGCGTCTCTTTTTTTTTCATCAAAAAGAGTTACAATTTTTTCCGCCGCCCAGCGTTGATACCTCTGTGTTCATATTCACCCAAAGTAACAACAATAAAACCAAATAGAAAATGGAAAGTGTTGATACCTCAAACAGCCAAGCAAAATCGTTTTTCGGAACGTTCGTGCTCTTTTATGCAGTGCTTAACATCTTGGCGTTTTTCATCTTGCTTCTGACAACCAAGTGGAGCATGCTGACAGACGACGGAGGATCGCTTCTCATGGCTGGCGTTATTTTTATGACCATGGGCATAATAACTGCCCTGATTTGTGGTATTGGACCTGCACTGGTGTTGAGTAAAAAGAGGAAAAGCGGCTGGATGTACGCTTTCCCTATAGCATTGTTGATCGTTGGCGTTTCGGGTGCGATACTCTGGGAGCTCACAGAGCAGTCTGTATTTTCATACACATTGCTTCTCTGCACGCTTCCGGCCGCACCAATATACAATTGTTTGGTATTCAACCATTCTCCTTTTTTCGATTATATGGCGAATGCATTAGTGGTTATGGCGCCCATCCTTTACGCTTCGGTCATATACCTTGCTTTCGTGGTTTCACGGAAGTTGTAGAGACGCAAAATTTTGCGTCTCTACCTCATCTCCAAAACAACACAACCCTCATTTCTCCCGCTTGTAATACACAGTACTTTCGCCCACTTTCAGTTCCATCTTGTCGCGCGATTCATCAAGACGGGCATGCCATGCTCTCCGGGCACCGCCCTCCTTGATATTCTTCTTAGAGGCTGATAGATACTTTTCCTTATAATTCTGAACCCAACGGTCCAACATCTCTTGTTTTTCCGGCTGGACGGTCATCTTGCTGGCATCCACTTCAAGATCAACGCTGTCAGGGATTGTAATCAACGAGTCCCCTTCCAATTCCCATGTTCCGATTTCTTTATAGATCGAAGTCAGCTTTCCTTGTGAGAAATTGATATTTGCCGTAGTTGTTATATTATGAACGAATGAATAAGTGTGGTCTTTTAGGAATTCAAATTGGTTTATTTCGTCCATCGATGAAGACGAGCTCCATGTCCCGATCAGACCCTTTTCTGTCACTGCAATACCGTTTGTGTTGATGCTGTTCACATAGCTTTCCAATTCATCATCGGTGATGCTCATCAGGAATTTATTCTCGTCGTTCACCCGACTCCAGTATTTTATATAATCCTTGATGACACCTAACTTGCTAGGCGTAGCGGAAATAAAATAGGAGACAGACTCTTCCTTGAATTTCTCCTTTATAAATTCCCGTTCTATTGCACGATATTGTTCAAAATATTCGTCCAAACTCAAGTTGCTGTTGTCAACTTTCAGTCTTTCTGCCTCATTCATAGATACAGGCTTCTGCCAAAAGCTTGATTTGTTATAAACATCCTGGAACTCCTGGCGGCTATAATAACAATACTGCACATTGTCGATAAACTTCATGCATCCTAAGTTTTGCCATGTGTCGGGACTGCTATGGAAGATTTTCTCTTTGGAATTGTCAAAACGGAATTCCTCTTCTGTCTCTATAATAAAATAAAGCGCCATGTCCAAAGTGTCATTCGGGACGGAATCCAACTGGTCAAGATGTTCACGGACATACAAGGCCGCATTGTACTCATTCTCCATATTCTCCTTCAAGGTTTTCAGAGTGTTGATCGATTCATCAATGTCATGAATCACCATGATGGCCATCAACCGCTGCGCCTCCTCCTTTTTGCGGTTGTCCATCCAGTTGCTGACGGCAAAGGTCAAACCCACGCCTATGGCGGTTCCGATGATGCTGATAAGAAGCTGCATCCACCAGGGAGCTCTCAATTTCTTTTTCTTTTCCATATTAAGAGTCACTTTTTGTTTGCCTTCACGACGCAGAAAGTTACAACGCCTTCTTCACTGCCTTGATCTCTTGAAACAGCGCTTGGTAATTCGGTTCGAAGCGAGATGGCACACGGGAAAACAGCGCCAAAAATTCCACATTTTTCTGCTTCTCGAAAAGAGTGGAGATGGAGAGTTTCTGCAAATAATAACGATGATTAAGGGCACAGCTCACCACCTTCTGGATGGCGGTTTTATAGCCCTTTTCGTCCGTCACGATGCCGCTTTTGTTCAAAAACGACGGTCCCGCCTCGAACTGCGGCTTGATGAGAAACATCATCTGTCCATCAGGTTTCAAGAACGGATCCACATACGGGATAATATAGGTAAGGGAGATAAAGGAGACATCCGAAACAATGAAATCAAACTGCTGATTCTGAACCTCTTCAGGGGTGAGTTCGCGGAAATCCTTGTTCTCAATGGAGTGTACGCGCGGGTCGTTGCGCAGCGACTCCACCAGCTGGTCAGTGCCCACATCCACGGCTGTCACCATCGCGGCGCCGCACTGCAACGCACAATCCGTGAAACCTCCCGTGGAGGCCCCGATGTCAAGCACCGACTTCCCGGAGAAATCCAGTCCGAAGTCCTTCACGGCCTTCTCCAACTTCAGTCCGCCCATACTCACAAACTTGTTGAAGATGTCGATCACCTCCACAGTCATCGCATCCGTGATCTCCATAGAGGCCTTGGTCACAATGCGCCCGTCCACCATCACCGTTTCGTGCTTGATGGCGGTCTGCGCCTTCTCCCGAGAGGAGAAGAAGTTGTTGTCGGTAAGGTATTTGTCGAGTCTCATAACCTTGTTTATTACTGTACTACCCCACACTGCGGCTATCGCCTTGTGTGGGGTTAATTGCACTTCGTGCGTCTTGCCTCTTCGAGGCTGCTCAAGGAAGCAGTTTTTATAGTAACTGCAGGTCGGCTAAATGCTGCCGCAGCTCCGCTTCCGTCTTGATCAGCACCTGGCGTGGTTTACTACCGCTGCCGGGGCCCACGATCTTGAGGTCTTCGAGCTGGTCCATGATGCGGCCTGCGCGGTTGTAGCCTAAGCTCAGCTTGCGTTGGATCGATGATGTGGAACCCTGCTGGGTCTGCACAATCAATGTGGCAGCTTCTAACAACATGGGATCCAATTCGTTGGGATTCAACGACTCGTCGCCGCGACCACTGCCCTCATCGCCGGGCTCGGGCACGTCAGGCAGTTCGTACGGCTCAAGCAACGGACGTTCCTGCTCCTGTTTCTCAATAAATTCCGCGATCTGCTCCACCTCGGGCGTGTCAACGAAGGCGCATTGCAGACGCACGACGTCGCTGCCCGTGGAGATCAGCATGTCGCCCTTACCGATGAGCTGGTTGGCGCCGGTGGCATCGAGAATCGTCTTGGAGTCGACACCCGACTGCACGCGGAAGGCGATACGCGCCGGGAAGTTGGCCTTGATGCTGCCGGTGATAATGTTCACAGAAGGACGCTGCGTGGCAATCACCAAGTGGATGCCGATGGCGCGGGCAAGCTGTGCCAGACGGGCAAGCGGTTGCTCCACCTCACGACCGGCTGTCATGATCAGGTCGCCAAACTCGTCGATCACCACCACAATGTAAGGCATATAGCGGTGACCCGCCACCGGAGAAAGCTCGCGGGCGCAGAACTTGGCGTTATACTCCTTGATGTTGCGCATCTTGGCAGCCTTCAGCAGGTCGTAGCGCGTGTCCATCTCCACACAAAGCGAGTTGAGCGTGCGCACCACCTTCTTGGTGTCGGTAATGATGGCATCGCCGTTGTCGGGCAGCGTGGCGAGATAGTAGTTTTCGATTACGGAATAGAGCGTGAACTCCACTTTTTTGGGGTCTACCAGCACGAACTTCATCTCGCAAGGGTGCTTCGTGTAGAGCAACGAAGTGATGATAGCGTTGAGGCCGACAGACTTACCCTGACCGGTGGCACCGGCCACCAACAGGTGCGGCATCTTGGCCAAATCCACCACAAATGCCTCATTATTAATAGTTTTACCCAATCCAATGGGCAATGCGTAGTTGTTCTTCTTGAACTTCTCGGAATTGATGATTTCGCGCATGGAGACGATGTTCGGGTTCTTATTCGGAACCTCAATACCGATGGTACCGCGACCCGGAATCGGTGCGATAATACGGATGCCCAACGCCGCCAAACTCAACGCGATGTCGTCCTCCAAGTTCTTGATTTTGCTGATGCGGACGCCCTCTTTCGGGACAATTTCGTACAAAGTCACCGTCGGGCCAACCACCGCGGAGATGCTTTTGATGGCGATGCCGAAGCTGAGCAGCGTCTTCTCGATACTCATCTTATTTTCAAGGAGTTCCTTCTTGATAAGTTCCTCTGTGGAAGCCGTTGAGGGGTAATCTTTCAGCAAATCCACAGGCGGGAACTCGAAATGGGAAAGCTCCTTGCGCGGATCGTAGGGTTCCAAATCGCGCACCTCTTCAGGTGTCATTGCCTGTTCGGGGTCCTCTTCCACATCGTCTGTGAATTCCAAGTTATCGTCCAATTCCGCGTCCTCCACCACCGGATCCGCTTCGCCCTTCATGTTGACAATTTCAAACGGTATATCGCCGCCTTGCTCCAAATCGTCGAAAACCTGTTCGGAAGCGAAGATATCCTCATTGCCAACATTCTGATCCTCAGGTTCTTTGTTATCTACCAAATCGTATGTCTTGGTCGCATACTCTTTGCTCAAAGCACCGTGGTCGGTGATGTAAAGATCAGGCTGATCCTCGTGTTGCGGACGCGAGGAAGACATCGCCTGCCGCACCATTTCCTGGCGTTTCTCGGATTTTCGCTCGCGGATATTAACCATCCATTGTTGAATACCGCCGAAGAGTCCGCCGAGGGAGACATCGTAGCAGAAAATCAGGATCAAGAAGAAGAGCGCAACATCAATCAGCACCGTGAAAATCATGCCCACTTTATCCACAAGGAACTGGCAGATGTAGTTACCGAAGTTGCCTGCAAGGAATGAATTATCTGTGTTATAACCAATTAAGCCAAAAGTAATGGAGAGCCAAGCCATCGTCATGATGACGGCGAAAGTGGTTTTTCCGAGGGGCATCAGCGACTTTTTGGAAACCAATCGAATGCCATATAATAATATAAGGAAGGGAAAACCGATGGAGGCCACGCCGAAAAAGAACTGAATGAAGAAGTAAGAGAGTGTTGCGCCTACCCCTTTGGCAAGGTTGGGAGCCTCCAACGCGCCGTCGCCCACCACGTAGGAGACGTTCTCATGTGCGTTGAAATAGAAGGAGAAGATGGAAATAAAGAGCAATATCGAGAACAAAAGCAGCAAAATGCCGTAACAAACGATCATTTTGTTGCCGGAAAGAAAGCCCCAAAGGGAAAATGAGGATGATTTTCCCGACGATCTCTTCGATGTTGATGCGCCTCGCGAACTCTTTCTCTTCGTTTCGCCACTCTGTGCATCTGCGAACCTCTGCATATTTGATTTCTTAGCCACTTTTTTAGTTTAAGGGTTAAAGGTTAAGGGTTATTTGTAGAAAATTTCTAAATAGAATTTTCACCGAACAAAAATACAATATTTAAAAGATTTTCGAGTTATCTATCTCCGAGTAATATAAACATTGGAATGTTGGAAAAAATTTGCTGAAATATAATTCGAAAGCGAATAAGAACGTATTTTTGCATAAAATTTGTGAATATGAAATTGTTATCAGTGTTATTGGCGGCAGTTAATGATTCAATGGGGGTGGTTTCCTCCGCAGCAGAGCCGCATATCGAAGAAACCTCTTATTTCCAATTGGTGTTTGCCGTGAACAGTTTGTGGATCATCATCCCGTTGATTCTCATGCTGGCATTTGCTATATACATATTTGTCAAGAAGTGGCTGGTGGTGAAACGCGCCTCGCAGGAGGACGGTAACTTCATGAACAACATCCGCGACTTCATCCATGACGGCAAGCTCGATTCCGCCGTTGCACTCTGTCGCAGCAACAACAACCCCACGGCCCGCATGATCGACAAGGGCCTCTCCCGTCTCGGTCGTCCGCTGGAAGACATTCGCACCGCCATTGAGAACGAAGGCAACCTGGAGGTGGCTCGTTTGGAGAAGGGCGTTTCCGCTCTCGCCACCATCGCCGCCATCGCCCCGATGCTCGGTTTCTTGGGAACCGTCGTCGGTATGGTGGGCGCTTTCCACAACATGGCTGCCGATCCGAACAACTTCAACATCGGCACCTTGTCATCCGGCATCTACACCGCCATGATCACCACGGTGGGCGGTTTGATCGTCGGTATCATCGCCTTGGTATTCCACAACATCCTGATTTCCAGAATCTCCAATGTGGTTTACATGTTGGAAGTCCGCACCACGGAGTTCATGGACCTGCTTCACGAAAACGCCTAAAACCCCGCGGCCATGGCTATCAAGATGCAAAACCGAATCGACACGACCTTCAGCGCCACGTCTATGTCAGACTTGGTGTTCCTGTTGTTGATATTCTTTATGCTGACCTCGACCATGATCTCGCCGAACGCCATCAATCTCGTGTTGCCGAAAAGCACTGCCGACAAACAACTCTCTAACAGGCAATTGGAGGTCTACATCGATGCCGATCTGAACTACTACGTCAATCCGGAAGGTTCCGCCGCACAACCCACTCCGTATGAGGAGTTGCTGCCCGTGCTGATGGGCGCTGTGGAGAAAGACGCTTCCGCACAAAAGAACATCATCCTCCGCGCCGACAAGAGCGTTCCGATCGAGAACGTGGTCGCCCTGATGGATGTGCTGAATGAATTGAATGAAAACTTCCCCGAGGAAGAAAGATATAAAATGGTACTAGCCACAGAAGCTAAATGATCAACCCTAACGAGAATAGAAAAGATAATGTAATTGCATGGTGCTCGACGATTGGTACCATGGCATTATTATTGATTTTGCTTCTGGCTTGCAGTTTGAAGACGCAAATTCCCCCGCCTCCGCCGAAACAAATGGTGTATGTCGATATCGCATCATTGGGCGGCGGCGGTGGTGGCGGTACCCCTGACGTGGCCTCGAATCCCAAACCGGCCGCTGGACAGAACTACGCGACCCAAAACGCGCAGGACGCACCCGCGGTGAACCACTCCGACCGTCCCTCAACGAAACCACAAACCCAAACTGTACCCTCCACTCCGAAACCCGACCAGTCTTCGATGTATCGTGGACGCGGCGGTAGCGGCAGTGGCGGTGGTTCAGGTTCAGGTATTGGTAGCGGTACGGGATCTGGACTTGGTCCTGGTGAAGGTGGTGGCAGCGGCGGTGGTGTAGGTTATGGCACTGGTCATCGCGGTATGATCAACAACATCGATGCCACGGTTAACGAGGAAGGACAGGTCTGTGTGGAGGTACACATTGCCGCCGACGGACATATCATCGACGCCCGCGTCATCAACAACAACAAGTACAAAACGACCATCACCAACCGGAATATCCAACAACAGTGCGTGGCACGCGCCAAGCAGGCCATCTACAAACCCGGCAAAGAGGAACTGCGGATTATCATTTTCAGCTAAGAATTGAGACATAAGACGTAAGACTTTTAGGGGGATTCGGAAGAATTCCCTTTTTTTCACTTTGCAAAAAATCTTATCTTTGCGCTTTGAAATCTATTGCCTATTAACTTGAAACTTGAAACTTGAAACTTGAAACCTGAAACTTGAAACTTGAAACCTGAAACTTGAAACCTGAAACTTGAAACCTGAAACTTGAAACCTGAAACTTGAAACCTTATGGAATCCTACCAAGAAATATTAGACCGCATATTCACCGCCTATCCAATGTACCATAAAGTCGGGTCATCGGCGTATAAAGAGGGGCTGGAAAATATAGAAGCACTGCTCGACATTATCGGGAACCCGCAGCGGAAACTGCGTTGCGTGCACGTGGCCGGAACCAACGGGAAAGGCTCCGTTTCCAGCTTCTTGTCATCATATTTTCAGGAGCTTGGCTATAAGACCGGACTCTTCACTTCGCCGCATTTGGTTGATTTCCGCGAGCGCATCCGCATCAACGGGGAGATGATCTCCGTGCAGGAGGTGCTCGACTTCTTCGCAAAATATCAGGAGAAATTCCAACATCTGGAGCCCTCCTTCTTTGAAATCACCACCGCGCTGGCCTTCTACCATTTTGCCGAGCAAAAGGTGGACTATGCCATCATCGAGGTAGGTCTTGGCGGTCGGTTGGACGCCACCAACGTCATCACGCCGCTGCTCTCCGTCATCACCAACATATCCTTGGAACACACGCAGTTGCTGGGCGACACCATCTCGAAAATTGCCTTCGAGAAGTCAGGCATCATCAAAGATCGAGTACCAGTGGTCATCGGGGAATTCCATCCTGAAAGTTTCCCTGTTTTCGAGGATGTGGCCTTACAGCATGACGCGCCGATGTTTATAGCCGACAACAACTACCAAGTAACCAGTGAATTGAACTGCTGCAATGTTGAAGATTCTGATGGGAAAATCTTATACAGCGGCATCAAAAACCCGCTTGACGGGGAATATCAACGCAAAAACATCGCCACCTTTGTGCAAGCTGTCAAGGTGCTGGAATTTGTACTTAACATTCAACAGGACAAGATTGTAGACGCAATAGAAAATGTGGTGAAGAACACCGGCATTATGGGACGTTGGCAACTGTTGAGTGAGCGGCCGCGCATCATCTGCGACGTAGGACACAACCTCGCCGGACTGACCTATACGGTGCAATCCATTCGCGAGGAATCCGCCAAGGTGAGCGGTCGTGCGCACGTGGTCTTCGGTATGGTGCAAGACAAGGACATCGAACACATCGTGCCGATGCTACCGACAGAGCCGAACTACTACGTCTGCCGCGCCCATATTGAACGGGCAATGGATCAGGAAAAACTCGCCGAAAAGATGCGAAAACAAGGACTGACTTGCGAAACCTATCCTTCTGTGAACGAGGCGATTGAAGCGGCGAAAGCGGCGGCAAATTCCGAGGATGTTATTTTCATCACGGGAAGCTGTTTCGTGGTCGGCGAAGCATTGGGACTATTTTTACATAAATCATCATGAATTCCTCGTCAATTATTCATGAATTAATTTTTGAATAATTGATCCTCAATTCCCGAAAATTCATGTTTCTGAAAAAAATATGCCTGATATTCATTTTCTTACTAAATACCATTTTGGTATTTGGGCAAAATAATCTTGTGACGTATAGCACACGCGACGCGGAGCTGTTGCGCGATGCGAAAGTCCTCGGGCGGAAACAGCAGACATTGACGTTGGAAAACTACCCGGAAGTCGCTGAAAAAATCGTACAACACCTTGAAAACCACGGATATCCGTTCGCTTCAGTGAGTTTGACCACCGAATGGGAGAACGACACCACCCCACTCTACCGAATGACCATCGAGCCAGGCCGCTACACCCAAGTAGACTCCATCGTGCTGAAAGGCAACATCAAGCTGAGTCAGAGCTATTTATGGCCCTATTTGGGATTACGGAAAAAGGGGCCATACTCCGAAAAAACGATCCAGGAGGTGGTGCGAAAACTGTCGGAAATCCCCTTCGCTACAGTGGTTCAAGCGCCCGGCGTCTCCTTTGAAGAGGAGAAAACCCTGTTGTACGTCTATTTGGACAAACGGCCTGTCAACCGCTTCGACGGCTACATCGGTTTCGAGCCTGTCAACGAGCTGACCGGCAAACTGGCGGTCACCGGCGAGCTGATTCTGTCGCTGCAGAACATCTTCCACATCGGCGAGCGACTATCATTGGAGTGGCGCAGCAGCGAGCGGTACTCCCAATATCTGAACGTAAACGCGGAATTTCCCTACCTCTTCCGCACTCGCTTCGGGGTGGACGGCCACTTCCGTCTCGACAAGCAGGACACCACCTACCTGACGCTCAACTACCACTTCGGTATCCCCTACCGGTTCCGTCACGACAGCTACATCCGCCCCTACATCGACTTCACGCGGTCACAGCTCCTTCGCAACAGCACGAACAGCTACGACACCTCCTGTATGGGGCACCGCGACCTCCTCTATGGCGTAGCGTTACGCGTCACGCAAGTGGACTACCTTTACAACCCGAGACGCGGCTTCGACCTAATCGGAGACATCGCCGCGGGTCGCCGCACCTTGGAGCCGACACAGGATATGAGCGACGCCATTCCGGAGTCGGACTTAGTGAAAACCAGCTATCGTCTGACGGGCGGCATCACAGGCTATATCCCTATTTACAAGTATTTTACGTTGATGTTGCGTACACAGGCGGGCTCCCTGCTGACGGGTCCGCACTATCGCAACGAGATGTTCAAGATCGGAGGAGAAGGTCAAATCCGGGGCTTCACCGAAAACGAGCTCTACGCCAGTACCTACTTGCTCTACACCGCCGAACTGCGTTACCTCTTCGGGAAAAACTCCGACGTACACCTCTTCTTCGACGGCGGGGCATACGAGCAACAAGGCTACGACAACTACCTCTTTGACACGCCCTTCGGCTTCGGTGCGGGCGTCAACATCGGGGTGCGCAGCGGCGTCTTTTATTTCGAATACGCCCTACCGAGACAGCGGGGCAACAAAATATCCTTTAAGACGGGAAAGATACATTTCGGAGTGAAAGTAGCGTTCTAACATCAACAACTTTTTTCTTGCGTTTCTTTTTGGGGAAATGTATAACCTCTTTGGGCATAACACGCTGGTATCCATTCTCTTCCAATGCTTTCACCGTGCTATCATAGCCACGGAAAAACAGCTCCTCAATCCTCGAAAGGTCGTGCGCCATGCAGCCGTATGTGTCAAGATCTATGAACAAGTCGGCTTGAGCTGAGTCAGCGGCCACGTTTGAAACCATCATCATCATGAATGCGCGGTACGCCACAGAGATGAGGTTGTTCTTGTGTTTTTCCGCTTCCAAATGGTTGAGGTTGAGGGCAATGACCTTGTCGCACTTCTGCCGGATGGCCGACACAGGCAGGTTTTGGAATGTACCGCCATCAACGTAGTGCACCCCGTTGATGCAAATCGGTTGGAAGATGACTGGGATGGAGCATGAGGCCACTACCCGAGGGGCGATCTCCCCTTTGGTAAACACTTTCGACACCCCGTGTTCCATGTCGGACGCCACGATGAAAGTCGGTATGGGCAGTTCCTCCAAACGACTGTAAGGCAGTATATTCCGAATCAATGTCTGCAGCGGTCGCGAGTCGAAAAGCCCCCCTTTCGGCAAACTTGGCGCCACGATGTCCTTGAAGAAATTCAACCCCTGAAAGGTCTCGATCATCTGCTTGGGAGAGATTCCTGACGAGTAGAGTATTGCCACAAGGGCGCCCACACTGGTGCCCGAAACCACATCGGGTTTGATGCCATATTCCTTTAACGCCTGAAGTGCGCCACAGTGGGCCGCACCCTTGGCACCGCCACCACTGAAAGCTATGCCCAACGAATATTTTTTTGTTGCCATATTGAAATTATATAATCTTTATCGGAGAACGATGTTGTTATTTTACCTTTTTAGGACGGACTTTGTGGTATTCGGTATTTTTTTCCTTGTCCCAACCTTCAATGAAAAACCAACCGTCCGCGCCCCAAAATAAGTCGCCACATGTTAAAAGCCACATTCTTCCATGCAATCTTCGAAGCCTAATCCTATTGCCTTTGCCCAATCACGAACGATGCTAGAGTCTTTTGCATCGGGAGTGTGCTCGGAGCGTATCATTTGGTACTGTTCCTTGACCAATGAGGCTGCCTCAAATTCAGCCAGACTTATCCTCACGTCCTCCCACACTATCCCGTTTTGCGTCACCACAGCCGCCTGTTTCACAAAGGCTGTACCCGTTGGATAGATGGTGTCTGTACTGCAAGTGATGCCCTTTTCAACTACAGCATAATTGGCACTTTTGCAGTCGGTCATCATTCCAAGGGCGCACACCATCGTGCCGAGTAAAAAGAGTTTCTTCATATTCATTATGTCACTATCAGCAAATAAACGGTAAGACTTAATATGGTAGCGAAAGATAAGATATGGGCAATAATCATACATTTTGAGATAATACCGCCTTCTCTATAATGTGTTTTTATATCTTGTAACCAGGTGAAATCAAATTTTATGCGACAATAAAGATCTGCTACCAAATAAATGACAACAGCGGGTACTATACAATTCCATATATTCAGAACTGTGTCCATTAAGCTCGTCGTTTTTTTAATTAACGTCACATAACAGCTGTTATTGCCTGCTCGGCAACAACGCTGCAAAAATACAACAATTCTAACTATAGGATACAGAAAAGTCAAAAGGTTGCAGTTTGTCTTGATTTTTTTTTTGCGTTACCTACCACAATTACCACTTATACACCGCCAAGCGGTTGTTCAGGTGCGGCAGGAAGAAGGCAAACAGCTTGGCACGGATGAGGCAGTATAATCTGCCCATTGTCAACCTGCACAAACTTGTCGTCGAAACCACAGCCCAAGTTCACGCACAGGGCGTCGGGATGTCGGTCGATGAGCTCCTGTAACTGGTTCTTATACATGATGGTACGTGCCACCACCCCTTCGTGCGACATGAACGGGTCATATTTGCTGACATCAACCCCCAAGGTGTCTATAATCTCTTTTGCAAGATCATCCTTGATTCTGGCATCCGGACGCGCCGTTTCGCTGGCTCTAATGGCCAGTGTAATCAATGCTGTTTCTTGAATATCACCAATTTGTAAGTCCATACTATTATTTTTTAATGTTTGTTTGCTTCAGATGTTTCTGAACGCAAAAATAGTGTCTCCTGTTCACGTAGGTCATCCTTAATAGTGGGGATTTTGCACCTGGATTTTACGACTTATTAGCATTATCACCAAAACGAATGTTTTTGTATTTTTGCCTCCGATTTGGTCGCCCGTCGAGGGTGCCAAGAGGGAAGTCGGTGTGAGTCCGGCGCAGTCCTGCTGCTGTAAGCTCAAAAGAGTTGAAGCCCAAACTGTTATGTCACTGTGCGACGCCATAGTCGCATGAGAAGGCTGGGTGGAAACGAGCAAGTCAAGCAAGACCCGGTAGAGACGACAGCTGTTATTTATGCAGAATCTATGGGCACTGGTCGCGGAAGAACGTATTTCTACAAATTCAAGGTCGAGGGTGTGACTTACAAAGGAAAGTGCACAGTAGGCAAAATAGGAGATGCAATCAAGATTCGTTGGCCAATATCGTAACAAGCCTTAGGATTGTCTGCAGCAGTGGTTTGCACTTTTGCCACCTTTGCAGCCATTCAGGAAGGACATTTTATTAGAACAAAACAAACCGTATAATGCGGTGGTTTCTGGAGGATTATGATATACAGACCGACCAGAGGTAATTTGCTATTTTTTCATTTTAGGACGGATTTTGTGGTATTCGATATTTCTTTCCTTGACCCAACCTTGAATGAAAAACCAACCGTCCGCACCCCAGAATGAGTTTCCAATTGGCCACCATCTTGGAGGCGTTTTGAAAACGAACGGTTTGCCAAGTTTACCTGATGTGTAATCGTAAGGGTAGATATAAACATTGCCTACCGCACTTTCAAAAGGCGGGTCCCAATGCATGACATCTGTATAATAACCGGCCAACAGGTGGTCTGTTGACAAAGACAGCCCGCAAGCCTCTATATGTGTTGTATCGTTGCGTGTACGTGTGAAGCAGTAATCTCCCATGCCCATCTCAATAATTTCACTGCCCTCAAAGTGGTAAAAGCCACATTCTTCCATGCATTCTTCAAAACTGAATCCTATTTCTTTGGCCCATTCGCGTACAATAGAAGAATCTTTTTTATCGGGAGTGCGCTCGGAACGTATCATTTGGTACTGTTCCTTGACCAGTGAGGCTGCCTCGAATGTGGCCTCACTTATCCTGACATCCTCCCACACTATTCCGTTTTGTGTCACCTCAACAGCCTGTTCCACAAAGGCTGTGTCCGTTAGAGGGATGGTGTCAGTGATATAAGTGTATTCCTCAAGAATGTCGGAAACATTTTTGTTGTAAACAGTTACCTTTTGACCATACCCGTAAAGGGATATACAGAGAAGACAGCTGAACAGAATTTTTTTAACCATAGCTTATTAAATTTCAACATTGCAAAAATATAAAATTCTAACATTAGGATACAGAAAAGCCAAAAGGTTGCAGTTTGTCTTGATTTTTTTGTTTGCGTTACCTGTCACTGGTAACTCGTAGGGATGTCGCAGTGCGGCAGCCCTACCTTACGGCAATCATCACAGCCTGCTTTTCAGTGCGCAAAAACCACCCCGAGGTAGAACCGTGCACCTGAGGGCATTTCGCGAGTGGGCAGCGGGACAAGCCAGTCCGTTTTGAACGTGAGGTGGACAGCCGGAGTAAGGGCAAATTCCACTCCGATGTTGGGATTTATGCAGAAAAATGCCTCGTTGTGCACTATGACATCCGTTTCGGGGACCCAATCTTCCGACGAGCCGTCGAACATCAGCAGCGAGGAGGTTCTCCCGCCGCCGAGGGTAAGTCCAATGTAGGGTTGCCAACGTCCGAACTTCCAATAGGCGTCCGCCAGCAGACCGCCCCAGCTGGTGCGGAAGTAACTGCCGTTTTTCATCTGGCGCAGGGTGGAGACATACCCTTCGCCGCCCAAGCGGAGATGGTTGCCGAGATGGAAACGGAGCACACCACCCAGTCCGAAAGTCATCCCTTTGGCGTTGTAGTCCATAGCGTTGATATGTCCCTGCAGGTATCCTGTATGCACCATCATACCGCCGTCAAAAAGCTGTCGTTCCTGTGATTGGGCACGCGCAGAGAGCATAACGGCCATCGTGAAGAAGGCCAATAATAGTCGTAAGTGGTTCATATAATTGCAATTCCGTTGCACTTCAACAGTTAATTTTTTGTTGCGGCAAAAATAACGTTTCTTGTTTACGTGCGTCATCCTTAATAGTAGGGATTTTTATGGCTGGTATCACTAAATTGTATTCATTCTTTTTTTGTGGTTTTGTGGAATCTGCAAACGGCTTGCAAGAGATAAGTTGTATTTTAGCAATTCTCACGGAGAAACAAGTATTAAGAATGCCTTTGATGCGGGGAAAAGAATGACTAACCTATTCTGATTATAGACTTAAGATTTGAGAATCTATACCTCTTTCCGAAAACGGAACATCCCGTCACTGTCCGGACCACCACTGTCGGGGTCGTTTGGATCGGGGTGGTGGCTATTGAAATACTCCACGATGTGGAAACCGCAACGGTTGACGTAGAAGTGGATATTGCGTTTCTCGAAATAGGGAGTCACTGTCTCCCAAACCGTCACTTCGGGGTGCAGCTGCTCAATGAGGCACCAGGCGGAATAGCCGATGCCTTTGCTGTGAACCTCGGGGCTGACAAACAGCAGCTCCAATTCGCCACATTCGCCTTCCACTCTGATAACGGCACCGCCAACCTTCTCCCCATCGAGGAGAATGCGGTACGCTTCTGCGTTTTCACCGTCAATGGAGGCTTCGATGGTAGCCCGGGAAATGATTTCTCCCTCCTCTTCATAATGGTCATCTCGCAGACCAAATTCCTCCCTGGCTCCATATTTGAATGCCCTTTGGTTATCGAGGATGAACTGTTCGCGGTCGTCGGGCTGCAGTGGCGATAAGGTTACTCTGTTATTGATTTTGGCTTTCATTGAACTGTTTTTTTCTTGCTGATTCTTTCTTGGATTTTCTGGAACACGACGAACAGTGTCGGCACGGCGAGCAGCAGGCCGAGGGTGCCAAAAAGCATTCCGCCCACCACGCAGACGCCGATGGTGCGGCTGCCGTTGGCTCCCACGCCCGAGGCGAACATCAGGGGCAGCATACCGATGATCATCGTCAGCGAGGTCATCAGTATAGGACGCAGACGCACTTTGGCGCTGCTGAGCGCTGCCTCGGTGAGCGAAAGGCCTTCGTTGCGCGCCTGTGAAGCGTATTCGGTGAGCAGGATGGCCGTCTTCGACAGCAAGCCCACCAGCATCACCATCCCGATTTGCATATAGATGTTGTTCTCCACGCCGAACAGCTTGGCAAACAGCAGGCTGCCCGCTAATCCGAAGGGCACCGACAGCATCACTGCCAGCGGGATAAAGAGGCTTTCATAGAGAGCGACCATCACGAGATAGGCAAAAACGATGCATATCAAGAATATGAAGATGATTCTGCCAGAGGTCTGGCTCTCTTCGCGGGTGATGCCACCAAACTCGAGGCTGTAACCCACGGGCAGCTCCTTGGCAGCGGTCTCCTGGATGGCGCGGATAGCCTGACCCGAACTGCTGCCCTTCGCCACGCTACCCGACACATCGATGCTGCGGAACATATTGAAACTGTTCAGCGATTGCGGCATATACTCCTTGGTGAGGGTAACGAACTGGTTGATAGGCATCATTTCACCGCTTTCAGAACGAACAAAGAGATTCGCTAATGACTCGGGACGGTTGCGGTCGGAAGGCTTCAGCTGTAAATCCACCTGATACACCTTGTTGTATTTGTTGAAATTGGAGATGTAGTCGCCACCTAAATAGGCGCCCATCTCGTTGAGGACGGTGGAGGGCGAAACACCCATCTTTTTACATCTCGCCACATCCAAATCCACACGATATTGCGGATAGTTGACCTCGTAGCTTGAATATACCTCGCCGATTTCGGAACGCTCGCTCAGCTTTTCCGTAAAGCGCGTGGTAACCTCGTGCAGCGTCTTTGCGTCCTGTCCGTTGCGACCCTGAACCGAGAACTCGAAGCCTCCGTTGCCGCCATAACCCTCCACCATTCCGGGTTCGGAGACGAAACTCTGCGCCTCGTTCTCTTCTGCCAACAACTCGTTGATGCGCTCCATCACGGCGGTTGACGAATGCGCGCTCCCCTTGCGCTCCTTCCACGGTTTCAATTGTATGAAGATGTTGGCGCTGTTGCTTCCGGCTCCTACACCGACTACACCGCCTACTTCTTGCACTTCGGGCAGTTTGCGGATTTTGTCGCAGGTGCGGTTCATCAGGTCGAAAGTCTTGTTGGCGGTATAGCCAGAAGGTGCCGTAAGGTCTGCGAAGAGCGTACCCATATCTTCATTGGGAATAAAGCCTGTTGGAACAAGCTTGAAGAGGATGCCGAACAGCAGCAATGCAGCCGCCACACTGCTAATCACCCATACTTTATGTTTTAGCAGCCAACTAATCAAATTGCTGTAATGTTTTAATAATGAGAAAAATGTAACACTATACGCTTTGCTTAGATGCTTTGTAACGTTTTTCTCTTCAGAGACAGTCGGACGTAGCATTAGAGCGCAAAGTGCGGGACTCAGCGTCAGCGCGTTCAGCAGCGAGATGCCCACGGCGACAGCCATCGTCAAGCCGAACTGTTTGAAGAAGATGCCAGTAGTGCCGCCCATAAACGCTACGGGAATGAAGATGACCATAAAGACCAGCGTGGTGGTGAACAGCGTGACGGAAAGCCCGTTCATAGCGTCTTCCGTGGCTTTGCGGGCGGAGGTGCAACCCTCGTCAAATTTTGCTTTCACCGCCTCTACCACTACGATGGAGTCATCCACCACGGTACCGATGACCAACACCAGCGCGAAGAGCGTCAGCAGGTTGACCGAAAAACCCGCCACCTTCATAAAGGCGAAGGTGCCGATAAGCGACACGAGGATGCCGACGGCGGGAATCAGTGTAGCTCGTAAATCTTGCAGGAAAAACAACACTACAACCAATACCAGCACAATGGCGATGATGAGCGTCAGAATTACCTCGCGGATGGAGGCGAAGAGGAAGTCGTTGGCATTGTCGAAGGTGACGATTTTCACGTCCTTGGGCAGCGATTTCTCGGTTTCTGCCAACAGTTTGTCAATTTCGAGGTTGATTTTGGTGGCGTTCGAGCCAGCCATCTGGCTCACAGACCCCATCACGCCCGGATGCCCGTTGATGCTGTTGATGTAGTCGTAATCCGACTGCCCCAACTCCACATCCGCCACATCCTTCAGCAGTAACTCCTCACCGGTGGGCAGCGAAGCAATCACGAGGTTTTCGAACTCCGACACCTCTGTCTTTCGCCCCGTGTAGCGCAACACATACTGGAACACATTGTCGGAATTACTGCCCAACGAACCTACTGAGGCCTCGATGTTCTGTTCGGCCAATACGGCGGATATGTCGCTGGGCATCAGCTTGTGGCGGGCCATCACATCGGGCTTGAGCCAGATGCGCAGCGCGTATTGTGCGCCCCACACCTCCACTTTGCCCACACCCTTGATGCGAAGCAGGGCGGGACGCAGGTTGTTGTAGAAATAGTTGCTCAGAAAGTTCTCGTCGTAGGTGCCGTTAGGGCTTTCCAGAGCAATGATACGGAGCTGTCCGGGTTGCCGCTTCTCGGTACTCACGCCCGTCTGCAGCACCTCGGCGGGCAGCTGCGCCTGCGCCTGGATGACGCGGTTCTGCACATTCACGGCCGCCATATCGGCATTGGCGCCCTGCTCGAAATAGATGGTAATGCTGGCCGAGCCGTTGCTGGCCGACGAAGTCATATAAGTCATTCCTTCCACACCGTTGATGGCTTCCTCCAGCGGCATCACCACGCTCTTCTGAACCGTTTCAGCACTCGCACCCGGATAGCTCGCCCATACATAGATGGCGGGCGGCGCGATGTCAGGATAGCGCTCTACTGGCAACGACAGCAGCGAAATCACGCCTAACAGCACGATGATTATGCTGATGACCATTGAAAGGAGCGGGCGATTGATAAATGTCTTGATATCCATAGTAATAACCTATCAAATTTTGCGCAAAAATAAAGGTGTTCTGCCGATGGCGTTGCGGCAAAGTGAGTGAAGCGGGAATATTGGGGAGTGAAATGGAGGAAGTGATTCGATTATTATCGTTTGAGAGAAAAAATTATTCAGGCAATCCATCTCTATATTGATGTTTTTCGTACCTTTGCACCGTAGTATTAAATGAATAATAATTATGGTACCTACATTTGATAAATTTTTATTTCCTGTTCTTAACATACTAAAAGATGGAAAGGAGCATTCCCTGAGAAGCCTCATGGATGACATGGCTCGTATCTTTTCATTGTCCGACACAGAGGTGACAGAAAGAGTATCTGGCGGCTCAGAAACCAAGCTTCACAATAGAACGCAGTGGGCAACCACATACTTAAGAAAAGCAGGCTTGTTACAACGTCCGAAACGAGGCATCAACATGATCACCGCCGAGGGCATGAGTTTATTGGATTCAGGAATAACGGAGATTACCCCAAAATACCTTGGCGAAAAGTATCCGTCATTTGCCCTTTTTGCATACGGATATAAAGATAAGAAAGACAAAGAGAACGCAATTTTAGAAGAGCAAACCAAGACTCCTTCAGAAGTAATGGCTGAAACATTCGATGAAATCAATGCTACTCTTGCGGGTGATTTGCTTGACCATGTAAAAAGCCAATCTCCGAAATTTTTCGAGCAACTTGTTGTGAAACTCCTTGTTGCCATGGGCTATGGGGGCAGTCTTGATGACGCTGGTGTTGTTACGCAGATTTCGCATGATGACGGCATTGACGGAATTATAAAGGAAGACAAACTTGGTCTTGACAGCATATATATTCAGGCGAAACGTTATACAACAGGTTCTGTTCAAAAACCTGACATTCAAAAATTTATTGGAGCACTCACCGAACAAGGAGCTTCGAAAGGCGTCTTTATTACAACAACAACATTTTCTACAGGTGCTATTGAAACCAGTAAAAAGGCATCAGGAGTAAAAATCGTTCTGATTGATGGTGATATGCTCACCAAGCTTATGATAGAGAACAACATTGGTGTTAGTCTCAAACAAACTTACGAAATCAAAAGAATAGATACTGATTTCTTCAATGAAGAGTAGAGGGGCATTTAAAGTCCTAATTCGGCAGTACAAACTACCAAATTGGGAAAAAGTGAAATGGAGATGTAAAACAAAAAGTTTCCATATATGATATTTTTTGTATTTTTGCGCCATGGAAAGATCAATACTATATTACAAGAACTACTTCATAGATTTCTTCCGCTCACTTGATACCGGTGCTCAGCGAAAAATAGCGTATGTGCTTGATGTACTGAAAACTCAACAGCGCCCAGGAACAAATTTTGTTAAGCATATCAGGGAAGGGGTATTTGAACTCCGTGCTCAACACGATGGTAACATATACAGAGCTTTCTTTATTTTTGACGAAGGCAATGTGGTGATGTTATTCAATGGTTTTCAAAAGAAGACGCAGAAAACCCCTGAAAACGAGATTCAGAAGGCTATAAAATTAAAAAATGAATATTATGCAGAAAAAGAATGAAAATATTGGAAATTTTGACGAGGTTTTGAACTCGTTGTATGGAAGTCCAGGCACCCCTCAGAGGGAAGCCTTCCGTCGCGAAGCGTATGCATATTGTGTTGGTACCATCATTCATGATGCACGGAAAAGCGAAGGGTTAACACAGCAGGAACTCGCCGAGAAGGTAGGCACAAAAAAATCCTATATCTCGCGTATTGAAACAGGTACTGTGGAACCCAGTGCAGGACTCTTCCTCAATATTCTCAACATATTGGGGCTCACCATTGCCCGTCCAATATAAAAGGTAAAGGTTACAAGGAGGATAATATCCTTCACCTCACTTCCTCTCCTTCCTGCGCAAACCCCGCGCCTTTGGCAACAATCACATCCCCTTCCTTGAGACCACTCACCACCACATATTCCTTGCCGTTGTTTTGCGGTTCCACCTGCACGATGGTAGATACTGTCTTACCTCCCACGACCTTATACACATACACCTTGTCCTGAATCTCGTAGGTGGCCTCTTGCGGGATGACGATGGCGTTTTTTCTTACGGCGGGCATCACGATTTTGCCTGTGCCGCCGCTGAGCAGGATGCCGTCACTGTTGTCGAAGAGGGCGCACACCGATACCGCACCTGTCGTCTCGTCCACGATGCCGCTGATGCTCTCCACCCGTCCCGTTTGACTGTAGAATTGGCCGTTCGGAAGGAGTAACTGCACCTCAGGCATCTGTTTGACAGCCGCTTCCATTGTTTTGTGCTCGCTCAGGTAATCCATCAAGACGGTTTCGCTCATCGAGAAGTAAGCTCGGATATGGCGGTTGTCGGCCACAACGGTGATGCCTTCCTGCAGATTCGGACTCACAAAGTCGCCCCTTCTGTAGCGTATCCTTCCGACCACCCCATCCGAAGGGCTGCGCAATTCCGTATAACTGAGGTCGTTGCGTGCAGAGGTGAGGGCTGCTTGCGCTGCCGCCAAATTGGCTTTTGCCATATCAAGGTCGCTTTTCGACAAAGCCAGTTCATGGTCGGAAATCACCTTTTTGTTGTACAGTTGTTTCTTTCCGTTGTACTCCAGCTGCGCCTTCTCCAAAGCCGCCGTCATCTGCTGAACATTGGCACTGGCCGTCTCCACCGCTGCCCTATAGGTCGCTGCATCCACGCGAAATAGCAGTTGTCCCTCCTTCACCTGCTCGCCCTCCTTTACGTAGATGCCTTGCAGATAGCCCTCTATGCGTGGAATAATGCGAATGTCCTGCTGACCCTTCAGCGAAGCGGCATATTCGGTGGTCAGCTCGTGGTCGCTGGCCGTGATGGTAAGCAACTCGTAGTGTTTGGGCTCGTCGCCCTCGTTCTGCTGCCGCGATGCACACGAAAACATCACCATCGGCAGCAATATCCATATTATCCTCTTCATTTTGTACATCCTTATAAATTTGGATGCAAAAGTGAGGATTTATTTGCGAAGCAAAAACTCAAAATAGAGTGAAACGGTAAAAAACACTGATGAACCGTAATGGTCAGAAGTCTAACCAGCGTTTTACCGCCGACACCTTCTCGCGGCTCACAATAACCTCCGTATCAGGATACCCTTTGAGATGGACACGCATCTTACCGAGGAAATAGGCTGAAAGTTTCTCAACCGCCGCTGCACTGACAATATACTGCCGGTTGACGCGCATAAAACGTTCGGGGTCTAGTTGCTTCTCCAACTCATCCAGTGTCATATTCAACAGGTGCGATTTACCTCCTGTGGTATAAAGGTGAACGATGCCGTCGCTGATACCCACATGGCTCATCTCGCTCACAGGCACCACGTGAAAGGTGTCGCGGAAAGAAATGAGAAAACGCTCACGGTAACGGATGCTACCCGCCGAAGCCAGCAGCTGCCGGATGTCTTCCGTGGTGGTGGTACGTTCCACGACCACCTTATCCAACGCCTGCCGAAGTTCCTCTGCATCAATGGGCTTCAGCAGATAGTCGAGACCGTTGTATTTGAACGCCTGCAACGCGTATTGGTCGTAAGCGGTGGTGAAAATCACGGGTACCGACTGCGGAGCGGACTTCAGCCCCACGAAACTCAACCCGTCGCCCAACTGGATGTCCGACAAGATCACATCGGGAGCATTGTCAGCCTGGTGGAAGAAAGTCTCCACCTCCGCATTGCTTGCCAACACCGCCACGATTTCAGCATCGGAACGAATATCGGTCACCAACCTCACCAGTCGGTCGGCATTATTCTGCTCGTCTTCAATTATCAGTATTTTCATAAGGCTCCAAATATGAACGTTTATCTCTTACTGCTAAATACTAACTACTAACTGCTAACTCAATATTACTGGAATGGTTATGGAATAGGTGTCATCCCCATTCTCAATCTTCACTTTCTTGCGGGTAAGCAAACGGTATCGTTCCTCGATATTGTGGATGCCGATTTGGGTGGATTCGGGTACAGGTACGAGGCGTTTGTTGTTGCGCACGGTGATATTCTGTCCATCGCTGAAGATATCGATGTTCAGCGGGTGTGCGGCAGTGTGCTCGTTGTGCTTAATGGCGTTCTCCACCATCATCTGCAACACGGCTGGCGGCACACTTCCCTGTCCATTAGCCACTTCGGGGGCAATGTTCACACGTATGGTGTCGCCGAAACGCTCACCCAGCAGCTGCAGATACTGTCGCAGGTAGGTCAGTTCGTCCTGCAGGCTCACCTTGTCGTGTTCGAGGTGCATGAGGGAATAGTGATAAACTTTGGAGAGGTTCATCAGGTATTTCGAGGCCTTTTGCGGGTCCACCTCAATCAATTCGGCCAGCGTGCTGAAGTTGTTGAACACAAAATGCGGGTTGATTTGGTTCTCCAATGCCAGCAGCTTGTAGCGGTCGCGCTCTCGCTCCGCGCGGTCGTAGGAGCGCAGATAATAGATGGTGGCCATGAAGGTTACGAAGCAGCACACCGCATAGTCGAGAAGCATCTCCAGTGGATGGAAGGGCCACCCTTTGTAAAATTCCATTCTCAAATCCGGGTCGAAGAGAAACCAAACCAGATAGTAAAGCAGCCAGCTCATCAAGGAGATGACAGCCACGATTAGAATGATGTGAAAGACACGTTTTTTCTTCATCGGAACTAAGATTCAAAATCAGAGTGCAAAGATACAAGATGTTTGCGTTGGAAAAACACAAAACTTGCTGAAACGGGAATTTTTGCGGGTGAAAAGAACACCTCGGTGTAGAGATGGAGAAGCCCGAAGTGAAATGTTCGCGCAGCCACATCAACAACCAGTGCATCGGCAAGAGGTGCCCGTTTTCGCATGCTGTGTGAAATTTTGTATTTTTGCAGTTCTTAAGGAGAATTTAAAATTAAAATAGAAAAATGATGAAGAACATAATAATTATCGACGGAGGCCCGCGAAAGAACTTCAACACGGCCTCTATGCTGCAGAAGTTTGCCGAAGGTGCTATGTCTGTCGGCAATGAAATTGAAGTCAAGACCGTTCGCCTCTATGAATTGGACTATAAGGGCTGTATGTCGTGTATGGCTTGCAAAATCAAGGGCAAAGCATCGAACATCTGCAAGTTCAAGGACGCATTGACTCCCGTTCTGGAGGAGATTTCACAAGCTGACGGCTTAGCGCTTGGTTCACCGATATACTTCGGTCAAATTACGGGTCTGATGCAGGCATTTCTGGAGCGTTTGGTTTTCCCCTGGCTTTCGTATAACGACTACAGTCTGACGGCTCCCAAGAAGATTCCTGTAGTGCTGTTGGAGACCTTGAATGGAACGCCTGAGAGAAACAACAGTCAAGGCTATGGCCCGATGGAACATTGCATCACGGCTGCCCTCGGTCAGCCTGATCGCATCATTGCCTACAACACCTATCAAGTGAAGAATTACAACAATTACGAACTTGCAGGATTCTCAGAAGAGGCCAAACGAAAGTATCGTGAAGAGCATTGGCAACAGGATTTGCAAAATGCATTTGATGCTGGGAAAAGAATGGCTAGCCTGTAATCTCTGCTCCGACAAGGCCGTTTTCATCACTGGCGAGAATATCTGCATCGACGGCGGAATGACCCGCCAAATGATATACCACGGGGAGAATGGGTGTGTGCTTGAAAAAGGTAGATGAGCAATAGGGTTTCAAACACAAATAATTTGTATTACACTGATGATGAGTGCTGCAAGGATTTTCGTGCCTTTGAGGTGATGTTATGTTCGACATCCTCCCTGGTCTCAACCACCCGCAAACCTGCGAGCAGTCGTTCACGGCGGAGATGTGACAGCTGCGTTTATTCCCT